>Ga0315281_10000009_pt1 | contig 305545 bp, 296 predicted proteins | sample YL17G07_0_MG_FD_204540 | JGI IMG/M metagenome (GOLD analysis project Ga0315281, IMG submission 204540) | Sediment microbial communities from Yellowstone Lake, YNP, Wyoming, USA - YL17G07_0 | ecosystem: Environmental > Aquatic > Freshwater > Lake > Sediment | place: USA: Wyoming | collected...
CTATGGGATATTGAAAATATAAGTTAAATAACGACATAATCTTTTAAAACTGTCCGCTTGCTTTGGCAATCGGCGGGCAGGCAAATTTCAAATCAAGGTCAAAGCTCAAAATCCAAAGAATTAATTTAGTCATTTGGATTTTGTCTGGCTATGCCAGATCTCGCGTAGCGAGAGATTTGATTTGACCTTTGAACTTTGGATTTTGGGTTTATTACTTTTTCGACTGGCTAAAACCTCCTTTTGCTATCGTCTTGTCTAGTTTAAATAAAGCGGCTGGCGATATTTTAAGAGAATTTTGATAATCTCCGGCATTAACAATCAGCTTTGGCTGGTTGGCCAGCGCGTTATCAATAAAAGTTATCAGGCCGTATAAGACGCCAAAAGGCGGAGTGGCACCGACTTTGATGCCCTTTAGAGCTTTTTTCATCCATTGTTCTTTGGCAAAGTCTATTTTTTTAAAATTCGGCTCCGATGGTTTAGCCATCGAGAGTCCGCGATGTAATCGGGACAATTTTGCTTTCTGCCTTTGTTTGTTTATCAACGCCAGAAGTTTTTTCTTTTCCAGGTTTTTGTTGGCCGGAATTAGCGCCAAAGCATGTTCTTTGCCGTCTAAACTAACAATCACCGTTTTTGCTACTTGCTGGGGTTTGAGCCTTAATGTCGCCGCTTTGTCATAAGCGGTATAGACAATTCTATGGCGGATAATTTCATATTTTATTTTATTTTTGTCTAAAAAATTGAGTATTGATTTTGGGATAGGCATACCGGGTGAGTAGAAATTCGACTTTTAACGATAGAACTATATCATTAAAAGTCTTATTTCTTTTTGCCAGGTCAGTGAAAAATAGATAGTTTGTTTTGTCCCGCTTCGCGGGACGGTCGAATTTTCCAGGTAGTAGAAATTCGGCTCGTTTTTGTTTTGGTTGCCTTCGGCAACCAGCCGAATTTTCACTACCTGGTTTTCACTACCCGGCATGGTTTTCGTTAAAAATTATTATTAATTCAGTTTAACACGAAACTTTATATTTTTTCAAATTAAACTGTAGAAATAAAAAGACCCGCAAAATTTAGCGGGTCGATTTTTAAGCATAGGCAACAGAAGCAATCGTTTCCAAATAAGACTGAGTTGCCCTTAATAAATCAAACAATTCAGTCGGCTGAGAGCTTATGCCTTGCAATAACAGTATCAGTCTATTAAGCGATATGAGCGCATGCGTATATTGATGTGCTTTGATATTTGTGTCAAAACCATCAACTAATTTAATGACAAGATCGGTATTGAAAATTTTATTCGCCATTAAATCTATTTTTGCTTGGCACTCTGCTTCTTTCTGGAAATTGCTGTTTCTGTTTGCCTTTTCGCAATCTAGAAACAGCGAGACTTTTTCCTGGAAAAGATTTATTCTTCGCCTCATCAAGAATTTTTTAAATGAAAAGAGCTTCAAAATAGCCTTGGTCACAATCTCTTCTTCTCTCATTTTTTAACCCTCCTTTTTTATACGAATACCACAGTTTTTTAAAAAAATCAATGATAAAAAAAGCCTGACGTTTGTAGCGTCAGGCTGAATGGTTAAAAGGTGCTAAAACTTGTCTAAACCCGAGCAAAATCCGATTTTCTTTCGTTCAATGATTTCGGACGGAAGATATTTGCGCGCGATATTGCGCAAAGGAATTTTGCTTTCGGTGCGGGAGGTACGTTCGCAGACGGGAATGCCGGCTATGTATTTGACAAGCGGCAGCTGGAGGTAAGGCAAAAAGAGTTTGATTCCGAAATAGTCTGCGTCTCTTTGTAGTGGTTCAAGGTGTTCGGGGACGAGCCGTTTCCAGAAATCTCTGAAAGCGTCTTCTTGGTGAGGTCCGTCAGTTCCGCGATGCGGCCAGTAACCGCCAATGAGCTCATCAATACCGTCATGGGCAATTACTGCATTGGCGCCATTTAAGGCCATTGTGCGGTATATGGAGAATACGGCGACATCGCCTCCCGTGGGTTCGGCAATTTCAGGAAAAGCACTTTGAAATGCACATTTCCATGCTGGCTCTTCAACCCCCGTAGGTATTATTTCTATATGATGGGCGTTGAAGAGCTTTGACGCAATACGAGCAAACTGAATGTCGGGATGCTGTTGGTTGCCGCCAATGGTATACGTACAAATGACCTTGTTTGGAAAAAGCTGGCGCATAATCGCCAGGCAGAGCGAGGAGTCCAGGCCGCCAGATAGCGTTGTGAAGATCCAACCGTCCTTATTGTAAGACACGCACCGCTCGGCGCAGGTCTTGATGGCGATGTTGAGAATCCTTTCCAGTTTGTCTTCGTTCCAGTTCGGGTCTAGCTGGGCGATGACATCCATACTAATCGCGGTTTGCCAATCGTTCAGTACGTTCATATCTGCACCTCCTTTTTTCTATGTGATTTTTAGCGTTTTTTGTTAGTCTGAAGAACAAAAACAATCACCAAAGTGATTGTTTATTTTAGCATAAAATATGTTCGGTGTCAATTTTTGGTTTTATTCAACGACAGACCGATTTTTGCCCAGGATTTTTTTGATGGCAATTTTGAAAGCCCTGTTTTTATGGTCGTAAAGCCTGCCTGAGAAAGTTTTATTTAAAACATGGAATAGTTTGCTAGTAAAAACAAGATGTTTTATTTGGTATTTGTCCCCTTTCATGTTTTTTTCGGAAAATAAAAAACAGTGATGCAGTTCGTGCAAAGCGTTTTGATTGGATTTTAAGTGATGCATGTGATGGATAAGATAAAGACGCTCTTGCTCTTTTTCTGTCAGCATATTTTTATGGATTTTCATATTGTATTTTATCGGGCTATTTTATTAAGTGCTGACATGAAAATATATTACATCTCCGTCCTGGACGATATATTCTTTTCCTTCCAGGCGCATACGCCCCGATTCTTTTAAGTGCGGCCAGCCGCCAAGCGAAACAAAGTCCTGCCAGCCGATAACATCCGCCTTGATAAATCCTTTGATAAAATCGGTATGAATCACTCCTGCGGCCTCGCGCGCTTTTGTGCCCTGACGAACCGTCCAGGCGCGGGTTTCGGGCTCGCCGCTGGTTAAAAAAGTTATCAACCCGAGCAGTTTATAGCTTGCCTTAATTAATTTATCCAGGCCGGTTTCCTGAATTCCCAATGTTTTTAGATATTCACGGGCTTCGTTTTCTGATAAATCAGCCAGGTCTGATTCAAGCTTGGCGGAAATCTCTATTTGTTCTGCGTCATCTTCCATTATCGGAACTTCGGCGTTCTTGTTTTCGTCGGTATTTAAAACATAAAGAACCGGTTTCGTTGTCAAAAGGTTTAAATCACGAATTATTGCTTTTTCGTCGTCTGAAAGATTAAGCGAACGGACGGGTTTACCTTGCTCCAGCGCCGTATAAATTTTCTCGTAAACTTCAAGCTGTTTTGAAGCTTCTTTTAAAGCTGGATTTTTGACGTCACTTTTTAAAGACTCAATTCTTTTTTGGGTTGTTGCCAAATCCGCTAAAGCGAGCTCTACATTAACAATTTCAGCGTCGGATTTTGGGTCAACCTTCCCTTGTACATTGATAATATTTGTATCGGAAAACGCCCGCACAACCTGGACAATCGCGTCAACTTCCCTGATATGCGACAAAAATTTATTGCCGAGGCCCTCCCCACGTGATGCGCCCGCCACCAAGCCTGCGATATCAACAAATTCAATAATTGTCGGGATTATTTTTTTTGATTTGGAAACTTCGGCCAGTTTAGCAAGGTGTGAGTCGGGAACTTCAACAACGCCCACGTTGGGGTCTATGGTGCAGAAGGGATAATTTGCTACGTTAGCCTGTTTGCTTCGGGTCAGCGCGTTAAACAGCGTTGATTTGCCCACATTTGGCAGGCCGACGATTCCGACGGATAGAGACATAATTTTTATTAAAAGTGGACCGATGGGGATTTGAACCCCAGTACGATTTGATAATTTGGGTGGACTCAAGGAGATTCGAACTCCTGACCTCCTCATTGCAAATGAGGCGCTCTACCAACTGAGCTATGAGCCCACCCAAATTATCAACTTCATTGTCTCCCTTCGGGAGATGTCCCGTAGGGACACAAATGAGGTGCTCTACCCCTGAGCTATCGGCCCCAAGATATTTAAAATTTTACCAGAAATCATGGAATTATGCAACTATTGACAAGATAATGGTATTATGATATTATAATATAATGGTTCTTCAAAATTTAAACACAATCTCAAATTTAGGAGGTGTTATATGAAAAGAGCACATTGTGAAGAGGGCGAAGGGATTGGTTTCTGGAAACTGGTTTCGGTTGTCGTACTATTAGCAATCCTCTATTTTTGTATCGATTATGGGTATAATTGGTACCAAAACAATCATGATTTGGAGAGGATTCGCGCGATTGAAGTCATCGAGCGGCTGAGACAAAATGATCTTTCGTTTTTTGTTGAAAAAGGAATTGACAGGTTGGATGGTAATCTTAGTCTAGGGCGTTTTACCCTCAAGCAGGTCGGTTCAAAGGGAGTAGAATACGAAGCTTTAAGAAAAAGATATTTTACGTTCACAGCCGATAGAGCGATGAAATTGCTGTTGGACGAAGCCGCAAGGGATGTTTTCTATTGGGAATATCAGCCGGAAATGCTAATTGAGACCATTGAAAGAGCTTCAAAAAAAGCTGGAAAATCCTGCAATCTTAATGTATTGCAGGATGTATTGCAGGGATTAAAGAGGACTTTCTATTTGACGAGTGCAAGATTGGCGCTGAAAGAATTTACTGGACGGCGGTTGGTGCAGGAAGTCAGATATGCGGTAGAGAAAGGCGGATTTTCTCTGTCTGAAGTTCCGATCACCGAACAAGAAATGAAAGCCACGTTAGCAAAGGCGGAAATTGACGAAAAGGCCGCAGTCAAGCGGGCAAAAGAAGAGCGCAAAAAAGTTCTCGTTGAACGAGATTGTGGCGACCGGTATTATTATCCTATACGGCCGTGGAGTCGCTTTGATAACTATGGCCGTCGGAATTACCGAAGCCACGGCTATCGATATTAAACAACAAAAGGGCAGAATAATTTTTTTCTGCCCTTTAAAATTGGTTGCAAGAAGTTTTTTTATGATGTATATTAAAATAATGTTTTAAAAAAATTAACAAGGATAAAATTTATGAAAAAGAATTTTGCAAAGTTAGGCATCGATGTCCATAAAAAATTGCACGGGAAAATTTCCGTGGTTTCCAAAAAGCCGATAAAGACATTGGATGATTTAAGCATTCTATATACTCCCGGCGTTGGCGCGGCGGCAAGCTATTTGGCCGCGCATAAAAACGAAATCAGAAAAATGACAATAAAATCTAATTCCGTCGCCGTTGTTTCTGACGGCTCCGCAGTCTTGGGCCTTGGCAATATCGGGGCCTATGGCGCGATTCCGGTTATGGAAGGCAAATGTGTGCTTTTTAAAGAATTTGGCGGAATTGACGCTTTTCCGATTGTTCTGGATACGCAGGATGTTGACGAAATTGTTGAAACTGTTAAAAATATCGCGCCGGTTTTTGGCGGGATAAATCTTGAAGATATTTCCGCGCCGCGATGCTTTGAAATTGAAGAGCGGCTGGAAAAAATTTTAGACATTCCCCTGATGCATGACGACCAGCACGGCACGGCGATTGTGGTGCTTGCAGGCTTGATAAACGCATTTGGCGTAGTCGGCAAAAAAATGTCGCAAAGCAAAATTGTGATTGTCGGCGCGGGAGCGGCTGGCAATGCCGTCGCAAAATTATTACACAAAGTCGGCGCTGGAGACGTTATTGTTATTGACAGCAAAGGAATTATTGATAGGCATAGGAAAGATCTGGACCCGTATAAAAAACTATTGGCGGAAATCACAAATAAAAATAATACTTGCGGTAATGTTTCAGCCGCGGTCAAGGATGCCGACGCGATTATCGGGGTTTCAAAGCCGGGCGCCATTACGGGGCAGCATATAAAATTGATGGCAGCCAAACCGATTGTTTTTGCCTTGGCAAATCCGGTGCCCGAAATCCTGCCCGATACCGCCAAAAAAGCCGGGGCTTATATTGTAGCCACCGGCCGTTCTGATTTTCCAAATCAGATTAATAACGTGCTTGGCTTCCCCGGAATCTTCCGCGGCGCGCTTGACCATAATGTTAAAAAAATAACTCCGGAAATAAAATTGGCAGCGGCAAAAAAACTGGCGTCGCTCGTAAAAAGTCCCAGCGCGAATAATATTATCCCTTCTGTCCTGGACAAGCGCATTGCCAAGGCAGTGGCTTCGGTAGTGAGATAAAATTTATATATTTTGAGTAAAATAAAAGGAGTCAGAAAGTCGACTCCTTTTTTGGTTATTAGTTGCGTTAAAGCCCAACAATGTCTGTCGTAATTCTTTGGTGAAAATAGCTTTTATTCAATTCGTGATTTCCTCCTTTTTTACTAATCAGCCCAAGAATTATTGTTGGCAGTTGACCCTTAACACATCCATATTGACAGATTTCTTTGAGCAGCCGCAGCGAGAGCACACCGTTCGAAATCGCAATCATCGGGCCCTTGAAGATTTTTCTGATATTACGCGCGTCAGACTCTGTGCTTACCTGTCTGTTTGGCCCCCGGCATGCATCAATAACAATACAATCGATATCCCACGTACCGAGAGTTTCAGCCACTCGTTCAAATCCGCATGATACAATGTCGATTTGCGGGCTATTTTTTAACAAGTTTCTTAATTCTTCATCACTAGCCCATTGTGCTTCTTCTACAAGCAAAATTCTCATTTTACACCTCCTTTTTTATTTTAAGAACTAAATTTCTGTGGGCGACTCAGGAGTCGAACCTGAGACCTCGTCATTATCAGTGACGCGCTCTAACCAACTGAGCTAGTCGCCCATAATTGTGTATTTTAACACCAAAAAATGCTTTTGTCAAAATAGTTTTTGGTTAGTTTGAGAACTGGTAATATTTAGTACTGCCGTTCCAGCCCGCGCTTGCGGCCTGAAAAACGCCCTGTCCGCCGCCAGGGGTTGGCGCGGAAATTGCGGTCAGTGTCACTTGTTCGCTTTCCATTTCCAAGTTTGCATATATCGCGCATTTGCCCGAATCATTAACGATATAGCGGTAATTTGTCTGCGTTTCGGTGCCGGTTTTCGGATCCTGCGGCGCTGCTGATATGAAACTGGAAACCTGTGGATACTTTATTTTAATTTCGGGAAACAGATCGGCAATATCGTAATCCCCGGCTCCGGCATTTGGCATATAGCATTGAGAGCCGGATAGCACCCGGCCGATTTGGGCAAGCGTGGCTTTTCTTTTTACGTCCCGTGCTTTATCTCTGGCCGAGCCCAGAGCCACCAGAACAGTTGTCGCAATAATACCGATAATGGCGATGACAACAAGAAGTTCTAAAAGCGTGAACCCACGATTATGCCCAAACCACTTCGTCCATTTTGGCCGGTATCTTTTTTCCACATAAATAATTTTCCACCATCGTTTGCCGACAAAATAACCGGCGACAAGGCCTAAAAATGCAAGCACGAATGTGCCGATGCTGTGAATCAAAAACCAGTTCTGCCAGTTAAGCCCCAGACCGTAGGTATTAAAATCTTTGGTCAATAGGGATACCAGAGAAATTTCAATTACAGCGTGCAGGATAAGGCTTAGTAGCGAAAACAGTAGCATTGAAGCGGAAATATAAAATATTTTTTTCATGGAGATTTTATGCCGAGGAAAGCGAGTGAAGTATATATGCAGGCATGTACACTTCCGAGCGACGCAGGCAGCAAAGGGTTAATGCCCTTTATTATACCAAATTTCTTTCCGTGCATAAAACCCCCAGGCTTGGAGGCACGGGGGTTCTATAAAACTGCTGGTTTTTGCATGCAGTAACCGGCACTTGCCAAATGTCGTTGATATTTAATTTTTATTACGCTGTGATAGGGCGTTGACGTTCTCCTCCCATCACTCCGCTTTCGGCCATGCCCCAAGTTGCCCAAGCTCCCCAGACTCCAATAACCAGATAAAAGAGATTACTAACTATGTTTTCCGGATTCGGTCCCAAGATAGCAGAGAACGAGGAAGGCAGAATAAACCCAAGTATTCCGACTATCAGTCCCAGAATTCCAATAATGCCCGTAATCCATCGGCGCGCATCTGCGTCCAGAATATATGCAGAAAGTATCGCAATTACGCCGACAACTATATTGATCCAGCTTTGTCCCATGTCAAAAAACCATCCGCTACCAAAAATACTGCCAGAAGCCGTTGGCCCCAGCACTCCGATTAAACCAAGAATTCCAATTACAATCATTATTGCCCCGCCATAACCAAGAAATTGTTTTGTCATATTTTTTCACCCCCTTTGGCTTAATTAAATTTTTTATCGATCAAGCAGAGCACCTCGCATCCACGTGCCGCAGTGCATTACAGCACATAGGCGAGGTGCTCTGTCTGACCGCCAATATTTACTGGCGGACATTGATTTGAAAAATAACCATAAAGAACTTTTTTAAGGGCAAACTACATCTCATGGAATGACTTAATTTGTTGAGGGGTAAATTGGCTTACCTCAACTACTTTCGCTTTGCTTTGGACAGATGGGGGCAAATTTTCCCTTGCCTCTTTTTCGTCTTTTGCCTCAAATTCGGCGTAGCCGGTGTGGTTACCAGTCATGCAGCCCCAGCTGAATTTAGAAAGATATTCTGGTCCTTTTGCGTTTACTTCATCAAGCGTCTTTAGACACTCCGCTTTGGTATGCGGCGACTCAACGATAAAATGTTTGGTCATGTTGCGGTCTCCTTGTTTAAGTATTTGTCGACCTTTTGGTGGTTCTAGTTTGAGAACAGCCACCATATTAATAGACTTTTGTATCTATAGAGAGCCTTAGCTCATCTATATTATGACGAATGAGAAAGCCAAAAAGTTTCCAATTTGAGATTTAAAAATACCGGACTTAGCCGGTATTTGCGTTATTTATAAACTTTAGAGGCGGAAAGATTTATAATTTTACTTTCCGCTTGATATGCAGCCGGAAAAGCTTCATCGCGTTCAAAGGCGGAATGAAATCCGTGATAAAATTATAAGCGGCGGCAGAGGCAGGAATGAAAAAACCGCCAAAAACCAGAGCCAGCCCGATGGTGTTTAAGATTCCCCAAAGCCAGAAATTCTGGCGGGCGACCGACAAAGAATATTTTGAAAGCTTTATAATTTCGGGCACCTTTAACAAGTCATCTTTCATCAAAGCGATATCGGCCGATTCTATCGCGATGTCAGAACCGATTGCGCCCATGGCGATGCCGATATCAGCCAGTGCCAGAGCGGCCGCGTCGTTCACTCCGTCCCCTATCATCGCCACTTTATATTTTTTATTTAAATATTTTTTCAAATAATTTATCTTGTCTTCCGGCAGAAGATTGGCGTGAAATTCGCTGATGCCGGCGCTCTGGGCGATTCGTTTGGCGATTTTTTCATTGTCGCCGGTCAGCATTATGATTCTTTCAATGCCTGAATTTTTCAGCTCGGCAATCGCCTCTTTTGTCTGGGGCCGCAGCTCGTCCGCCAGGGCGCAAAAACATATCATTTTGCCGTCGCAGGCGATCAAGGTTATATTTAAGCCCTTTTCTTTCTCTTTGTTTATTTCATCTAATTCCTCGTCCGTTATTTGAATTTTCTGTTCGTTGAAAAAAGATAATTTTCCCGAAACAATTTTTTTGTTTTTCCATACGGCGATTGCGCCTTTTCCGGAAAATTCTTCAAAGCTTTCTGGCTCCGAGGGGACGATGTGATTTTCTTTTACGTAATTTAAAATCGCTTTGGCAGAAGGGTGATTTGAAATAAGCGAAATCGCTCCCGCACATAACAGGGCGTCTTCGGGCCTCGTTCCGCCAAAAGTAAAAAATTCTTCAACCTTTAATTTGCCTTTAGTTAAAGTACCGGTTTTGTCAACAATCACGATTTTTAGTTTGCTCAATCCCTCAAGGAACTTCGCGCCTTTAATAATTATTCCCCGCTTGGCGGCATAACCGATAGCCGCCAAAAACGTCAGAGGAATCGCAATCGCAATATCATCGGCGCAGGTGACGAGCAGAACGGAGAGAACCAGGTTAAGATTCCCCGAAAAAAAATATAATATGACCGAGCCGACGATTGAGATTATGATATACCAAGACGTGAATTTCTCGGAAATACTGGAAATTTCAGCTTTATTGCCTTGAGATTTTTCAACCAGCTCAATGATTTTTTCAAGAGTGGTCTCCTGTCCTATTTTTTCTGCTCGGATTTCAAGATTGCCGTCAACAACAATGGCGGGACTCAAGACCCGGTCGCCTTTTGTTTTTGCTATCGGGATGGATTCGCCCGTCAAAGACGATTGGTCAATGGAAGCTTCGCCTTTCTCCACTATGCCGTCAACTGGGATTATTTCGCCAAGCCCGACAGCCACCAAGTCGCCTTTTTTGACTTGATCAAGCGATATTTTAATAAATTTTCCACCGTGTTCAATTTTGGCGGTTTTGGGCTTTAATTTAAGCAAGCTTTGAATGGCGCGGCGGGCTCGGGTCTCCGTATAATAAGCGAAAATTCTGGCCGAGGTGAGCATTAGAGAAATAAAAACAGCCGATGTCCATTCCTTCGCAAACAAAGAAAAAATTAGGGCAATACTGGCCAGAAGATCAATAGAGATTTTTTTATTTCTAAGAGACCTGGCAGCGCCAAGAATCACCGGGAGAGTTGCAATTGAAGCAAAGATAATCAAAAGCAGCTTGTCTTCTCCAGATGGCAGAAAACGAAAGAAGTGGACGACAAGAATAACGCCAAGAGTTGCGAGAAGCATTACGTCTAAATAAAAAAGTTTTTCTTTTTTCATTTTGCTTCTTGCCAGACAGCAATCCCGCCAAGCGAGATGGCTGTTTTGGTTTGCATTAACACCTTTTTTGTTGTATCATTATATTCTATATTATATCATATGCACTTGTTCTTGGCAGTGGATAATTATTGTTATCATGCCTGGCATTTCAGTAACATTTTAGTTATTTAATCGTACTTCCCTATGAAGGATCGTTTTAACAAATTGGCTCATAGGTTGAAAGAAGGAAGTCGCCAAGCAGGCGAAGAATTTTTTGATTATTTTTCCAGGCAAATTTTTAGGTTTTTCGTGGTCAGGACGGGAAGCCGGGAGACGGCGGAAGACCTGACCCAGGAAGTATTTTTAAAAGTGATTGATAAAATAAAGACATTTAACGAGGACTTGGGCAGCTTTTCTGGATGGCTTTGGCAAATCGCAAAAAATACCGTTAAAGATTATTATCGGAAAAAAAAGCCGATTTCCCTTTCTGATTTTGTTTTAAAAAGCAAAGAAAATGACGATTTTTTGGAAGGGAAAAATGATCCAAAAGCGGGGCTGGATTTAACGGAGATAATTGATTTAATTAAAGATTTCAGCGAAGAGGAGCAGGAAGTTTTTTCCCTTCATTATCTTTCCGACCTTTCGTATCGGGATATTTCAAAGACGCTCGGCAAATCCGAAAGCTCATTGCGCGTTTTGGTTCACCGTGTTAATAAGAAAATAAGAAAACTTTTCAATAATGCTTAATTTTTTTGAGCGAAAAATAAAAGAATACAAATGCCGGAGGTTAATGAGGCACTATTGCGATCCCAGCGAGGATTTTTTAAATGCCTGTAAAGATTCGTTTGTCAACAAAATATGTCAGAAAATTCCGGCCGCAGAGGCAAAAAAATTATCCGTGGCTGTCCCCGTATTAAAATACGGGCTGGGCACATTGTTTAGTCTGGTTTTTATCGGGAGCGGCGCGGCTGTTTTTGCGGACAAAACGAACGTTGAATATAGCCACCCGCTTTATAGTCTTAAAAGGGTGGTCGAAGCTGTACGCATAGAGCTGGCGCCGGTCGAGCAACTTGCGGTTCTGCATACAGAATTTGCGCAGAGGCGGCTTGATGAGGTAAAAAAAATAGAGGCGGCGGATATCTTAGTCGCGACAACAACGGAAGCCGTAATCAACGCAGACATTAAGAAGCATCAGGAAACAGTGACTAAATTAAGAAATCAGATGCGCGAGGAAGTTAGTTCGGTGATTTCTGGGATTGAAGAGAAACGGGTTCAAAAAACAAGTGTCCAGAAACTATGTGACTCCGTTTCTAATATAATGAAAGAGGACGAGAAAAGGGGCGATGGCGAAGAAAAAGAAATACACATGAAAAACTGGGCAAGGCTGGAAAAAAATTGCGGAGATTTTATTAATGCAAGCAGTACAAATCCAGTGAAAGAAGATAATTAAAAACAGGAATTCTTGCTGTGGATTATAAAGATCATCGCATTGATGGTCTTTTTTAATTTCTGCCTTTTTGTAACAAAATATATTGATGAGCGTATAAACAAATCAGACGGAGGTAGTACCCGATTTTTTATTTGACTAAAGGTCGAATTTATTAATCATTAAATAAAAATTATTTGACGATGAAAATAATGAAAAAGATAATAAGCTCGGTGTTGTTATTTTCAAGTATTCTGGGCATAGGCTTGGTTCCCGCTTTAGTTTTGGCCAAAAGCATCGCGGCCCACTTGACTTCTGGCACGGCTTCGGCTATCAGCGCCAGTTCGTTCACTTTAACGCGGGGAAGCAAAACTTACACGGTTAACGTTGCGTCTGCCGCGACGGTGATAGATAATAACTGGCGCGATATCGCCCTGATCGATATTAAAACGGGTGACCGCGTCAATGTATTCGGGAAAATAAACGGCACGACGATTGATGCAATATATGTGCGGGATAGGTCTTTACCTTCGGGGTTTGATGTCAAAGAAATGACAGGGGCCGCTTCAAGCACCACCGCTACCTCGTTCACGCTAAAACGCGGCACAAAGACGTCCACGATAAATATCGGCTCGCACACGATGCTGTTTGACAAAAACTGGACAGCAATCAATTCGGGCGACATCAAGGACGGACATAAAGTGACGGTTTACGGCCGTACTCAAGACAACGGTGCGACTGTTAACGCGATATACGTGGTAGACAAATCGCTGCCGGCCAGTTAAAATTATATCTTTAAAAATTTAATTGTTCTTTAAAGCAAAAAGCCGCGACGTTAGTCGAGGCTTTTTGCTTAGATTTAAAATTTACGAGCTTTTAAGCTTTTTTGTTAAAAGCAATCACAGCAGCCGAAATCATAACAACTGAGAAAGCCAGAAGGAAGAAGACATTGACCATTGTGGTATTAATTACCAGACGACCCAGAACCTGCTGAGAAATTTCGCCCGAAAGTATTATCCGGCGCATGGCGTCCACGCCGTAGGTTAAAGGATTGACGCGCGAAATAATTGTCATCCATGTCGGCACATTGTTTAGCGGGAAAAACGCGCCGGAAAGAAAAAACATAGGGAAGATAAGAACCTGCATAACCAGACCAAATGTTTCGGTTGTTTTCATAAGCGAAGCGATTAGAAGGCCGATGCCAGAAATTGCGAAAGAAAGCAGGATCATAAGGCCGAATAATTGCAGAACGACTAAAATGTGCAGTTGCACTCCGATAAACGGGGCAATAATCAATAGAATCAAGGCCTGGAGTGAAGCAATGGTGGTGGCGCCGAGAGCCTTGCCGATGGAAATTGAAGTTCGGGAAATCGGCGCGACCAAGATTTCTTTCAAAAAACCGAATTCTCTGTCCCAGACGGTTGAGACCGTGGAAAAGAAAGCAATACCCATCACGTTCATGGCAATGATGCCCGGATAAATGAATTTTATAAAATCAATTCCGAAATTGCCCTGAGTCAGGGTGCTGGAGAGGCCGGCGCCAAAAATAAAAAGAAACATTATCGGCTGAAAAAACGAAGAAACAATTCTGGTTTTATCGCGCCAGTATCTGATTATTTCTCTGCGCCAGATGGTGATGATTGGTTGAATGAAGTTCATGGTAATATTTTTAAATTATCTTCCCCGCATACGCATTTGACGGCGCATAATATCTTTTGCCGTGGTTTCCTCTTCCCTGATTTTGCGGCCGGTCAGATGCAGAAAGACGTCGTCAAGAGTCGGTTTGCGAAGTTCAATTGAATCAATTTTGGTTTTTAAATCGTTGAAGAGACGCGGCAGGAATTTTTCGCCATCGGTCACTTCTATGCGCAGGCCGCTCCCCTCTTCTGCGGCATCTTTTTTGTAAAACGCATGCAATTCTTTTTTTAGATTTTCTTTATCGCTTGTTTCCATATAAATAATGTCGCCGCCCAGCATTTTTTTAAGATTGGCGGGCGTGTCCAATGCGACAATTTTTCCGTTATCTATTATGCCGATGCGGTTGCAGTATTCAGCTTCATTCATATAGTGGGTCGTCATAAAAATTGTCATTTCTTTCTCTTTGTTTAGTTTTAAAATATAGTCCCATATATTGGCGCGTGTCTGCGGATCAAGGCCGAGCGTCGGTTCGTCCAAGAACAGCACGGTCGGATAATGGATAAGGCCTCTGGCGATTTCCAGCCGCCTTTTCATACCGCCCGAATATGTTTTAACAATGTCATCTTTTCTGTCCCAAAGGTCAACCAGTTTCATAACTTCTTCAATTCGTTTTTCGTATTCATTTTTTGGCACGCCGTAAAGCTGGGCGTGAAAGCGAAGATTTTCAGCCGCTGTTAAGCGTTCGTCAAGCGACGGGTCCTGAAAAACAAGACCGATGCATTTGCGGACTTCGTTTGTGTCTGAAACTATATTAAAGCCATCAACATTTGCCGTTCCGCTGGTCGGCCCGATAATGGTTGAGAGCATATTGATGGTTGTTGATTTCCCCGCCCCGTTTGGTCCTAAAAATCCAAAAATCTCTCCCTTGCGAACTTCAAAGGAAATTGAATCAACGGCGGTGCGGCCGTTGAATTTTTTGGTTAAATTTTTAACCTCAATAACATCCATATAAGTTATTTTGATGTGGTTTTTCTGATGATTTTGCGGATGGCATCCAGTCTCTCTGCCAGGTGCGAGGCGAATTTTTCAAGCTTTGCCAATTTTGAAAGCGCCAGCATATCATGGCCCATGCCAAAAACAAGAAGCTTCTCTCCTTTTTTGAGATTCATTACTTGTCTTGCTTGGACCGGAATGACCACCTGGCCTTTTTCGCCCAGGGTGGTTGTTCCGTAGAATAATTTTCCTTCTTTGTGTTTTGTGTCCATATATTATTTTACGCTCGCAGAACAAAATTGTTACATAATAAAATCATACAAGTATAACAAGTATGATTTTTGTTTCATGCACTATTCTATGTTAAGCGAAAATAAAATCGCTGTCAAGAGCCGGCGACCTTGAAAATGGCAATTGTTATTCAAGGTATCCTTTGAGGGCGTCTGAAAATTAATTGATATATTTTCCGACCCTTTAAAACCCCAAATCTTCTTTGACCAAAATTGCTGTTATTCTTTTGGGCTGGAATTCTTTGTTCATAATCAGAATTTTATTGACGGCGCTTCCGATGCCGTAAGCCTTGCGCGCCCGGGCGTCTTCCAAAGGCAGGCTGTATTCGTAGATCCTTTTTAAAGCACCTCCCAAATCTTTTACAATCTTTTTTGTGCTGATAACCCAAACGACATTTTTGGCGCCAAAAGCGTAGGCAGGCAATTGACTGCCGGTTGCCGAGGCAATAACGAATTGACCGTCTTGGGTTAAAGCATGGATACTTCCTATCGTCCATTCGGGAATCGCTCCTAAGGCGCGTTTTTCTTTCTCATTACCATTTTTTGCCATAGCTTCAAGCTTGCGTTTGACCGATTGATAACGGCCGCTTTCCATTATTTCTTTTTCAATGCCTGACTGCTGCAATGTCGTTGATGTCATATTCATGATCTCTGCATTTTCGGGCAGAAGTTCTTTTACTTTTTCTTTTGCCTCTTGACTGTTTTCGGTTATAAAAACATTTACCCCTTTTTTCTTTAGCGCGTCGGCTGTTTTTTCTACTATTTTATTGTTGGCTAATTTGCCGTATTTTTCGTTTATTTTCATGCCATCTGATAAGATATTCTATATAATATTTATACGACTAAATCAGTCCAAAAATTACGACTGGTTTGTCTGATATGAATTTTATAATAAGCAATCAAACTTATTATAAAACAGACATAAAGGCGGTTTTTTGGCAGTTGCGCAAAGATTTTTATTTCAGAACCGAATTAATTATACTTTTGACGATATTGATAGGAATTGAGAAACTGATATTATTGGAGCCGGTGACCGTAGCGACGTTGACGCCGATAACTTTGCCGTTTAGGTCAACAAGCGGCCCGCCGGAATTGCCCGGATTTATTGCGGCATCAGTCTGGATGACGTCGTTTAAAGTTTCTACCGAGCCATTTTGGTCTTGTGCCTGTACGGTTCTGTTGAGTCCCGAAATTATGCCGACCGAAACAGAATTATTGTATTGGCCCAGCGCATTGCCAACTGCAAAAACCGATTGTCCAAGTTGCAATGGCGCAGAATCGCCCAGTTGCTCTGTTGCATAAACGGCACCCGGAATTTTTATGATAGCGATGTCGTTGTCTGGGTCGCGCCAGACAACGCTGGCAGTTTTTTGCGAGCCGTCTGCCAAAAGAACAGTATATTCTGCTGCGGTATCCTCAACAACATGGCGGTTGGTTAAAATATATCCGTTGCTTCTGATTAAAAAACCTGTGCCGGCGCCGATCTGCTGCTTTTCTATCCCCTTTTGCTGATAGACAGGGACCTGGAAGCCAAAATTCTGGAAAAAAGGGTCATCGCCGAATGGATTGACATATACAACTTCGAGTTTAGGCACATCTTTTGAAACAACAATTGAGACAACCGATGGAGTCACTTTTGCAACAGCAGAGGTTAAAAGCTCCTGTTGAGATTTTTGTATAATAACTTCTCTTCTGACTGTTTCTTCTTTAACTATGGATTTTTGTTGCGAGACTTCTTCCAAGCGCGATTCAAGCGCATTTATTTTTTGGTCAGAAATAAGCAACTGGCTGCTTAAATCAGCCAGGCGGCTGTTAAAATATTTTGATTTTTTTGCGACATAAAAAACCGAGCCGGCCAAGACAGCCGCAATAATTAGCAAGGTTATGATTTTTTCCAAAAGGCGCATTTTTAAAACCAGGGTATGAGCTCTTTCCACTTGGGGATAGGAATGCCCACCTGAAAAATATTTGAATATCTTATATTGGAGCCGTCAGTCGGCTTAGCAGCCGTTGCTTTGACAAAATACCAAGTTTGTGTAGAATCGGGATTTTGGTCAAAGCATTCTATTGGATTGGAAAGGCCAGGGCAAGGGAAAAAAGTATAATTAGGGTCTGAGCACGTAATCGAGCAGCCGGGGACAGGCACAGAGCCAATCGCATTTGTTTCATTTCGGTAGAGCTGATAAGTAAGCGGGCCAGCATTGAAGGTGGTTTGGGCATGTTCCCAGACAAGGCGGATTTTATTTTCATTGCCGATCTTGTAGCAGTCCGTTTTTCCGTTAGGACAAAGAGTGAATGGGCTTGGGCTGGCATATGGAACGAAGACTGAAAAATCATTGGAGGGTGTTTGGCCAAAGTCATTAAAGGCCACGACTTTATAAATATAGGTTTGGCCATCAGCTAAGAAAGTAACATTAGACATATCTAAATAATTTTGGGTTATTGAAGGGTCGTGGATGTGGCCGGTGGTATCTATTGGAGCAATTTGATTGCCATCTCTATAAATTCGATAACCTTTTTCATTGCCTGACTCAAACCAATTTAAATTGACGCTAATCGGCAAGCCGGCAATTGAAATAATATCTTCTGGGTTTATCCAAAGAGGATAGGGCGGAAGAGGCGGAATATTTGTGCAGTTTATAGCAGTTTCGCCTGGGCTGGGATCGGCTGGGTGGGGATCAGAAAAAGAATTATTATTTTCTCCGGAACCGACTGCTTCAATTTTATACTGATAAATTTCGCCTACCGAGACAGCGTCTAAATATTTTGTGGTTGAAGGCGAAAGTTCGCTGTCGGTAATTTTAGAAAAATCAGATTCGCCTTGTTTTCTGCGCCAAACATTAAAAGCAAGAGTTTTGCCGCTTGTATCTTCGTCCCAGCTGATTAGCATTTTTGAATTGATGCCAGAGCAAGTTGGCTTGACGTCCTGGATAATTGGTTTGGTTGGAGTATCAGCGCAAGCAGTAGCAGTTCCTGATTCCTGATTTGAAAGTTCGCCTTCTGCTCCCGAAAACCCATAAGGTCTTAAATAATAGAAATATTCATAACCGACCAAAATATCTGGATCTGGATATGTTGTTTCGGGAGCATAAACGGCTATAGGAGGGTCAGGGAATTGCTGGTCAGCTCTTCTCTTATAAATGCTCCAATAGTAAGTGTTGTTGTTGTCATTGGGACCCCAGTTAAGTCTTAGTTGCGAGACGTTCCCGCTACACTCCGTCTTAATCGGCTCAAGAATTGGGGTGGCGGGCAGACAGTAGAGGGCGGTAGCAGGAACCTCATTTGACGGGTTGCTCAATTTGTCAACACCCACAGCCTTAACAGAGTATATATAAGTTTGTGCTTCCTCAACTGTTGAAGGGTCGCCAATTTTTCCGGTCGGATACAACCAGCTTGCCCCAGGAACAGTGCCATTATAAATTGTTCCGTCATTGGCGTTGCCAGAGCTGTCAAAAGCAGTATTGCCCGAACCTTCATCAAAGTGCCAGACACCAACTAATCCGCTATCATTATCATAAATTCCTTGCTGATATTGCTCTAATAGCTCCGCAGCAGATAGAGTCCGATTATAAATTTTGACATCATCAACAATGCCGTTAAGATATGTTTGGGCAGAAGTGCCGTAGTTGTCTCTTGCCCAGCGTCTTTCCGCGCCAATTGCTCGATCTGCTTGGGTAATTATAGAACCATCGGCGGTCTGGTCTGTGGAATATGTATTAGAATCAACATACGCTTTTAGGGTATCATTTTGTTGGTCTAAGACGGCGGCTACGAAATGCCAAGCGTTATCGCTAATATTTCGGGATGATGCAATATTAACCAACCCAGTGCCGTCATCATATCTCATTAAAGGAATAAAATGTCCGGGATTCGAAGATAAGCCGTTGTATCCGATTGATAGGTCAAAAACAGGGTTCCCGTTTGTTGAATTGCGCAATGACGCAACTAATCCTTGGGTGTCAGTAGTCTTAACCCAAGCAGTGACGGTCATTCCCTGGCCAGACGATATATTCAAAGAACTGCTATTCCCTAAGCTAACATAGTCATCCGTCCCGTCAAAACTTAAGGCATAACTTCCTGCATCAACAAAAGGAGATAAGCGAGTTGAATAGGTTGAAACGCTATTGTTTGGATTAGTGCGATAGATATTGTAACCATAAGCATTAGTGCTTTGGTTCCAGCTTAAAGCAACCCGAGGCGAATTGTTCTCGCAGTAGGTATTATTTAATTGAAGAGAAGGGGTTGAGGGAGTCAGACAACTGTAAGTTTTTATAGGTTTTGTCCAAGAGAAGGGACTTTTACCCGCTGGCCCGACAGCCCTCATCCAATAATAATAGGTAAATAAATTCTCAAGACCAAGATTGATATCCTTCCATGTTTTATTAATAAAATCTTGGGTAGTGGAGGCAATGGTATAAAGTGGTATAGCATTATCAGCCGGCTGAGCGCTATCGGGCTCTTTTTTGCGGTGAATTTCGTAGGAAAAAGTATTAAAAGTCGGGACAGCGCTCCAGGAAAGACTATTAAACGGCGTGTCATTTTCGCATCCGGTGGTCAAAGTAACCGAGGGAGTGGCAGGGAGGCAATAACCAGTTGTACGGATAACTGGAATTGATGGAAGACTGGGTCCACCGGGGCCATAGGCGACCACGTAATAAGAATATTCAGTATTAACCGTTACGTACGGATAATAGTCGAGGAAAGAAATTCCGGTTGTGTCCATTAAAAAAGAATAAGAACCATTGCCAACTTTTCGATAAATACTGTAATAGGTCGCATTAGCTGATGCATTCCAGGAAAGCGCAATCCTCGGATAAGAATCATTACAATAAAAATCAGCCACTAAATTCTGCGGCGCGGGCGACACATTGCAATCAGGCGTGGTGTTTAAAGCAGGATCGGATTGGCTTTCCCCAACGTTTCCAATGGCTTTAATATAATAAGTGTAAATTGTTGTCTGATTTAAGCCGGCACCGTCATTAGTATCAGTCCAAGTTCTTAAGGTAAATTCAGTAGATGTTGAGGTAATAATTTTTATTAAGCCTTTATCTTGGCGGTAAATTTCGTATCTGGTGGTATTGGTGGTAAAGGACCATTTTAGAGTAATATTCACTAAACCGCCGTTGCAAAAAGAACTTTGGATGGTCAATCCGGGTTTAGTGGGAATACAGATAGGCACAGTAGCTGGATTAGTGGTATTGGAAAGAGTGTTGCCGCCCGAGCTATTGGCCTTGACTTGCCAGCTGTAATTTGTCTGCCATTGGAGCCCGTTTGGAATCCAGGAAGCATAAAAAAAGGTTCCGTTATTCCCATTATTTGTGCTATCAGAAACAGTTGTGCCAGAGCCTTCGTCAAAATGCCAAATGCCAACTGCTCCCGAATCATTATATATTCCTTTATATTGATTACTTACCTCTGCTGCGTCCATAGTTCGATTATAAATCCTCACTTCATCAAGCCTGCCTTGCCAAGGATTATAACCCGCGTAGCCAATCTTAAGTGGTTGTGTGCTGGCACTTGGCGCTTTCCAAGGTGAACAACTTGGTGGTGGTTGGGCAACGCCATTTTTATATATAGTGATAGACTTGGCAGCTACATTTCTAACAATGGCAATATTAATCCATTTGTTGTTTTCGGTAAAGATGTTGTCGCTAATGCAATACATGTAGCTGTATCCATCGCCGTGATAATAGTACAAAGGCCCGTTGCTTCCTGATGATAAATAGAATTCTCCATATGAAGATTTGCCAAGAGGATTTTGGCCGCCATAGGAAATATTTGTCGGATAAGCCCAAAAAGAAATAGTTAGGTCGCCGGCCACCCTTAGAGAAGGAGAATCTTCGATATTAACCCAGCCGCCCGAAAAATTCAAAGCATTGCCAAGTCCCCAATCGGTATAAGAAGTATCAGTTGTGTTGGCAACGGCAGATGTGTTGCGTAAAACATCATAGGAAGTGGCGCTTGAAGCTGATGTCCAAGATAAATCATAGCGCGGATAAGCGCCTTGGCAGAAGGGGGGGGAGCTGGAGGGAGGAGGGGTCGGTTCATACAAAGTAAAGCTTCCCGGCGGAGTGCAATTGTTGGTAGTGGCAGACTTTAAATCAGAAGATTCTTTTACGCCTTCATATCCGACAGCATCAACTCTGTAATTATAAAGGGTTTGGGGCAAAAGACCGGTGTTGTCCTGCCAGGTTTTGGTTGCTGTCGAAAGATAAGGCACAATTTGGACGAGATTGCCCCCGGGATTTTGGCGGAAAATTTCATAGTGGTCGGTATTGGTAGGATCATGCGTGCTCCAGTCAAGATTAAGCACGGGATTGGTTGAAACACAAGCCGGACTTGGGGTGCCAAGAGGAGGATTATTTGGCGCGCAAGAAAGAGTGGTAATCTGGGGAGTGTTTAGCGAATTGGTGGGAGAAACGCCAGTCGGGCCTTTGGAAACGATTTTATAATAGTAATTGGTTGAAGCGGTCACGCCATTATCTCGCCAGGCTCTTGAATTAAATTCAGGGTTGGATTTATTGAAAGTGGTTAGAAGAGATAGACTAGTCGGGGAGAAGCCGCGCCAAATTTCATAAGCTTCAGTATTGGTAGTTTCGGTCCAGGAAAGGTCAACATACGGTTTGCCGAGGTTACAGTTTCGGTTAAGAGTCAATGTTGAGGCAGAAGGAGAAAAGCAGCTGACAGCATGAATTGGCTGGGTGGCAGAAGCATCGCTTTCAACACCGCCCGCCCCAACAGCTCTCACATAGAATTCATAGTCAAGACCGCCTTGGACATGATAATCCAAGCTCGTTTGAGTGGTTTCTTTTATGCCTTCTGGCGGCATTCCCACATAGTAAATTTTATAATAGTTAGCATAACTTGAGGACGTCCAGGATAAGGCAACATAAGAAAGATCACTAGAGCAAAAAGTAGATGGTTCGGCAAGAACTGGCGTAGAAGGCGTTGGCACAATTGAGCAGTTAACATCTTTGCTGACTGTTTGAGAGTTATAGCTGTCAGTACCGACGATGGCTTTCACGTAGTATCCTTTTGTGCAAGAGAGTCCGCTACAAGGAGAGGGATCGATATAGGAAAGTTCACTTGCTGATGTTTTATACACATTGTCGCGATAAATATAATAAACTGTTGCGCCTCGGGTGGCGGTCCAAGAAAGACTCATCAGCGGGTCATAGGGCGCAATATCTCCACAGCTGGGGTTTACGGTCAAAAACGGCGGACATTGGGAGATGCTTCTTGTTGTTATATCAGAGTCTTTTTGTTCGGTATTTGGCCAGACTGCTTTGACATAATAAGAAATGTCGCCAGTTTGGTAATAGCTATCTGGCAGGCTATCTACCAGATAATCAGTATAAGAAGCCTGGCTTGATGGTAAGGTTTTAAATAAAGTAGGGTTGGGTTCGTTTGGGGCTTTGCGATAAATTTGGTATTCGGAAACGCCCAAAAGATTATTCCAGGAGAGGTCAACTTTTGGCCCGCCGGGCGTTGCGTCATTAGAACATCCAGAATTAGCGGTTAATTTTGGGGCGCAAGCCAGAGCAGTGGCGGGAACAGGCGTAGAATCATAAAAAGTCCCGTCTTGCCATCTTGTTCTAATAATATACCCCGGAGCATTGTAATTTTTTGTACCTTCCAGTCCCGGAATCCTGTTTTGGTTGTCGTCAAAACTTGTATCCGAAGTTTGGCCGATTTTTACGTTGTCGCGGTAAATTTCGTATTCCAGCAAATCTCCGGATGCACCCGGTCCCCAAGTTAAAGCCACATGCGGACCGTCAGCTAGTTCGCAGCGGGGAGTTGCCGAAGAAAGAACGGCTCGGCAATAATATTTGGTGGTTTGTTCAGTCGAGTTAAAGTTATCGCCACCTCTCACAGCTCTAATTTGATAGATGTAAGTTTTTCCGCTAAAAGCGGTATTATCAATATACTGGGTGGTTCCAGTCGGCAGAGAGGTAGGAGTAATTTTAATATAACTTCCAGCTCCTTCTTTGCGCCAGACATCATAAGTGGGGCTACCGGTGATGGTTGAAATCCAGGTTAGGGTTATTTGGAGAGTTGATACAAGGCAGGAAGGAGAAGGCGGATTTAAAGTAATCGTTTCGGCAGCGGACAAGAAATTCGGCAATACAAAAATTAAGCCAATAAAAATAATTAGGCACAGCCAAGGAAAATATTTTTGCAAAAAAAACTTTTTGATATTATCCCCCATTTGCAGTAGTTAAAAGATTAAAAGCTTTTTTGAAGCATCCTAATTAAAGTCGCTTCAAAAGTCGGAGCTTGACTGATGTCTTGGTTTGAAACTACTTCAACATAATCTCCTTTTTTGAGGTCATTTAAAGAGATAGAAGCTTCCTGCGGCACGCGGCTTTTGGAGCCGGGTTTTTCAACAAAAGAGAGGCGGCTGAATTTTGTCGTTGCTGTGATTAGAGCCTTTCTAACTTCATTTTTTATAGCGGCTTCATTGTTGTTATCTAAGTAAGGAACAGCCGCTTCAAAGACTATTGAGTCTTTGGCAATCTCCTGGATTGAGCCGGCCAGATTATAAAGGACTTTTGGCAGGGTGACTGTTTTAACAGGCGGCTGGTTAACCACGGATTCGGGTTGTTCAGTCTGACCTTGATTTGTTTGCCCGGAAAACGGGCATTTCAGAATTGATTTAAAAATTGGAAGCCGACATTTAAAAATAAACATTTGGGCGAAAACCAACCCAATTAAAATAAATACAACAAAAACCACCAAAATAATAATTTTATTTTTCATAACTTTGTTTATTTAATATCAATTTACTCATCGGGAAAGAAGAGTAAATCAAATTAAAATAGTTAATATTTTTAGATAGTCTGCTTTAATTTTAGCAGATAGTTTTTAATTGGCAATCAAAGTTATCAACACATAGCAAGTTTTAACAAAAAAACCGCATGTTTTTTTGAAATGCGGAACTCTCTATTTGATTGGGTATGAAACAATTCTTTTATCCGTAATTTTTATTGAAATAGACTTTAATATAAGCGATGATATGATTTTTTCCAGAATACGCATTGAAATTTATCTTTTTTCTATGCAAGCAATTTTAAATACATTTGCAGAAGGTTATCAAATACTCTCTCCCAGGTAAAATTTTTCACAAATTTTGAGCCAGCCTCTCGCATCCGTTCCCGCAATCCAGGGTCGTCCAGCAGCGTGTTGACTTTTTTAGCGGTGTCTGATGCGTCTTTGGGTTTGGCTAAAAATCCGTTTTCCCCGTCTTTGACAAGCGATCTTGATCCGCCGGCGTCAGCCACGATCGGCACAAGCCCGGAAGCCATGGCTTCGATTGTCACATTTCCAAAGGTCTCGGTGGTTGATGGAAAAACAAAAATGTCCGAAGACGCATAAGCTTGTGAAAGTTCTAATCCGCCAAGACGGCCTAAAAATATAGCGCCAGGCATAAGAGACTCAAGTTCTTTGCGCGCCGGGCCGTCTCCGCCGAAGACCATAACAAAATCATTGCGCTCGCTTTTTAAAAGATTATAGGCATCTGCTAGAGTACGCAGGTCTTTTTCCCAGGTTAAACGGCCAGCCCAAAAAAGAATGGTTTTTTCTGTTCCTTTAAGAATTTGATTTCTCCATTCCTCGGACCGAAAAGACGCGTCAAAACGTTTAAATTCCACTCCCCAGGGAATCGTGTGGACATTTAATATCCCGTGACTTATAAGCTCCTGTGTTATTATTTCTGAAGGCGTAGTAACAAAACGCATTTGTTTATACAGCCTTGTCAAAAGCGACCAGACCGGACGTTTTAAAAAAGCGAGATGATAAAAAGCAAGATACCGGCCAAAATCGGTATGATAAGTTGCGACAATGGGGATTTTGCGTTTTTTTGCGTATTTAAGCGCCGCCCAGGCAATGGTATCGGGACTGTGAAGGTGAATGATATCCGGTTTAAATTCATCAAGTTTTTTTTCAAAACCAGCAATGCCGGGGAGGGATAGCCGATATGCTTTGTAAAGCGGGAATTTAATTGACGGCACCTGAATCACCGGAACAGGAGAAATTGAAGGATCTTCGGCATAGCCGGTGATAATAATTGATTGAATTCCCTTTTTTTGCGCCTCTTTGATTAGCGCAATCAGCACTCTTGTTACGCCATCTTCTTTTAAAAAACTGCCGATAAAATAAGCGATTTTCATTTTGAGATCACGTTAAATGTTATTTTGTATTTGTTTCGGACGCCTGAAGCGCCTGACAATTGCCGGAATGATGAAAAATATTAAAATAATACCGCCAATAACTATTGCCAGAACTTGCCAGAGCGAGAGCCTCGAGGCAAACTTATCCCATTGCTTGCCCAGAAGCCTGCCTGCCATGACGTATCCCCCGCTCCAGATTACCGCTGTTATAATAACGGATGATAAAAATTTTTTAGGAGGGATTTTTAGCAGACCGGCGGCAACCGAGGCATAGCCGCGCAGATATGGCAGCAGACGGCCGATAAACACTCCCCACCAGCCTCTTTTGGCTACGCGTTGCTCAATCACTTTTATTTTATGCACCGGCAGCCAGCTTGGCGCGTGTTTTAAAATCTGGTCGCCAAAAAAATAAAAAACCCCGTATAAGATAGAAGTGCCGATAAAATCCGCTGATATGCCGGCCAGTAGTATCAGAGGAAAGCTTAAAATTTTTATTGAAGCCAGGTAACCGGCAAAAAGCAGGATTATTTCGTTGGGCACAGGATTTGGCACGCCCAGTTCCTGGATAAAAATCAGTCCAAAAACTGCCAGGTATCCGTATTTTATTATATAGGCGCTTAATTCAGGAGGTATCAGCATATTAATTATAAATCAAAGACTTTAACTAATAAAAGACAAGAGATTTCCCTTGCCTTTTATTATAACATGCTATCGCCTGTTTTAGTCTAGTTGTTTGGATTGGGAGACGGAACATTCGGCCTTATCTGGATTGTCTGGGCGGTGACGCTGCCATCGGAATTTGAAGTGCCGTTAGCGGTTACTTCCTGGCCGATTTGAAGGTCTGCTGATGTCCCATTTGTGGATTTTTGGACTTGGGTTGTATTAGAATAAAATACAATTTTTGAACTGCCATCCTGCATTTTAATAGTGATGCTTTTGTCGTCTTTAGCGATTATTTGGCCGGCAGAAAAACCGCTTGTTCCTTGTCCAGTCCTGGTGCCACTGGGTGCCCCGCCACCTGCGTTCGCAAATAATTGCTGGCGTTGCTGCTGTGTCATGTTTTGGAATGACTGGGGCGTCAAAGATTTGCCTTGGCCGTATTTCATTCCGCCGTAAAATGCGCCTGCGGCAACAATGACAGCGATGATTATAATAATATATAAATTTTTCATATATTTTATTATCGACTTACGATGCCGATAAAAATATAGACATCGTAAGTCACAAAATTAATTATTCGTATCTTAAAGCTTCTATTGGGTTGAGCTGCGCCGCGCGGCGAGCCGGATAGTAGCCGAAAACAACTCCGATGGCGGTTGAAACTCCGAATGCCAGCAAAATTGACGATAATGTAATGGCACTGGGCAGACTGAAAAAAGCTTTTGCCAGATAAGCCAAAAACCAGCCGAGCAGAATTCCTATAAAACCTCCCGTAAAAGTCAAGGTTATTGCTTCGGTCAAAAATTGCAGGCTGATATCTTTTCTCTGGGCGCCGATGGCTTTGCGCAAACCGATTTCTCTGGTTCGTTCCGTAACAGTCGTTAGCATCATATTCATTATTCCGATGCCGCCGACCAGAAGCGAAATGCCGGCAATTGCCGAAAGTAATATTGTGAAAGTTCCGGTTACACTGGTGGCAGTGGCCACGATATCAGCCTGGCTGATAACGCTAAAATCAGCCAAAGAGGCGCTGGCAATATTATGGCGCTGGAGCAATAAATTAGTTATTTCTTGCTGGGTAGCGGTCATATCGGATTGAGCATCTACTTCAATGTTTATATCACTCACAGAATTGCTATTGCCCGAAAGATATCCCTGTGCAGTGCCAAGCGGAACATATATAGCATCATCTGGATTCAAAAAACCTGTTCCACCTTTTGTTTTAGTTATGCCGATGACTTTAAACTGGACATTGTTGATGCGAATGTATTGTCCGATGGCGTCAGCTTCTGCGCCGAATAGATCATCTCTGGCGGTCGGTCCAAGCACCGCCACCTTTGCCAGAGAAATATTTTGCTGTTCGCTGATGAAACTGCCTTGGTCAATTTGAACGTTTCTGACTTCAGGATAAGAAGAAGTCGTGCCTGTCACCTGAGTATTTGTATTCTGACCTTTGGCCGTTATCTGATATCGGCGACTGACTTCAGGGGCAATTGCCTTGACCGAAGCGACGTCTGATTTTATGGCATTGGCGTCAGCCAGGGTCAAAGTTTGCGCCGAGCCGCGGCCGGCGCTTACCTCAGTTCCTGGCCCGCGTTGGGCGCCCGGAGTAATGATGAGCAAGTTTGAACCGATGGATTCAATACTGGCCTGAATGCTGCCCTGTGCTCCTTGGCCGATGGCAACAAGCGCGATAACCGAAGCGATACCGATAACAATACCCAAAATCGTCAGGCTGGACCTGGCCTTGTTGGCGGAAATCGTGGAATAAATTTCTTCTAATAAATCTATGATTGCCATGAGAATTATTTTTTTAAATTATTTCGTCTTTGACCAACATGCCGTCGCGGATGTGGATTATGCGATTGGCATGCTGAGCAACATCGTGCTCGTGTGTAATCAGAATTATCGTATGGCCTTTATCATTTAACTGCTGGAAAGTGCCCAAAACTAATTCGCCTGTTTTGGTATCTAAATTACCCGTCGGTTCATCGGCCAAAATCAAAGACGGATTATTGACTAAGGCCCGGGCAATAGCCACTCTTTGCATCTCGCCGCCGGAAAGCTGGTTGGAAAAATGCTGAAAATTAGATTCATCAAGGCCGGTGCTCAAAAGCGCCTCGGTAGCCCGACGATTTCTTTCCTGTTTTGGAACTTTTTCATAAATGAGCGGCAGAGCAACATTACGAAGCACGGTCGTTCGGGGCAAAAGATTAAAAGACTGAAAGACAAAACCGATTTTTTCTTTTCTTAAATTTGCGAGTTCGTATTCCGATAATGTTGAAACGTCCCGGCCGTCCAAAAAATAGCTGCCCGATGTCGGCGTGTCGAGAGCTCCCAAAATATGCATCAAAGTCGATTTTCCGGAGCCGGATGGCCCCATAATCGCGACAAACTCGCCGTCGTCAATTTTGAAAGAGACGTTTTTCAATGCCAATACTTCAACATTCCCGTTCTGGTATAATTTTTGGATATTTTTTACTTCAATCATTTTGACGTCAGAACCCTCCTCCCAGTCCAGGGATTCTGATTCCGCTGGAACCGGAACGTTGAGTTCCCGTTGAGCTGTTTGATGATGTCGTAGCACTAGTTCCGGAAGTAACGGTTTGTACCACGACAATATCCCCTTCTTTTATGCCGCTGGTAATTTCGGTCATGGTGTCATTTGATACGCCAACCGTGACAGTTTGATTTTCCGGAGCAATGTTGGAAGTTATTTGTGATTCAGCGGCAGCAGACAACGGCAGATTAGTCGTTGAGTTAAGGATCTGGATATAAGATTGACTGTTTTGGGATTTAACCGCGCTTGAAGGAACGGCAAGCACGTCCTGCTTGACATCGGTAATAATATCAGCACTGACGCTCATGCCGGGTTTAATGCGTTCGTCCTGGGTATCAAATCCGATTTTAACACCATAACTGACCACTCCCTGGCTGACCGCGCCAATCACATCCACTTGTATGACTTTACCGGTTAAGGTTAAATCGCTGATGGCGTCAAAAGTCATGGTTGCTTTTTCTCCCGTTTTAACTTTAGCTGCGTCTATTTCATTCAAAGAGACCTCGGCTATTTGTTGGTTTGTCACCAGAGTCACTATGAGCGTTGATGCTCCTATCTGGTCTCCCTTTTGCGCGTTGACTGCCGCAACCTGGCCGTCAAACGGAGCCGTGATTATGTTATCGCTGTAATTTTTTTGCGCTGCTTCCAGCTGGGCCCGCGCGCTGTCAACCTGTGATTTGGCGGTTGCTAAATCAGCTGATGCGGCCGGTTCTTTTTTCTGTTCCAGAGCAGTTTGGGCTTGTTCAAGATTTGACTGGGCAGTATCAATTTGTGTTTGGGCGCTGGTTATTGCTTGCGGCTGATTCTGCAAAGCGGTCTGATAGGCGTTGTAATTTGAAAGATAATTGGAGGCGGTTTTGTTCGGTATTAAAATCGTCCAGCTGTCGTTAGCTTTTATAGATGTCATATTGGAAAATTGAATATAAAGGCCGCGGGTGCCCAAAGGCTGCGCCATCGTCGTGTTTGTCGGGCCGATTTGATTTTCCAGGCCGGTGACGGAATAACTTAAACCAGAACCGCTGGAATAAAGACTGATATAATAAGATCCTTGGTCAGTCCCGTTATATGTTCCGGTGATGGCCGGTGCTTGGGTTGAAATGTTCGTCGGGCCGGCAATCGGGGTGATGCCGGCATTTAATAGATTGCTTAAAGCATTATTAACAGCTGTTTGCTGTTGTTTTATAACGTTGTCTAAATTTCTTTGTGCGTTGACTAAAGATTGTTGGGCAGAATTCACGGCGTTCTGGCTGGATTGCAGATCAAGCGAGGCTGGGCCGGCAACAAGCTTATCATAATTGGCCTGCGCCGAATCAAGATTGGCTTTGGCTTGATTTATCGATAAAAGCGCGTTTTTCTGGTCCAGAGTCGCCAGCACCTGGCCGGCTTTGACGTTTTGGCCGACCTGGGCAGAAACCGAAGTCACCGTACCGCTGGTCTGGGATTTCAAGTCTATCTGATTAAGAGCTGAAACTTGTCCGGTGCCTGAAACCGAAATTATCAGAGTCTGTTTATTAACGGCTTCGACAACATATTGCGTCGCCGCCTGGCTTTTGTTTGATGTCGTATATATAAAATAAGCCATGACTACCAATATTAAAATACCGGCGCCGATTAAAATTTTATGGTGTTTTTTTATGAAATTTCTCATAATAATATTTAAAATAAATTATTTCGGCTTAATTTGTTCGAAACATAAATTGTTGTGTAGCTGCTCCGGCGGCAGGAGGCGGCGGCATGACTCTGATGAATTTTGCCTGAATCTGGCCTGAATTATCCGGCGAGCCGATAGTGACAATAAAATCGTCAATTTTCAGATCATTGATATTGATGCTTTGGCGGCCGCTCTGGATGGCCGTGGAATCAGAAACAATGATAGTTTTTTCGGCATTATCATTTCCTTTTATAACAATGGTATTACCCTCAATTTTTATGATCTGGCCGACGGTGCCGTGGCCGCTGATAAATCCCCTGTCCCTGAATTCATTGAGAAAGTCGCCGGGCGGGGCGCCGAAAATGCGGGGATAATTCTGTTCCCAATTATACGAAAAAGCGGCTTTTCTGTAACCGACAAAAATTCCGGCTTGGAATATTAAAAGGCCAGCAATTAGGCCGGCGATTCCCAGCAAAATTATTTTGAATTTTTTCGATTGGAAAATTTTTTTGGTGTCCATTTTTTATGATAAATTAATTGGCGAAAATGCAAATTTTATCTGGTTGACGGCCAGCCGTAGCGAGCCCAAGAACACAAAGACCGCTGAAAGCACGCTTGTTATTGCCAAGACGGGCAGCGCTTCGGCAAGAGACAAAACAAAATCATTCCAATAGGTGATGACTAGATTCCAGTCCGAAAACAAAAGCGAGAAATATTGGTAGAATCCGGACTGGCTGATTTCGGCGATGAAATATTGAACGGCCGGGATCAGTGCGGTGAGTGATGCTAAGGCGAAGCTGCCGAACAGAGCCAGTCTTAATCTGGCAGCCCTTCTCTTTTTAATCTCAATTGCCGCCAAAATATTCCCCATCAGGAATTGGGGCGGTTCAAGCCGATTAAGGTTTTTGAACAGTTTTTCGAAGTCTTTTCTGACTTTCATGTCAGTTTATACGAAAAAAGGACGCATTTAGGTGCATCCTTCAGTTTATATCAGCTAGATTCTATTTTAGTTCTATTTTAGCTATATCAGTTTGTTAAAATTTTTTTCAAGGCGATGAGCGCGCGTCTGTGCCGGCTTTTGACGGTATTGGTCGGTTTTTTTAGAACGCTGGCGATTTCTTTGAAACTGAAATGGTCGTTAAAGCGTAAAACCAGAACTTCTCTATATATGGGAGATAGTTGGTTTAGCGCTTCGTCCAGTATATTTTGATTCTCGGCCCTAACCAGAAGTTCATCCGGAAGCGGAGATGGGTCGGCGAGTTTTTCGGTCAGAATATTGTTTCCTTCTTCGTCTTGAAAATCAGAGAAGACGAAGTTTTTTTTCTTTCTTAACCAGTCAATGGCCGTGTTTCTGGCAATACAAAACAGCCAAGTTCTGAAATTTTGGCTGGCGCGGTACTTTTTGAGATTCTGCCACGTTTTGACGAATGTTTCTTGGGTAATATCCTGGGCTTCTTCCTGGTTGCCGACGATGCGCCAGACAAAATTATAAGTTCCTTTCAGGTGTCGCTCTACCAAACAAGCAAAAGCAGGGCCTTGCCCTTTCAGGTAGTCAGAAATAAGTTGGGCATCGGTTTTTTGCATCTGTTTAATTATTTTATTAGGCGCACGCTTCACTGTTTATTTTATACGTAATGGCCCAAGAAATGTTTCAAAGCTTTATTAAGCCAAGAGACGGAATTTAAGTTTCAAGCCCGTCCATAAAAATTTGGCGGTCTTTTTTGAAAAGATGAAGAGAGATATGAAAAATGCCGTATGTGATAAAGAAAGCGGCGAAGACATCAATTGAATAATGAACATGGGCCAGCAGCACGACCGCGCCAAAAAAGATTGAAGAAGCCAGGCAGAAATACCGCAGATATTTATTGTCCCAGAATGCCAAAGCCATCAAAAATGGCAGGCCGGTGTGGCTGGAAAAAAATAAGTCGCTGCCCGTCGCAAAGACTCCCAGTACTCCCGCGACATTGACTTGGATTTGGCCAGGAAACGGGCCGATATGCGTCAAAATTAAAAATAAAGACCTGACAAAAAGAAAAACGCCGATGCTTTTGAAGGTAAAAGGGATTTTTTTGGGGTCAGAAAATAAATACGCGGCAATGATAATCCAAAAAATCACCGGTCCAAAAAGAAACAAGCCGTCAACGTCAAAAACTGGGATATTACTCAATATAATGTCAGTGACTGAATTTGAGGCTCGTTCAGTGGCATAGACTATCGCAAAATAAGTCACCACAATACCGGCGATTAAAAATAAAAAAGCAACTCCCGCGGAAAAGAGGAATTCTTTGTTTTTCAGATACTTTTTATATTCTTTTGGCATGTTTATTTTATATCATATTTTATTCAAAAAGTCTATAAAAAAACCGCCGTTCGCTTTTCAGCAAATCGGCGACGGCAAAAGCATCTATGGTAATTTGCTCTATTAATTTTGGTGTCAAAATCAGTCTATTCATGTATTTGTCATTCTCTCTTTTTTGACTGATGATAAGGACAATCTTGTTAACAAAAAATAGCACACTTGTGCTATTTTTGTCAATTGCTCAACGAGATAAATTTTGAGCTTTGAAAAACTTAAAACTTAAATTTTTGCGCGAAACCGCCGATAACAGGGAGCGGTTTTTCCTTGCCGCCGACCGCGTTCATTATGCCGATAATAAACAGAATAAGCAGGACAATGCCCAATAACGGAGAAATAATCCAGCCGATAAAAGGGATCATCCCAATAAACATTTCAATAATATATCCGATAAACAAAACCAGGCCTTGCTTGACGTGATATTTCACGAAAGGGTCATTTTTGGCATCTGTGAGAAGAGGGATAAAAAATATGATATAGGCTATAACAGCCATACCCGTATTTTTTTTGGAACTTTGTGTTGTTTCTTCCATAATTGATTATTAGAGATTTTATTTTACAAAATAAGCGACCTTTATAAATAATATACCTTTGGACGATTGATTATGCTTTTTAGCGGCCTATCAGATCCCCCAGGGGCTGACAATAAATAAAGCTCCTGTTCCCAGAATGGATACTAATATAAGGGACGGATTTATGGACGGTATTATGGTATGTATTAAATTACTCATCCATTTTGAACGCTCATTTTTTGGGTATTGGCTCTCTTGGTCAGTTCTTCCTGGATTTCTAAAGCCAGACGCCGATCAATAGCCGGCAAAACTTCATCGTCGGAGTCCTTTTTGTCGTCATTATGCAGTCCAATGTCAGAGGTTGTTTCAATAGTTATCCGGCTTACGCCAAGCAGTTGAAACCAGAGAGGCTCTTTTATGTCTACCGCCTCAATGCGACGATACGGGATCGCTATGTCTTGGGCGGTCAATACTCCGCGGGTGATTTTAAAAGAATCTATGTCCAGCTTGAATTTGAATCTTGAATACTGCAGCCAGGAAACTAAAAAAGCGGTTAGTTCCGCTACAAAAACGCCCACAAATCCCAGAAAGATAATATCGTTAAAAATATAAACATACGGCGTAATGAAATCCAAATTGCCCGCGTATTTTTTTGCGATTATAACGGCGATTGTTATCAGCAAAAAAATGCTGGCAGCGCCGCTGTTCTTGATAACAAAGGCCCAAAAGGTTTTAGGCCCTAAACTTCGGTAGCCGTCGGTTTCCATAATAGTTTGTCTATCCTTTAATAAAATTCTATCATTAATTAAGTCCGGAGGCAATAATCAGGTTTATATGGGACGATTTCCGGATTTGTCTGGCGAAATAAAAAAAGAGGCCGTTTCCGATTTCGGACGTACCTCATAAGAAATTTTGTATTAGCCTCCGCAATACATACACTCTTTGCCGCCGGTGGGCTTGCACGGGGAATGGCCATCAATGCATTCTGTTTTTCCCCACAAAGCCGGTGGAGCATCATCATCTTTAGTGAGGAGCGCGACGGGGATGCGAGCGGGAACGCCTATCCAGTGTCCGTCCGTCCCGCCAGTGAGATGGATAAGAACTGATCCATTTCCTCCCTCTCGAGGAGCGGACAGGACTTGGTCTCCGGTGGCAAGAACGTCCCCAATCTTCAGGGCGCCCGGCTGAGCAAGCCTAGAAGTCCTTAAACGATTAGTGCCGTGTCCATATTCGCGAACATGTTCTTCGAATCCGTATGATTTATGATTATACAACGGCAAACCTGGCAATCTTTTCTCTTTCATAATGCGATTCCTCCTTTTTTTGGATTCTATTCCGGAAAGATGTTTTTTATGAACTATACCGATGAATTAAAATAGCACTTTTCTGCGCTATTTGTCGATAGCTCCGCATCGTGGACGACGTTAGAACCGTGATTCAACAATCGGAAAGGTTTTATTTGCCAAATTTAGAAACTTACAACGCTATAAAAATTTAATCGTTGATAAATAAACTATGGAAAAGAATGAAAAAAATAGTAAGCAACCCTATAATAACTGATACATAAACAAGAGCAGAGCGCTCTTTATTTTTTCTTATAGCGATTATTCCTAAAATAAATGCAGCGATACTTACAAGGAATACAAGTGGAACAGTTACATCCCACCAATGGTCATCATAGGAAAGTATACCAAGTACGTTAACTAAAATAATAGAAGTAGCAATTACTATCAAGAAAAAAGCGTTTAGCCATACAGACCATTTGCCTGAACGAGTTTTTGGCATAAAATTTGTTTTCATATTATTCATTATATCAAAAAACCGCCTGTTTGAAAAGGCGGCATCTAGGGGCTCCGCGAGTTAGACGCTGTTCGAACCGCTATTCTAGAGATAAAAGGTAAATCGCCGTTTGAGATAGTGCATAGATGGTGAGGGATTATATACATAATGATTAAAACTGAAGTTTTTTAGGAAAAAAATCAGCCAATTCCTTTCGGAACCAGCTGAGTGAATGTTTTTAAACTTTTTCAAGAGTTTTTCAAGGAGTTAATGCTCCTTGCAAAACGTTAATAAATTCCTCAGGCGCTCGCCAATTTGTGCCGTGAGCAAACCGAGGCAGTTTCCAGCGATTGCTTTTTCTAGAAATATAATTTCCAGAAAGGTCGCTAGAAATTGACCCTACAAAACAACCAATGGTTTTGTGCTCGCTTTGATATAGCGGCCAAAATACTTCCTCCAAATATGAGTTGGAATTGTTGTATGGTGTAGCAAATAAATCAGGCCACACCCCGATCTTACTTTTTATGTACCGACCAGCATTGACCACGGCCCGGGATAACGCTGCATAATTATTGTTTCTATACCACTCATCACGGCCAACCCAATCTCCGGTTGCATAACCTGATGTGGGCATATACACATTCATCTGCGGGTCCCACATCTTTTGGGTGATTGCACTATGATCGTGGTCAAGGCTGTGGTTATAAATCTTTATTAAACCACTCATTTCAGCCTCAGCCCACCAGCTGTCCGACATGTATAAATTCGGATAGCCGACCAGAATCCCACTAGCCTCGATGAAATCGGCCAGAATTTTTCTGATCGTAGGCGAAGCGATTACAAACGACGATGCCTGTAGCCATTGTTGCTCCGGATGCCTTTTGGAGAATTCCTGAAGGATTGTCCGGAAACTTTTTAAGTAGCCGCAAGGCTGTCCCGCTAGATCCTCCCAGTCCAAATTTATTCCGTCGTCAAAAGTTATCCCGACAATTTTGTCGGGTAACGATGACCCATCTCTTTCTCCAATTGCCCACTCCACAATATAATGGAGCGGAACAATGGAGAACCCCATTTGCGCAATAATTTCCAAATCTTGCTCAAGGGCCGTGCCTGAGTTGGTTAGATAACCGCAGGGTGGTATCTTAAACCATGAGTGGTAGGCAAGAACAACCGCCTTCCCTTCGTTTGAAATCGCAGAAACCGAACCCGCGGCGAATAATAAGAAAATTACGCTTAATATCCCAAAAACCAATCCTTTTCTCATTCTTTCCATTTTCTCTTCCCTCCTTTCTTTTTTGATTAAATTATTTCAATGAACTGAAATTTCTCAACTTCTCAAACTAAAAACAGGATAATATGTTTTAATTATCCTGTCAATACTGGCTCCGGCGGCAGGATAGTTCGACAGGTTCACTATTCTTCCCTGCCGCAAGAAACATCGCCAGTCTCGCGGCATTTGCTCTGGGCTTGTCGAAGGGCTCCGGCGGCAGGATTCGAACCTGCGACCAAGGGATTAACAGTCCCCTGCGCTACCACTGCGCTACGCCGGAATGCGCGTTCGTAGAACGCGACCAATGGCTAAAAACTAATAACGAATAACTATTTGTCAGATTTCAAATAACGACTAAATGCGCTGATTTGACGAGCCAGATTTTCTGATTTTTCGCAGAAATAATTATGTTCACCTCCATCAATATAGCTGCTGTCTAATAATAAATCAAGGGTTGCTACGAATTCGTACAATGAACTAATAGCCTGATTGAGAAAATGCGCTAAATCTTTATCAGATTTTCTATAAGAACCCTCTGCAATATTCAATATAATGGAGTCAACCGCTCTTTGAATCTGCGGTTTTAAACAAAATTTTTCTTTTTCTGGAATTTTCGGAAATAATTTTTTATGCACCTCCATTCTTAATTTTCTTGCTTCATTATAAATTTTCCAATTTCTAAACCGAAACATGCTATTAGTTATTAGTTTTTTGCTATTTGTTTTTAATACCCTCTCAATTTTCTTGAATGCTGGTGCTGGCGGATTTTTTCAAGGGCTTTGGCTTCGATTTGGCGGATGCGTTCTCTTGTGACGCCAAATTCCTTGCCGACTTCTTCAAGGGTATGAGTTATTCCGTCATCTAAGCCGAATCTCATTTTGAGAATTTTTTGCTCTCTGGGCGATAAATCAACCAGAATTTCGCGCAATTGCTGTTTTAAAAGTTTGCGCGCCGCACTTTGCGAAGGCAAAATTGTTTTTTCATCTTCTATGAATTCGCCGAGCGTTGAGTCTTCTTCGCCTTCGCCAACGGGCGCTTCCAACGAAACTGTTTCCTGCGATATTTTCATAATCTGGCGCACCTTATCAAGCTCAATTCCCATTTCTGCCGCGATTTCTTCCGGCAGCGGCTCTCTGCCCAAATCCTGCAATAATCTTCGCTTGACCTGCGTGTATTTGGAAATCGTTTCAATCATATGGACGGGAATGCGGATGGTGCGCGCTTGGTCTGCGAGAGCCCGCGTAATGGCCTGACGAATCCACCAGGTGGCATAGGTTGAAAATTTATAACCCTTGCGCCAATCGTATTTTTCAACGGCTTTAAAAAGCCCGATGTTGCCTTCTTGGATCAAGTCAAGCAAAGTTAAATTGGGGCTGCGGCCGACATAGTGCTTGGCAATGGAAACGACCAGGCGGAGGTTGGAATTGATCAATATTTGTTTTGCCGCCTCATCCTTTTTTTCAATTCTTTTTGCCAGCTCAATTTCCTGGTCCTTGGAATTTAGAAGCGGCACTTTACCGATTTCTCTTAAATACATCTGTACCGAATCCAGAGTTGTTTCGTCCATTCCTTCGGTGATGGGCTTTTTTAGTTCTTCATCGGCTATTGCCGGACTTTCTATGAATTCCGATGATTCAACGATTTTGACATTGGCCGCGTCGAGCGCCTTATAAAGTTTTTCCAGACCTTCAATATCCCGTTCAATCTGCGGGAGAAAATGGAGAATTTCGCTGTCGGTGATAAAGCCTTTTTGCCGGCTTCGCTTAACCAACGCCTCAATTTCTTCTTTGGTTATGGGCTTGGTTAACTTGGGGGTTTGAACCGTTTGTTTTTTTGCCTGCTTCGTCGAAGCCTTAGCGAGGCGAGTTTTATTTTTTCCCCTGCGTATTTTTTTAATTCGCTTTCGCGGCGCTTTTTTTTTCTTTAAGGACGGCCTAAATTTTTTTATTTTTTTATTTTTTTTCATTTCAAAATTAATTTGTTAATTCAATTAGTTTATTTGATAGCGCGTTGAAGTTTTTTAAATTTTGCCCTAACTTCCTTTTGTCTTTATTTGTCTGCGCCTCTTGAATTTCAAAAGCCAATTGAAGCATCCGGTCTTTTATTTTGATGATTTTCAAAGCGAGTAGACACTCTTTGATTTCAGAGGCGGCGGATGATTCATCAACTAAGTATTGTTCGCTTTTGAACGACAGATAATCAATGTGTTCGTGAAGTTCTTGAGGCAACTTTTTTTTGAGAAGGTCCAGACAATTTTCTTTTTTTATCCTGGAACTGGCGCCTTGCAGTTCGGTCAATATTTTGACTGCCCTTTCGCTGGAAAGAAAATCTTTGGCTTCGTCGTCAAAATTTTTGAAATTTTCCGGAAAACTTAGTAAAAGCGATAAAAAACGTTCTTCAAGCTCGTCCACGCGGGATTTTTGGACCGGGCTTGGCGGAGCAATATTTGCCTTGTTCTCTAAAAAAGCCGCTTCTGTTTTTATTTTCTGCATTTCCGCATAAAGCGCTTTTTCGTCGGTCTTTAATTTTTTGCCCAGTTCCCCTATCCAATGGCCGCGGAGTATTTCATTGGGAATTTTTTTAATCAGAGGGAGCAGGATTTTGCCGATTTGCTTTTTGTCTTCGGAATTAACTTGTCCTGAATTTGTCGAAGGGTATTTGGCAAAGACAGTTTTGAAATAATAATCCATTACCGATACGGCTGCGTCAATCGCCTTTTCCCAGGCGGATGGATTTTGTTTTATCAAGTCGGCGGGATCTTTTTGGCCAATTTGTGTAATCTTAACATTAAAATCATTTTCCAGCGCCATGTCTATGCTCCGGCGTGTTGCCGTCTCTCCGGCCAGGTCCATATCAAAAGCAAAAACCAGATTATCTGTGTAGCGATTGATAATTTTTAAATGTTCAGGTGTGAGTGCCGTTCCCGAAGTCGCCACGGTATTTTTTACTTCTGCCTGGTGCGACATAATGACGTCCAGATTGCCTTCAACAAAAACGCACAGGTTTTTCTCGCGCAGCTGGAGCTTGGCAAAATTCAGGCCGTAAAGAAGGCGGCTTTTGTCGTAAAGAATGGTTTGCGGGGTGTTGATGTATTTGCCCACATTCGCATCTTCTTTGCCAAAAATCCTGCCCGCGAATCCGACAATTTGCCCCTGGATGTCAAAGAGCGGAAACATGATGCGCGAGCGAAAGCGATCGTAATTGGTTTTTGTCCCGTAGTTTCCGCCTCTGGCCTGATCTGTTTCCGGTTGCACTGTTAAGCCGGCCTGCAAAATTTCTTCGTCGTTATATCCGCGGTCTTTCAGAAAGTCGGATAGCGCTCGCCATTCATCCGGCGCCCAGCCCAGCCGCCATTCCTTGATTGTCTGGTTTTTAACTCCCCTTTCTTTCGTTAAATAACTAAAAGCCTTTTGTCCGGTTTTGCTTTCCAGTTGTTTTTGAAAAAACTTAGCGGCCAATTCGCAAGTTTCGTATAATCTTTTTCTTTTTGTTTGGACGACCGGGTCCTGGCGTTTAAGAACAACCCCTGCCCGGCTCGCCAATAAACGCAAAGCGTCGCCAAATTCAACGCCTTCTATCTGTTTGACAAAAGCGAATATGTCGCCGCCAAGATTGCAGCCAAAGCAATGCCAGATTTGCCGTTCAGGCGAAACCATAAATGAAGGAGTTCGCTCAGAATGAAAAGGGCAACGCGCTTTGTAGTTTCGCCCTGCCTTTGATAACCTAATATACGAGCCGATGACTTCTAAGATGTCCAATCGGCTCTTTATTTCATCTACGGGTGAGGGTCCCATTATTTGGGGTTTACCTGACTATGATTTGTCCCTTATTTGTTGTTTGTTCGTCACAGCTAAAATTAAAAGTCCCACTTTCATAAAAAGTCTTTGAATAAGATTTGCCGGGGTTTATTAAACCGCTGTCAAAAACATCTCCGATTATCTGTCTGTCAACGCCATCTTTGTTATACCAGGTAATTTTTTCGCCTTTGTTAATAGTAATGCTAGATGGCGAAAAATTGCAACCATTTATATAAAATCCGAGAGTATCTTTCTGGCTGGAACCTATTCGCTTTGGCAAAATTAAAGCGCCTTTTGTATTTCTGGCATTGATTGCCTGCTTGACGGTGTTATACCAGGCTGGAATATCGTAATTTTTCCATATATACCAGCCTCCGTAAATTAAGGCTGCTAGAGAAGTATTAATTTAAAAAGTGTACGCATTGTATTATATTAAAAATATTATAATTGGCAGCGAGGCCACAGTTTTTATTATAGCCGAGCGAACCAATTTCAAGCGTTGTCGCGCTTCGCGACAACGCTTATATTCCGATTTGTCCTTCTGTCTGCTTTTTTAATTTTTCTATTTCTTTCTTCTGTTCTATCATTTTCAGTTCTCTGCCGACCGCCAGCTTCTGGAATTTTTCCAGCTCTTTTAATTTTTCTTGAAGCTCTTTTGTCCTGTCTGTAACTTTTCCCTCAAGTTTAGCCGTTAAATCTTCAAGCTCTTTGGTTCTCTCCCTCACTTTTATTTCTAAGCTTTCGTTGGCTTTTTCTATTTCGCCGCTCTGCGTTTTTAAATTAGCCAGCATTATATTGAAAGCGGCTATCAAATGATTAATTTCTTGAATATCGCTTTCAATCGGTTTTGTCATCAGCCGGCCCTTGCCCATTTCGCTGCATAACCCCGTCAGTTCTTTTATCGGTTTTATAATAATTTTAAACAAAATAAAAAAACAGACAGCCAGAAGGAAGAAAAAGAGCACGTCGCTAACCAAAAATCTGACGATATCTTGCTGGTCATTAGCAATGCCTTGAGTAGAAAAACCCAACTGCACGATAGTGTCGTAAAGGTCGGAATGGGTAGTTATGATTTTTATGGGATTTCCTTGAAAGGTGTCGTCGCTAATAACGGTTCCTTCGGGCATTTGAAAATTTTCAATTTTCTTCCCGATTTCTTGGTTTAAGGTGCTGGAAAAAATGTCTCCATCTGGTTTTATTACGCGCAGATAGGCCATATTTTCCATGCCCGGCATTTGTTTTAATTCATCAAGCCGATATTTTAGGAGATTAAAGTCAATCGGAAAGTGGACAATGTCGGCCATTGTCTCTGCCAAAACTTGCTTTTGCAGTATTTCTGTATCAATTTTTTGTTGCTTGATTAATTTAAGATTAAAATAGCCCTGCAGGAAAAAACCGAGGAATATTAATCCCAGAAGCAGAGAAATAATCAAAATCAAAGAGACCCGATATGAAATTTTCTGTTCGATATTATTTGCCACGTTCTATCCTCTTTTCTCGTTATTGGGTTATGTTTTGTGTTTCAAGCGATTTTAATTCGTTGCGAAATGCCAAATAGAGAAATATTGCTCCGGGCACATAAAGCAGCCGGGCAAAAATCGGAGTAGCAAGGACGCAGAGCATCGCCGGAAATAGCAAATAAGCAATTCCCAGGCCGTAATGTAAGGACGCATCTATTTTTTTGCTTGCAACAAGTTTGGTCACTGTCCAAATTAACAAGATTGACAGGGCGATATAGAAAAATACAAAAAGATTTGACCATTGATACCAGGGCAAGGCCGGAGAGAATTTAAACCAAGGCTGCATGGCGACAAAAGGCATTATTATAACAACAACTGAAAGAGGAAATAGAAGAAGGATGCCAAGAGCAGAGTGCGCCGAAGATTTTATTTCTTTTTTATTTTTAATACTATAAATGAAGGTGAGCCAGATTAATAAAAACGATAGCAGGATAGAAAACCAGATAAAATAATTCAACCATATTGAATCTTTCCAGGGAAAACTGCTCATGTTCATCGGTATTGGCTCATAGGGCGCCGGTTTCACTTTTCTTATCAGGGTTGGGACAATAGTTGCATAAGTCATAATCAGGGCTGCAATCGTAGTTATTATGCCAAGAAAATATCTAAAGGGTTTGTTGGCGATATAATTTCTGTAGACAAAAAGAGACGCAAAGATAAAACTAAGGCCGATATGGGCAGCAATTCCCAGTCTGTAAATAAATGTGTCAATTTCGGCTCGGTCAATAAACAACGACCTGACACCGTAGCAAAGTATGCCAAAGCCCGCCAAGAAGGCAGCCAGGGCAAGCCACCCTACTTTTTCCTTTTTAATTATCCCCCTTGCTTTGTAAAGACGATAGCTTGTAAACCATAGCAAAACTACGGTTACGGCTATAATAAGACCGGTAAACATAAATTTTTTCTCCTTGTTAATTAATTTTAATGTTAAAACGTTTAAGTTTTTTCGACTTTTAGCTATTAGCTATCTTCATTTTACGATATTTCATGAATTTCTTAAATCAAAGTTATCAACAAGCAATGAGAAAGAAAATTTTGAAAGAACTAGAGCCTCTTTATTTTATTATTAGTTCACCCTTCATTGCGGGATGAATACTGCATTGATACTTATAGTCGCCCGGAGAATCAAATGTTTTTGAGAAAGTTTGGCCCGTTGCTAAATCCCCGCTGGACCAGCCATCGCCTGTTATGTTATGGCTAATTTTATCTTCATTATACCAAGTGACAATCGTTCCAGTGGGCATTGCATTTGCATTAGGAATGAATTTGGAATCGCGGATGAAAATGTTTAAATGATTTTCCGCGGATGGGCCCGAATATGTCGGGATTTCTTCCGGCTGGCTGGGACGGTAATATTGAGCCTTGTAATCACCGCTCAAATAATATTTGACAAGGCTGAAGGGTTTAAAACCGGAAAATTTCTGAAGGCCGGCGGCGATAATTAGAATTAAAATGATTGCGCCGAGGATGATTTTAATCTTTTTCATAAAATTTTAGATTTGCGCAAAAAGCACTACATAGTTTTTGCCGTAGGCTTTGGCGCATTTGGGGCAGGTGGTGTAGGAAAAATAAAGTTTTTTGATTTCTTTGTTCTTGTTTTCCACATAATTTTTCATTTCTTGCGCCCACTTGCCTGCATCTTTATACGGCCCTTCAAAGACTTTTGTTAAAAACGTGCCCGAAATTTTTGCCATCTGCGCGCCGGGAACATCTTTTGCAACGTCAATATAAATATCGCTTCCCCAAAGCGATTTTTCATCGGTCAGCATCAATTGATACGGCAATTTGGCGTCTACTTTTTCAATCAGCCCCATGTTCTTGACTATTTTCTTGCCCATATTTAGAGGAATATGAAAAAAACTTGCCACATGGTCTTTAATAAAAATTTTATCCTTCCATGTTATTTCTTTTTCCTGCCATGGCGCCGGATCAAACGGCTCGCAGCAGCCGGTCCGCTGGATTGATTGTGTTTGTTCTGTTTGCATATGTTTGTTGGTTTGGTTATTTTTAAAACTGACGGTGATGATATTTAAACTTCGCCTTGAAATTTTTTTGGGCGAACGAACGGCGAGAACATCCTTTTTTGTACGTTATATTCTGCGACTATCTCTATCCTTTCATATTTGCATATTTTCGTGTTGGAATGCATAAGAATTATAACATAAAAAGGCATCCAGCAAAGTGCTGGATGCCTAAAAGTTACTGAGTTAGCATATGAGTTCCCTTATATCAAGGAACGTGGACAAAGTTTATCACAGTCAATTTTTTGCCCACTATGCTCACCGAGAAGAGTTATTGATTCAGAGATACAGCCCCCATAACACTTAATAAGGAAGAAGGAGCAGTTAATGCAATCGTCACTGACCGCAATCTTCCTATATCTTTCTAGGCCATCCCCTTCATTCCAGATCATCCTCAAATCAGATGTTAAAATGTTGCCTCCACAATATAGTTCTCCCAATGGCACAAGGTGGTCGCAGGGGAAAACATTGCCATCGTAAGTCACGAAGATGTTTTTTCTAGCGTGACAAGGAGTTAACTGAAACATAGGATGATAGTAATCTGGTTCATCTTCAAAAATATCAAAATAGGTGAGTAAGCGAATACCAAGCTTCTTTCTCAAAACAGAAACACGAACTACAATTTCTTTCATGTCCCTCATAGAAAGAGTCGCCCCCTTGACTGCTTTTCCGATGTTGCGAATAGGAATATAGCTTACATAAGCACCGCATTCCTTAGCTATCTCCGCGACATGAGCAATCTTATCCATATTCAACGGGGAAATAGTCATATTGAACCGTGTATCAACACCCGAAGAAGCGAAAATTTTTGCTGTGGCAACTGCCTTTTCGTAGACGTCTGCCCCTCTAAATGTATTGTGCGAAAAGGAATCCCCATCCAAGCTGACAACAACCTCAGACAATCCAGCTCGAACCAGGTCAGTAACTTTGCCTGCTGTCAAAACACCATTAGTATTCATGGCCATCTTAAGACCGAGTTCCTTAGTGGCCGAGACTATTTCTATAATATCTACATGTATTGTTGGCTCTTTTCCGGTCAATCTAATGGTAAATCCGCCAAATTCAGCAAATGAGCTCAAGAAACCAAGGATTTGAGAAGTGGTCATTGGTTTTGATTCCCTTCTGTGTCCTTGGTAACAGCCTACACAATTTAGGTTGCATTTTGCCGAAATTTCCAAGTATGCAGAAATTGGTGCTGACAGAATATCGGCTCTTGTCGATTTATTGTCAATAAAATCAACATTGCCAACAAGACTTTTTAAATTAACAGCAACCCGAAACGGGGAAATTTCGGATATGGATTGAATTTCGGCGTAGCTACCTTTTATTGCTCCAATAACTATTTTAGTCTGATGCGCATCCAATAAATTGTATCGACCAGTCATTCTGTCCATTAATATAGACCGAATAGGATTACTAATTGGTTCATTGACTGAATTTTCTGCTCTGAGAAAAAACCTTTTATGCATGATCGCCACCTTTTCCTTTCTTGAGAGACATCTCAATCGCCTTCTCATAAGAAATGCTCCAGTGAGCAGTTTGCCAACCTTCACATTTCTCGCAAAGACCAGTATATTTTCCGTCCTGGTGTTCTCTTCTGGTATTTTCAAATGATTTGTCTTTCCAGATATCTAGCAAGGTAGGGCCCTTGACGTTCAAATCACCGATGATATATTGATCATCCCAATCGACATAGCATCTCGTGATAAGGCCACGCTCGTTCACATTGATTCGATTCCAAAGGGCCGCACACGGAAATCTTTCTTTCGAGGGTGTTGGTTTTTGGCAAATTTTACCGCCATAAGTATGGTATTTACGGTACAGTATTTTGTCCACCCGTTCAGACCAATATGCCTCAAAGTTATTCTTCTCTTCGTAATTTTCGGGTTGCATGAGAAATGATACAAATACTTTTGTCTGAAAACCACCTAAATCTCTCATTGCCACAAGATTATTGACATTGTCAACGACCGTGCTAAATAATTCTGGATTGCTTCTGACCATCCCATAAACATCGGGGGTAAAAGCATCCAGACTAATGTCAAGAACATCAATGCCTGTTCCCAGCAAGCTCGAGGATATTTTTTTGTTAAGGGAAATACCATTGGTAATTAATGCCACTGGTGAAGCAAGATTATTCTTGGCATGCATTACCATTTCGATAATGTTTGGGTGCAACAAGGATTCTCCCTTGCTCAAAAATCGTAACACGGTTCTTGACGGAAAATTTGCCATATCATAAATAACCTTCTCGAATATTCGCATGCTCATGAATGTCGGTTTATAGTCAGGTCTTTTTTTATAGACCCGATGATAACATTCCGTACAAGAAAGATTGCACAGATTTGAAATACCAATTTGCACCATTGCGGGAAATTCATCAGTCTTTAAATTTTCCTTGCTGAAAAAATCTTTTTGTTGGACGCCACAGTCACCAATTAGAAATTCTTCTTTCTCAAAAACAACCGCTAATGCTTTCAGAAATCTATTTTCTCTTGTCTCGTTCATTTTTCCTCTCCTTTTTTGATTATTTTTTTAGCCAGAAAACATCAATTGTTAAAAAACTTAACAAAAAGGCGCAAGTACCTACCTAATTGCTTCAATCAATAATAGCACATTTAAATAAATAGTCAAGACTGGTTCGTTGAGATAACGATACCGTTACTCGTGAAGACAATCATCATCTTTCTATAATTTTTTTTAAGATTCTCTTTGTCTGGGAAAATACTAAACTGTTCATTTTTAGAACTTTTTCAATACTAATCCACTCTGCTTTTTCAGCATATTCTTTCTCAAACTCATCGACATTATCATTTTTTATTTTGCCTTGTTTAAACGTACAACAATAAAACATTAGAATCGAATGAACGGGTTTATTCTCATATGGAACCAGAAAAAAGGAGTCATCGCATTCTAATATTTCCCCGCTCACAATCCTCAAACCAGTTTCTTCAAAAACCTCCCGCGATAAGGCGTCGTATATTTTTTCACTTATTTCTACTCCGCCTCCCGGAAAACAATATTTACCTTTATGCTTTATCATAAGCACTTCCTGATTTTCATTTATCAATACTCCATAGACCGAAGGCCTAAACGAATATTCGTTTGCTGAAAAGTTATGCTCCTCGCCATTAAAATCGACACATTTTACTTTTTTTACATCCATGTTTTTTTAATTATTATAAATTTACTCATTTATTTTTAAAATTTCAAATAGTTCTTTGGGATAGTTATTAATTATCAACTTGTCCTTTAGGCCTGTCACCTTTTTTATTTTTTTCAATATAGAATCATCTGCCAATTCCCATATGTTATGAGCATCGCTGCCTAAAATAATTTTTTTATGATTTTTCTTTACAATATCAATCATAATTTTGAGATTGGACATGACAATATGATTATCGATAAATCTTTTTGTATAATGCAGATTAACCTCTAGAAGAATATCATTTCTGCAAGCTTCCTCGCTAATCTTCTCCACATTAACAGGAAAAATGTGTGTGACATAGGGATGAGCCAAGATGCTAAATTTTCTTTGCCTAAGTGCGTTTATCATTGTTTTTGTATTTTGCAATTCTCCGATATTGATGTAAAGCGGATTTCGATGAAAACCAGCCATAACATAATCTAACTTTTTAATTGTTTCATCAGACAAGTCTATCTTCCCTTTTGGACTAACGATATTCACCTCAGCCCCCTTTAATAATCTTATGCCACTAATTTTTTTAGGCATCCTCCTTAATGTTAAAAAATATGTCTCACTAGTGAGCGTGTCTGTGGAGGGTGCGTGGTCGCTAACGCCAATTACCTTCATTCTTAATTTTTTAGCCTGGGTTACGTATTCTAAAATCGTGTTTTGAGCGTGACCGCTAGCGACCGTGTGCAGATGCAAATCTATTTTAAGCATATTTTTTTAATTTGTGTGAAAAAAGGTGTCGGGTACCATTTTTAGGTCCCGGCGCAGGATCGAACGGCTCGCAACAGCCGGTCCGAAAAGACGGCGATTGAGTTGGTTGAGTTTGCATAAATTTATTTTTTTAATTTAATTATTTATCTATTCTAACTGAAACTATAATTTGAGAGAGAAAACAACGGATATCGGCAGGAGTGCGGCAACAATTTGAATCGCCAGAATAAGCAGTGCCTGTTTTGGTGCACGCGGCAACCATTTGACGGCGAAAAATCCGACCATCAGCGGCTCAAGTACCAGCCACAGCTGAAAGAGATGTGCGCCCATTCCTTCATCCTTCTCTCGGACAATGCCGAAGATAGTAATATGAATAACCAGATACGTAAAAAAAATTAGCGGAATTACTATGGGAATCCAGGCGCTAGGTTTTTTTATTAATGAATTCATATATTGTTCTTTGGTGGCAAATTAATTAATCACTGATAAATAAACTATGAAGGGGGATAAAAAGTACGGTGCATAAACCTATGATGATGGAAAGAATAACTAAAATAGAACGCTCTTTGTTTTTTGTAACCGCTATTATCCCAGTGATTAAAGCAATAATGCTTGCCGGGAATGAAACAGCTACTGTCACGTCCCACCAGTGACTGTCAAAAGAAAGTATTTTTAGTAACTCAACGGACACAATAGAAGCGGTAATTGCCATCAAAAAAAAGGCGTTCAATCCTACTGACCATTTACCTAATGTAGTTTTTGGCATTTTAATCATATGCTTCTTATTATATCTTCATTACCCGTTAAGGCCTACCTGCTCTCTCCCGCACATAGCGGAAAGGGTGGGATTTGAACCCACGGTACCTGTGAGGGTACACTTGCTCTCCAAGCAAGCGCTTTAGGCCACTCAGCCACCTTTCCGCTATAAGCGGGATTGCGATTTGTTAATAAAAATTCTACGCCAGCTTGAATTTTTAGACAAATCGGGAACAAGCAGGCGCACTAGACCACTATGCGAACCCTCCGCTTTAGGCAGGATATAAAAATAAATATTTAATCCTTATATGTATATTTTTTCGACCACCCCGCCCGAGGCGGGTGCGCCTTGGGCGCATATGCGACCTCTCCTTTATTTTCATTATGCTGCCCTTTTTGTCGCCTCTCCTTCTAAAATATTTTTACATTCTTGGACATATTTTATTTTATCAGACCTCAGTTTTTCTAAATCTTCCTTTTTAAGCTTATGGCGTAAAAAACCGTCTTCATTGGCAAGCTCGGCTTTTTCAAAATAAGGATAATCATTGAGCAAAGAAAGGTAGCCGTTCAGCGCGCTAAAATTATCAACGATAATTTTTTTATAGACATCGCTTAGTCCTTTTTTATTTGCCCGTTCTGCAAAGCCACTTAAGGATAACTGTAAATTTTCTACGACATCCATGACACTATTCTTTTCGCCGGTTTGCTTATTCTCTAAATTTTCACCATACTCCCTTAATCTTTCGGCTAATTCTTGAGCAACGCTCTCTTGATTAAGCGCTTGGTCAATAACGCCGAAGCGCTCTGGTAAATTTAATGAATTTACCGCGTCGTCAATTATTTCGTAAGTGCGGGGTTTTGGTTCGTCGCGTTCAATAAATTCTTCAATATGAAAAATTTTTTCCATAGATTTTTTAAACTTCCATCTCTCTTAAAATTTTTATCCGTTCTTCTATCGGCGGATGGGTCACCCCGAACCAGAGTTTGCTTCGCAAACACGGTACGGGGCGAGACTCATTGCATTGGTCGACTACATTGTCATACTTCGCAAAATCCGTACTCGTTCTTCAATCGGCGGATGGGTCACCCTTCTTCGCTAAAGCTTCGGAAGGGCAAGATTCATTGTATAGTCGGCTACAGTGACATGCCGCGTAATATCCGGATTCGCTCCTCTATTGGTGGGTGGGTCATGAATAAGGAACTAAAACGTTTTTTCTTGAACGGGTTGGCAATGTATAAATGTGCGGCGGCGTCGTTGGCAACGGGAAGCGGAGTTTGGTCTTGGGCGATTTTTTCAAGCGCCGAAGCCAGACCTTCAGGATAGCGCGTCAGAAGCGCACCGTCAGCGTCAGCCAGAAATTCTCTTTTTCGCGAAATGGCGAGCTGGATTAGTGTTGCTGCCAAGGGTGAAAGTATTGCTAAAATCAATCCTGCCAGCGCCAGAATAGAGCCGATCTGTCCGCCCTGGTTGTCGCGACTGCGACGCCCGCCAAAAAAAGAAAATCTCAAAAACCAGTGGGAAAGCAGAGAAACAAAACCGACCAGAACCACGATGACCGTCGCCAATAAAATGTCGCGGTTGCCGATATGGGAAAGTTCGTGCGCAATGACGCCCTCGATTTCGTTTTTATTTAGTTTTTCAATCGCGCCGCGGGTGACGGCCACAACCGCGTGTTCTTTGTTGCGTCCCGTGGCAAAAGCATTGATGGCCGGCTCGTCAATCACGTAGATTTTTGGCGTGGGCAGGCCGGCGGTGATGCAAAGATTTTCAACAATATGGAAAAGCTCGGGATTTTCTTCGTGGCTTAATTCACGCGCCCGGCTGATTGCCAGAGCGATTTTGTCCGAAAACCAATAAGAAACAAAGCTCATCAAAAAACTGAAGGCGACAGCGATATATAAAATAGACGGGTCTTGCAAATTATAGCTGAAAAGATAGCCCAGGCCGATGATAAAAACTAAAAACAGGCTTATCAGAAGCCAGGTTTTGAAAACATTTTTGCTGACCTGGGTGTAGAGTGTTGCCATAATATTATATACGATAATAATACCAGAAAAATTCATTATTTTCAAGAAAAAAGCCACCGATTTGTTGGTGGCTTTTAGAATATAAAGGGCTATGTTGATTGGAATTGTTCTTCCGACTGTTCAGTCAGAAACTGCTCCAGCTCATTCATGTCAAGCGGCATGGAGAGATAATTAGGAGTATTGTATTTACCATGGCCAGCCCGGACTATTATTTCCCTGTCAATCAGATTTTTTTCAAGAATTTCAAGCCAAGTCGCTCCTCCGTCTTTTGGAATTTCATCCTCGTTATATTCGCCGATAAAAATGTGAGTTGGCCTTTCTTTTTGGATTGTTTCAATTGATTCTTTTTGAGAGCAGTTCAAAACCTGTAAAAATTTTGATTTGAGCCGGGCTTCAACTGCTTGAATAACCAGAATATTGTCGCTGATAATTAACAGCTTTGCCATTTTTGCCACCTCCTCTTTGGTAATTAAGAAAGATATTTTTGTTCTTGTCCCCTGCCGGCCGGTAAATATTCAATCAAAATTTCTTTTCTCTTTTTTGCCTAAAACGCGGACAATAAACAAAAAGGGCAGAAAAGGCGACGGCTACCAGGCTGACTGCAATGTCAGCAACAAGAGCCATAATTACTCCTATCAAAATCAGAATCAACGACACTGTCAATAACTTTCTTGGCTTAATCTTTTTCTCAATTTCGCCTGCCTCTTTTTTCCTTTCGGTATTCAATCTTTGTCGATGTCGATAAAGGAGAAAACTTGTAAGACAAAGACCGCCGCAAATTACGCCAAAGACCAAAGCGGAGATGAGTGCTGCTTTTAGGCCATGCTTCATGCCAAGATCCAAAGAAAGATAAATCACGATAGCCAGAGCAATGCCGATAGGTATCAATATCTCATCAATTACATTGTGTCCCTTCTTCACCTTCAACCACCTCCTTTTCGTCTTTTGTTTGATTTTTAAAGGACATATTTTTCACAAAAACCATTAATAACCACAATAGCAGATTGGGCTGAAAGATGCAAGCAAAAAAGTTCGCCGCTCTGGCGAACTTTTTTGCTTAAACGTATTAACTTTATCACTTATCACTAATCACTGATTTCTAGTTTAATAGTCCATACCCATTCCGCCTGGCATTCCCATGCCGCCGGGCATTTTCATATCTTTTTTTTCTTCCGGCAAATCAGTCACTACGGCCTCGGTGGTCAGAAGCATAGCCGCGCCCGAAACCGCATTTTGCAATGCCAGGCGCACGACTTTTGTCGGGTCAATAATGCCGGCTTTAACCAGGTCTTCGTATTCGTTGGTTGACGCATTAAATCCATAAGAACCTTCGTGCTTTTTGACTTCTGATGCCACGACCGCCCCATCTTCTCCGGCGTTTTTGGCAATCTGACGAATAGGCTCTTCCAAAACTTTTTTCAAAATATTAACGCCAGTTGCTTCGTCTCCCTTTGCCTTAACTTCATCCAAAAATTTAATGGTTCTTATCAGCGCCACTCCGCCGCCCGGCACTATTCCTTCCTCAACCGCAGCTTTGGTTGCAGAAAGAGCATCCTCAATTTTGTCTTTTTTTGCTTTCATTTCAACTTCTGTGGCGGCGCCGACTTTAATTACGGCCACTCCGCCGGCTAATTTTGCCAATCTTTCCTGAAGTTTTTCTTTGTCAAAGCTAGAATCGGTTTGTTCAACTTGTTTTCTTAATTGGGCAATTTTGGCCTCAATATCCGGCTTTTTGCCCTTTCCTTCAATGATGGTTGTGTTGTCTTTTGTGGATATGATTTTTCGGGCGCGACCGAGGGATTTAATATCCGTATTTTCCAGTTTCATCCCCTTTTCCTCGCTGATAACCTGGCCGCCTGTCACAACCGCAATATCATCCAGCATTTCTTTTCTCCTGTCGCCAAAACCAGGCGCTTTGACTGCCAGAGTATTGAACGTGCCGCGAAGTTTGTTGACAACCAATGTTGCCAAAGCGTCGCCTTCAATCTCGTCCGCAATGATAACTAATTGTTTTACTCCGCTTTTGGCCAGTTTTTCAAGAACCGGGATGATATCCTGGAGCGATGCGATTTTTTTATCTGTTATTAAAATATATGGATCTTCATACTCGGCCTCCATGCGCGATACATTGGTAATCATATAGTGAGAAATATATCCTTTATCAAACTGCATTCCCTCAACCACTTCTTTTGATACGCCAAAGGTCTGTGATTCTTCAACCGTGATGACGCTGTCCTTGCCAAGCTCCTGCATAATATCGCCCAGGAGTTCTCCTACTTCCGCGTCTTCGGCCGAAATTGTGGCAACTTGAGCAATTTCTGCCTTGCTTTTTATCGGTTTTGACATTTTTTTCAAAGCCGCGACTATTGCCTCTGTGCCTTTTTCAATGCCGTGTTTAAGTTCCAAGGGATTGGCACCGGCCGCAACATTTTTCAAGCCCTCGGAAATTATCGCCTGGGCTAAAATTGTGGCGGTTGTCGTGCCGTCTCCTGCCGTGTCGCCGGTTTTGGAAGCCACTTCTTTGACGATTTCGGCACCGATATTTTCAAACTTATTTTCCAGCTCAATTTCTTTGGCAATGGTCACTCCGTCGTTTGTGATATGGGGCGCGCCAAAACCGCGGTCCAAAACCACATTTCTGCCTTTTGGTCCTAAGGTGACCTTGACCGTATCGGCTAATTTATCAACGCCTCTTTTAAGCAATCGGCGAGCTTTCTCGTCAAATAATATTTGTTTTGCCATTTTTGTCACCAAATTTTTCATCCCGCTTCTTAGCTTTTTGGGATTTGGAATTTGGGATTTGTTTAGAAATTAGAAATTAGGATTTAGAAATTTGAGCAATTCGAGAGTTTACTCGAGAATCGCGAGTATGTCTTCTTCCTTCGCTATTAAATATTCTTTCCCGTCTATTTTTACTTCATTGGGGCCGTATTTTGTGAAGAGGACAATATCCCCCTTTTTAACGCTTAAGGGAATACGCTTTTTGCCGTCCTCATCAAATTTGCCCGGTCCGACAGCAACAACCCGGCCTTTTTCGGGCCGTTCCTTGTCAATGGTTTCTGGCAGGATAATCCCGCCTTTTGACTTTTTTTCATCTGAAACGGGCTCAAGAATCACCCGATCTCCCAAAGGTTTAAGTTTCATGCAACTTGTGAGCAAGTGAACACGAAAACAAGAAAACAGAATTTTTTGCCTTGTTTACTTGTCGCTTGTTTACTTATATCTTATTTAGCACTCTAATGTACTGATTGCTAATACTGTATTCTATTAGTGGATAAGAAACTTGTCAAGAGGCAAGGGCCTTGATAATATAAAAATAGTTCTTAAACAATCTTCTTTATTTAATTTCTGGATAGAAGAAAGGAGGCAAAAAATGAAAAAAATGTTTTTGCTGCTTGGCGCCGATAAAGATATAATACTTCTTTTTGTTCTAGCCACTCTTCTTTATTTAGCAATCCGTGAAATTGCCCAATTGCGCTTATTTACTTATTTGAATGACTGGACTCTGTTTCTAATTTCCAAATGGAATAAAGGATGGCTTTCCTAATAAAAACCAGAAAGGAGGTACTGAAATGAAAAAATTGTTTGTATTCGTTGTTGCCTTAGTGTTTTTTTTCTTTTTTATCGGTTTGGTTATGGCAGGAGATCGTGGGCATGGAAGTCAAGGTTTTAGCGGCGGAGGATATTTTGGAGACCGTTTCGGTGGAAGACACTTTGGTGGGGAGCATTTTCGCGGCGGACACGACCATTTTCGGGGCGGATATTACCCTGGCTACTATGGCGGCTGGTCCAGATGGGACTATGGTTACTATGGCTACTGGGTTCCTGGTTACTGGATTTGGCAATGGGATCCTTATTATGGAAGATGGCTAAGAATCCGGATTCCCGGCTATCGGCGATATTAAAAAATATGAGACAAATTGTTCTTTCTTTTCCCGTCATTTTTGGCGGGATTTTTTTATCCCCACACCAAATTTGGTGTGGGGATTTATAAAAAAAGACCTCGTTAATTAGAATTAACGAGGCCGTTTGCGTTTGAAAAGTGCATTTTTAAATGTGTCCTCTGGTTCGGTCATCAAGCGCCCGGTCTTCCTCAAGGATTGATTCAAAGTTTCGCTTTTTTGGCACGCTCATTTTGAATTTCGTTTCTTTCTCTTCCTTAATTTTAATATCTTTAAGAATGGGCCAGTATTCTTTTATATCTTCTTCTTTCAATTCCCCCGCCTCATACATCATTTTTGTGGTCAAAACGTGCGATTCGTAACCAAACCATCTGTCAATTAAATCTTGGATTATTTTTTTTGCCTTTATAAGGACGTCCTTCGAGGAAAGAACTTCCGGAAGCTTGGACGTTCTTACTGAATCAGCCCGCGCTTTTTCCATTTCAAGAAAAGGAATTAAATCTTCTAACATTATCTTCTTTTTCTTCATATACACCTCCTTTTAATGGCTGATATCAGAATCTTTCTGGTTTGCTGGGAAATCAGTTTCGGCGTCGGTCCGTTCTGGGTTGGGCGCTGGGTTTGATTGTATGGTAGCCAAATCTGGTTTTTTTTCTTCTTCCTTTTGTTCCCTTTTTTCTTTTGTCCTTCCTGGTTGTTTGTGTTTTCTTCTGGTCATTATTCCCTCCTCTTTTGTTCATTATTTTTTCCAATACTTTTTGCATTTTTGCTCTTTCAAGCATGCTAGTAGTTGAACCAAATATTGCATTTTTGCGTTCTGGCGCTTGAACAGCGATGAGTGTCATGGTTCACCTCCTTTTTAACAAGAAATAAAAACGCCGGATTTGTAGAATTTTCTCGCATTTAATACAACGCTGTGACAACCTGTTGTCAGCGACGGGCAGGCGAAAAATCGTGGCGCATCCCTGCCATGCCGACGCAGAATTTTACTCTTTCTGTGCTTAGTCGGTATGTCAATAACAAAACGCATTGGTCGTGTAAATGAAGATTTAATCCATATGACCCGTCTCGTTCTCCCATCTCCCTTTGCTTTGTTCTTTTCCATCTCGCCCCTCCTTAATCTCCAATACGAGGAAGTTTAGCAAAAATACCAATTATGACAATCAAAAAATACAAAACAAAAAACAATACCTTCATTGAGCTAAGCTTTTTTGGCGCTTTTTACATAATACCCTCCTTTTTTTAAAGAACCTTTTATTGTTTTAAATATTTCCCTGTATAGCTTTTCTTATTTTTAATTATATCATGAACCTGGCCTTCTGCAATCCCGATTTCATTCGCGCAAAGCGCGATTTGAAATCGAGGATCCGCGATTTTGTCTGTGGCTCTGCCACAGACAAAATCGGGACAATATGATTTTATTTCTCTTTTAGATATCGTCCAGTATAACTGTGCTTACTTTTAATAATATCCTTGACGGTTCCTTCTGCGACGATGTTCCCTCCCTTTTCTCCGCCTTCGGGGCCCAAATCTATAATCCAATCCGCGGTTTTGATAACTTCTGGGTTGTGTTCTATCACCAAGACCGTATTGCCGCGGCCAACTAAAGCGTGGAGAACGCTTAATAATTTATTAACGTCATCAAAATGCAGGCCGGTTGTCGGCTCGTCTAAAATATACAAAGTTTTTCCGGTTGAACGGCGGGCAAGCTCGGTTGCTAATTTGACTCTTTGCGCTTCTCCGCCAGAAAGCGTTGTCGCTGGCTGGCCGAGCTTCATATAACTCAACCCCACCTGCACCAGGGTCTCGGCGCGCTGATGAATCGGGGGAATATTTTTAAAAAAATGAAAAGTTTCCTCAATCGACATTGCTAAAACCTGCGCAATGTTTTTCCCTTTGTATTCTATCTCCAGCGCCTCTTTATTGTAGCGAGTGCCGTGGCATTCCTCGCACTCAACATAAATGTCCGGCAAAAAATACATTTCTATTTTTTTAAATCCTTCGCCTTGGCAAACTTCGCACCGGCCGCCTTTGACATTGAAACTGAAACGGCCCGGGTCATAGCCGCGCAGTCGCGCCTCTTGCGTGGAGGCAAACAAATCGCGGATATATGTAAAAGTGCCGGTGTAGGTGGCCGGATTTGAGCGCGGAGTGCGGCCGATCGGCGATTGGTCAACAATAATTACTTTATCTAAATTTTCCGTGCCTAAAATCGCTTTGTGGCTGCCCGGTTCTTGGTGCGCGCCGTAAAATTCTTTGCTTAAAGCAGTGCCTAAAATATCATTGATGAGCGTGCTTTTGCCCGAACCAGAAACGCCGGTGATACCAACAAATTTCTCCAGAGGAATTTTTACATCAATATTTTTCAGATTATGTTCAGTGGCGCCTTCAATTGTTAAAAATAACTCTTTTTTTGTCATTCTGAGGCCAGAGGCCGAAGAATCTCCGACTTTATGTCGGCCCGCATTCGCGGGGGATCCTTCACCGTCTTTTGGCGGTTCAGGATGACCGTGTACGGTCACTTTTTTCCTCCCACTTAAATAATCACTTGTCAAAGTGCGAGCCTTAAGCAATTGTCCAAAATTCCCTTCAAAAATAATTTTTCCTCCGCGTTCGCCTGCTCCGGGCCCGACATCAATCAACCAATCCGCAGAGCGCATTGTTTGCTCATCGTGCTCAACCACAATCACCGTGTTGCCCAAATCGCGCAGTTGGCGCAAAGTATTAATCAGCCGCCCCATGTCTCTTTGATGCAGGCCGACGGACGGTTCGTCCAAAATATAAACCACGCCCGAAAGGCCAGAGCCGATTTGAGTCGCCAGGCGGATGCGCTGCGATTCGCCGCCCGAAAGTGAAGTTGATTCGCGTTCAATCGTTAAATATTCTAGCCCAACGTCAATCAAAAATTGCAGGCGCGACAGAATTTCTTTGATGATGCCGTGCGAAATTTTTGCTTCGCTTTCGCCTAGTTTTAGTTTACGGAAAAATTCTATTGTTTTTTCAATACTCATCGCGCTGACCTGGTCAATTCCCAATTGGGCAATTTTAACGGCGAGCGCTTCGGGGTTTAATCTTTTTCCGAGGCAAGTCGGGCATTTTTTAATAAGCATATATTTTTCAATTTCAGCTCTTGCATAATCGGATTCGGTTTCTTTCCATCGCCGCTGCAGATTTGGAATAACGCCTTCAAATTCACCGTCGCCGTATAAAATGACATTGATATTTTCTTTTGATAAATTTTTAGTCGGCTTATTAATTGAGAAGCTATGGCGGCCGGCAACTTGAGACAGTTGCCAATAATACCAGCCTTGTCTTCCGACTCTGTGCGACGCGGTTGCCCATGGCCGCACCGCGCCCTCGGCCAATGTTAAATTAGGGTTTGGAATAACAAGCTTTGGGTCTATTTCCAATTTTGAGCCGAGTCCCTGGCAATCGGGACAGGCGCCAAATGGGCTGTTGAAGGAAAAAATTCGCGGCGCGATTTCGGGCAAATTGATTCCGCATTTTTGGCAGGCGAAAAGCTCGCTGAAAATAAGGTCATCAGTTTTTAGTTTTTGATTTTCTAGTTTGTGGTTTATTATAGCTATTCCGCTCCCGAGTTTCAATGCCGTCTCAACCGAATCGGCAATTCTGGCTTTTGTATCTTTTTCAACAGCGTTTTCCATATCTAGTCTGTCAACCACAACCTCGATGTCATGTTTTTTTTGTTTGTCCAGATTCAATTCCAGGGCTTCGTCTGCTCTGTGCACAAAGCCGTCAATTCTGACTCTGACAAAGCCGGCTCGCAATACCTGCTCCAGAATTCCGCGGTGTTCCCCTTTTCTTCCCCGAACCATCGGCCCCAAAATCATAATCTGGCTGTTTTTTGGCAGTTTTAAAATTTGGTCAACTATCTGGGTGGCGCTTTGTTTTTCAATCGGCCGGCCGCATTTTGGGCAATGCGGCTTGCCTATTCTGGCAAATAAAAGACGGAGATAATCATAAATCTCCGTTATTGTGCCGACAGTTGAGCGCGGATTTTTTGAGACGCTTCGTTGGTCAATGGCAATGGCCGGCGACAAGCCATCAATTTTATCAACGTCGGGCTTGTCCATTACGCCCAAAAATTGCCGCGCGTAGGCGGAAAGAGATTCAACATACCGGCGCTGGCCTTCGGCGTAAATCGTGTCAAACGCCAGAGAAGATTTTCCCGAACCCGAAAGACCGGTTATCACCACCAGTTTGTTTTTGGGAATGTCCAAATCTATATTTTTTAAATTGTGGACGCGGGCGCCCCTGATTTTTATAAAATTATCGGCCATGATATTTATTAAAATTATGTCTAAGCAGATATTATACATCAAATTTTCTTGCAAAACAAGAGCGGATGTGCTATTTTAGACAATTGTAAGAAAATCTAAGTTCTTTTTATGAAAAGGAGGAGGAAGAGATGATTGAAGTCAACGACAAAAGTTTTGAAAGAGAGGTAATTGAGGCAAGCAAAAAAGGAACAGCTGTAATAGTCGCGGCTGTGGCAGGCTGGTGCAAAGATTCCCAGCGTCTGTTAAAAATTATTCCTAAGATTGAGAAAAAATATGAAGGAAAGATAAAATTCGTCAAGGTTGAGACAGAGAAAGAGCCGGGCAAACGCACTTGTCCTGTGGTGCATGACGCATTGCACATTCGGGAATATCCGACACTTAGTATTTTTAAAAAGGGGCGGCTCGTTATCCAGCGAATTTCCGCCGGAAAAGAAATGTATCAATTAATGGACCTGCATGAATTTGCTGATATTGCGTTGTCGCGTTGAAGAAATAGAAAATTACGGCGGCGCTTAAACTTTTAAGCGCCGCTTTTCTATTGCAAAATAAAAAGGCTCAGAAAAATAGATTTCTGAGCCGAAAAAATGTTTTAATGGTTTTAATTAATTTTTTGATATCTTTGCCAGTATTCCTCAATGCTTTTGACAGCCAAACCGATAGCGGCAATCAAAATCGCGTCAATCAGAAAAATTACCAGATAAATAATTTTGATTTTCAGATGTTGCTCTATTACCAAGCAAAGAAACCAGCTGAATACAGCCACCGACTGAAAGACCATTTTCGCCCTTCCCCATTTATTAGAAGAAGTATTCAGATTTTTAACTAAGGCAAATATCCCGCTTATCATCAGAGTGATTTCCAGTAAAACAATCACTACGACCAGTCCTTCGGTTAAGAATTTTAAAGGCGAACCGACTTCAACCGACGGCCAGTATTCCCAGACTAAAATGATCATGGTCGGGCAGATAAAAATCTTGTCGGCCAGCCGATCCAAGAAAGCGCCAAATTGGCTGATGATATTATAGCGACGGGCGGCCCATCCATCAGCCCAATCAGCGATGCCGCAAAGAGCAACCAAGATAAATATCAAAAAAAGCTGATCGGTAAAAATAGCCAATAGCACCAGCCAGACGGAAAAAATTAATCTGGAAGTTGTAATCAGATTCGCCAGATTGACAAACAGCCAATTTTTAACCGGATCTCTTATTTGCATGAGTCACCTCCTTTTAAAGAATTAAAGAACAGTTTTTTCACTATTATACAGTTTTTCCTTAAAAAAGCAAGCCAGGTAGTGAAAATTTGACTGGTTGCCGATACCCGGCAAGAACATAAAATCCGTCCCGCATATTGCGGGGCGGATTTTTGTTAATTTAATATTATTTTCTATATTTTATTTAGCAACCGCATCAGGACAATTAGCTTCAAGCAAGAAATTCCACGGTGTTCCGCTTGTTGCCAGATTGTGAACCATCATATAAACAGCATTTGCGCCGGATTCGCCATTGATGTACATAGTAAGGAAAGAAGGTCCGCCTTCCCCGCTCGGGACGCCCTGCGTCGCCACTATAGGATGGGCTGAATTTAAATCCACCAGTTTTCCAAATTGTGTCGCTGCGAAATTAGTAATATTCTCATAAACTGGTATTTGGTCATAACCGAAAGCCCACTGCACGTTGGCAGATGCTTGGCAGCCCCAGCTGCCAACATACGTATCACAACCAATTCCCAATGAGCTCATGTTCCATTTAGATGTGTAGTTTCCGCTATTGAATAAGGTTTCTTTTTGGCTCAATTCATTCTGGATTTGCTGAACCTGACTGTCTCTTCCTTGGGCGCACTCGGCAACATAATTTTGGCTAGGTGGCGAGGCACAATATGAACTGCCGAAAGCCCAAACCCAGCTGACATATTCACTACAAGAAGCAAGCGGCTTGTCAGTCGGGCAAGAAGGCCAGGAACTATAATTATTACTAATCGCGCCGTTTGAACAATGCTGATTATAAGAGGCAACCGCGGACGCGCCTCCGCTTACACATTGCGAGTACCAATCTCCGCTCCACCAGCTGCTGTATACAGCTGTGGATTGTCTCTGCCATCCTATCCAATTAGTCATATCAATCTTGTAGTATTTTGTTTCGCCCGGGGCGACTGTCTCTTCAGCGCCGCAATAGGTGCTGTAGCGGCTGCGGAAAGCCTTAGGTGTTAAAGTTTTTACACTGACATTAGGCGACGTAGGAGAGGTTGGTGTTGAAATTGGGGTTGTTGGCGTAACCGCAATCGCTGGGCCGTTAATATATGAATTTCTATCCGTCTGGTTTATCTGGTAGATTGCGTCCCAGTCAAATCCCATTACGATAAATGCGTCGGCGGTTTCAACCCACTGACGTTGGCCTGTGTCGCCTGCTGGAGTGAGCTTATAAACTTTGAGGTCGTTGAGCGCCCGAACCAAATCAGAGGTGGTAAATGAATTAACGACAGATTGGTCAACTACCTTGATGTCGCTCCAATGTAGATGTTGATAGCTGTTAAAAACCTGGGGGCTTAGAATTAGTCGTTTGAACTTCTTTGTGCCGACGTATTTGACGATATAGACGTCAATGTCGCCGTTAGCGCGGATGAGACCGCCTTCGAGAATAGAGACCGAAGGATTAGAGGGAGTAGAAGAAGAGGATATAATATTAAAATCGGCATCACTTTCGTCTGATAAATTTGTTCCATAACCCCAAGCAGTTATGCTTATTCTATATGTCCCGTCTTCCAAAGATATTGGTACGGTCCAGCTGTAATATCCATAGACAGGATTTTGGTTTATTGTTCCGCTGACAATCTCTTGTCCCATTTGATTGGATCCAAAAGTTTTTCTATATTGGATGCGCACTTTATTTTCAGAATTTGCGGGCATCCAATTAACGTTCCACAAGATAACAAAATTTTGTCCTTTTGCTATGGACTCTCCGCCATTTGGATTCTCTATCGTTACAGCGGGCGTTAATTCTGGTTGGCTAATATTAAACGTGTTGTCGCTTTCATCAAAAACTGAATTATCTGAAATATTGGCAACTCGAATCTTAAAACCAGAGCCAACATAATTATTAGGGATCATCCATGAAAAGCTGCCAGAATTTGCTACTGTTGCGATGCTAAGAACCGTATTCCCATTTAGCATAAGCGTCAGACTGACGGCATTAAACGTACCGCTATAATTCCATGTAATATTATGAGTTGATCCGGCGACCCATTGGTCCCCGCCATTTGGGGAAGTGACCGTTATAGATGCTGCGGCGGCCGGCTGAATTTTAAATATAAAACCAGCAAATAATAATATTAATCCAATTATTAAAAAATTTGCTTTTTTACTCATTTTTATTCTTGAATCAAAATTAAATGCAGAATCCAAAAAAGCTGGAAAGAGCGTATTAGATTTGATTCATGTTTAAATTTGTCTATTCTTTCAATTTAATTATATCAGTCCGCCTTGAAATGTACAGTAAAAAATTGTATAATTATCCACAACCATGAATAAGGCGCTGGTTAAAAAAATAAAGGAAATTCCAAAAAAACCGGGGGTGTATTTGTTCTTCGCCAAAGGCGAATTCGCCTCTGGCGGAAAAGATTCCCGCGGCCGGATTATTTATATTGGCAAATCGATTGATTTGAAAAAACGGATTCAGTCGCACTTTTCAAAAAAGTCGGCGTTTTATGGCGTTCCGTTTGTTGACAAAGTTTCGGACATTGACTGGATAAAAACAAAAAATGAGACCGAAGCGATGTTGCTGGAAGACCAGCTGATAAAAAAATACAAGCCGCGCTATAACATCCAGTGGAAAGACGACAAAAGCTATTTTTGGGTTGTGTTTTCAAATGACGAATGGCCGCGGGTTCGGATAGTGCACAAGCCGCAAGTGACAAGCGGCCAGTATCCGTCAGTCGGCCCTTTTGTTAATGGACGCCAATTAAGGCAGGTTTTGCGGGCGTTGCGCAGAATATTTCCTTATCGCACCTGCAAAAACCTTTATAATAAGCCATGTCTGCAGTGGCATTTGGGGCTTTGTCCGGCGCACGATACAAGTTTTAAGTTTCAAGTTTTAAGTTACAAGTTAAAGAAATATTTAAATTCGTTAAATGCGCTTTCTCAGTTTTTGCGATTATACGCCGGCGAATCCATTAGAATAGAAGCTTATGATATTTCAAATATTCAGGGGGTTTATGCCACCGGCTCGATGATTGTTTTCTACGGCAACAAGCCGTCAAAATCCGATTATCGCAAATTCCGCATCAAAACCGTTAGCGGCGCAAATGACGTGGCCATGATAAAAGAAGTTTTAAAGCGTCGTCTGAATCATCCCGAATGGCAGTATCCTGATTTTATACTGATTGATGGAGGAATTGCCCAATTGAACGCGGCGAAACTAATCATTGATCACTATTCACTAAACACTGCCCTTGTTGCACTTGCGAAACGCGAAGAAGAAATTTATACTGAATATAGAGATAAACCTTTGAAAATAAAGCGGCTGCCCGAATCATTAAGACTAACTTTTCAGCACATCCGAGATGAAGCCCATCGCTTTGCTATTTTTTACTACCGATATCTCCATGAAACAAGAGACTTTAGAGGAATTAGAAAAACAAACAGAAAAACGCGCTAAAACCCGCCAAAAGCGCAAATCGCGCAAAATGGCGGTTTCGGGCAAAAGTGTTTTTGGTCTGCAAAAAATAATCCGCCGTAAAGCTTCTTAACTTGACTCATACCTGTGTTCTTGGTAAGCTTATTAATGAAAGCTAAACGCTTTTTTAGTTTCTATGATGCGTTTTATTATCAGAATTTTAGCTAATTCGCTGGCTATTTATTTAGCCGCTTATTTTATTCCCGGCGTCACGGTTTCGGGAAATTGGAAAGTTTTTCTTATTTGCGGGCTGGTGTTGTCGCTTATCAATGTTTTCGTCAAGCCCATTTTAAAATTAATTTCTCTGCCGTTAATAATTATAACTTTTGGATTTTTCAGCTTAGTCATTAATATTTTAACAATCTGGCTGCTGACAAAGTTTGTTTCTCAATTAAATATAGCCGGTTTGGTGGCGTTAATTTTAGCCACTATTGTTGTCAGTGTTGTCAACTGGCTGGTCAGTTTTTTGTTCAAAAAAACAGCGCGTAGCGAATCTTAAATTAAATAAAATATTATCATGATTCAAATTATCGGCATTGCCCAAATTATTATTTCCGTGCTTCTGATGGCGGCGATTTTGCTGCAGCAGCGAGGCACCGGATCTTCGGCCATCATGGGCGGAGGCAGCGCTTCTTATTATACAAAGCGCGGTTTTGAAAAAGTTCTCTTCGTCAGCACGATTGTGCTGGTTGTTTTATTTCTGGCCGCTGCGGTTGTAAATATATTCTTGCGCTGATCCTAATTTTCTCTAAAACCATTTTTACTTCTTCAAATAATCTAAATCAAAATTCAAGATGGCCCTCTTCTTTTCAATGGAGCCACCTTTTCAAGGTTCTTAGCAAACGGGAAAAGAAACTGATTTTTCTTTTTCTGCTGCTGTTTTTTGCTTCAATAGGATTTGCCGGTTTCCGTTTTTATCTTAAAAACACCGAAATTATTCCTTCGCGCGGCGGCTCCTACTCAGAGGGAATCATTGGTTCTCCTCGATATTTAAATCCGGTGCTGGCGCCGGCCAATGATGCCGACAAAGATCTGGCCAGAGTCATTTTTTCTGGTCTTTTAAAATATGATAACCAGGGCAATCTGATACCGGATCTGGCGCAAAATTATGTGATTGGCGATTCGGGCAAAACCTATGATGTTTTTTTGAAAAAGAATGCGTTTTGGCACGACGGCAAGCAAGTTTCGGCCGATGATGTCATTTTCACCCTGCAGGTTATTCAGGACGCTGATTTCCGCAGCCCGCTACGAGTCAACTGGGCCGGTATTGATGTTGAAAAAATTGATGATTTTGCCGTCCGTTTTAAATTAAAAAATGCTTACGCGCCTTTTCTGTACAACTTGACATTCGGCATTCTGCCAAAACACGTCTGGCAGAATGTTTCCGCATCGGATTTTGCTTTAAGCGAAAAAAATTTAAAACCCACCGGTTCGGGTCCTTACGTTTTTAAACAACTTGAGAAGAATAAAGACGGAACAATAAAATCAATAGAGCTGACGGCGTCAAAAAAATTCTATTTAAACGGGCCGTTTATAAATCAGCTGACTTTTAGATTTTATCCCGACGAGGACAAAGCAATTGCTGCTTTAAAAAAATCAGAGATTCAGGGGCTTAGCTATATCTCGCCTCAAAATTACTCGGTGCTTGAAAACAATTCAAAAGACATGTTTAATATTTTTGCCATAAGGCTGCCGCGGTATTTCGCTCTTTTTTTTAATCAATCGCAAAGCAAGGTGCTGGCCGACAAAAACGTCAGAATAGCGCTGGCGCAGGCGCTTGATAAGGATAAACTTATAAATCAAGTGCTGCACGGCTTTGGAGAAAAAGTTGACTCGCCCATCATCCCCGGGATGCTTGGTTTTTCAAGCGATATAAAAACTTACGGCTATGATTTTCAGGCAGCGAGCAGCACTCTTGGATCTGCTGGCTGGGTAGATAAAAACAGTGATGGAATCAGAGAAAAAGACGGCCAGGCTCTGGAATTTACTTTATCAACCATCCCCTGGCAGGAACTTTCCCAGACGGCCGAGTTTTTGAAAGACGCCTGGTCTGGAATCGGCGTCAAGGTCAATATCGAAACCAAAGAGACCGCAAATTTAATCCAGGAAAACATTAGGCCGCGCCAATATCAGGCTTTACTTTTTGGCGAACTTTTAAATATTGATCCTGACCCTTTTGCCTTCTGGCATTCTTCGCAGGTAAAAGATCCCGGGCAAAATCTTTCTATCTATGAAAACGCACAAGTTGACGCGATACTGCAGGATGCCAGACAGGATTTGGATCCTGCTTCGAGAGCAAAAAAGTATCAGCAATTTAACCGGATAATTTCTCAGGATATTCCGGCAATATTCCTCTATGCTCCGGATTATTTATACCCTGTGTCGGCCCAGTTAATGGGAGCCGATTTTAAAATAATGGTTTCTCCATCCGATCGTTTCTCCCAGATAGAAAACTGGTATATTAGCACCAGGCGAGCCTGGAAACATAATTAGATTCTAAATTCAGACTCAAATAGATAAAAATAACAATATAATGCTGGACCTTAAGAAAAACTTGAGCTTGCCTATTTCTTTGAATGAAAATGGGCTTTTGGAATTTTATGAACCATTGCCGCCGATGGTACCAAAAAAGCGGACGCTGGCTGATATGAAAAGTTTTTTGGCCGACCCAGGGGCAAAATTTGGCGGTGATTCTGTTTACGATATGTACCGCGGAGTCCATTTGCCTCAAGACCAGGCAAATTTTGAAAAACTTCATTTAAGATTTGACATTACGGTCTTTCATCCCGGAATGCTCGGCAAAGAATTTTGCAAAACCGCCGGCCACTATCACCCATTCAAACAAGGAACGAGCGTCCGCTATCCGGAAACCTATGAGGTAGCGAAAGGCAAGGCGTTGTTTTTAATGCAGAGAATGGACGATGCATTCAGTAATGTTCTTGAAATTTATGCAATTGAAGTTAATGAAGGTCAAGATGTAGTCTTTCTGCCGGGATTTGCCCATTTTTTAATTAATCCGACCGAGGATATTTTAATCACTTCCAACTGGTCCGGGGATAATTTTGACTCGTTTTACGAACCAGTGGCCAAATATCACGGCGCGGCTTACTATGTGTTCAAGGGAGAAAGTGGCAAACCGGAATTTGTTCCGAATAAAAATTATTCATCCGTGCCTGAATTGAAAAAACTTCGGCCAAAAGAGCTGCCGCATTTTGGTCTCGTCAATAACCAGCCAGCCTATGCTACTGGACAAAAATCTCCAGATATGCTACAATTCCTTATTAACCCTGAACTCTATCTAAAAGAGCTTACTATTGAGAATTGTTATTTCTCTGTATAAGAATAACTAATGGTCTCTCGTAAAAAACCTATAAAAGTGGTTGTTTCTGGCTATTTCAACCCTGTTCATTTGGGTCATTTAAGAATGTTTGAACAGGCGAAAAAACTCGGCGATAAATTGGTGGTTATAGTAAATAATGATGAACAGGTTAGGTTGAAAGGAAATGTGCCGTTTATGAATGAAAAAGACAGAATGCGAATTGTTAAATTATTCAAGCCGGTGGACGAAGTATTTCTTTCAGTAGACAAAGAAAAGATAGGTAAGGAAGTGCCTATATGTAAATCTTTGGCGAAATTAAAACCCGATATTTTTGCTAACGGCGGTGACAGGGCCTCAACAAAAGAAATTCCCGAGACAAAGATTTGCCGGCGGCTGGGCATAAAAATGGTATTTGGCGTGGGTGGCAAAAAAACAATAAGCTCTTCGGCGCTTATCAAAAGTGCGGCAGAAAATCATTTAAAAAATTCCGCGGTCATAAGACCCTGGGGTTCATACACTGTTTTGCTTGAAGCGCCGGGTTATAAAATAAAAAAGTTTATCGTCAGGCCAGGCCATTCGCAGAGTCTGCAAATGCATAAGCACCGTTCTGAACACTGGATTGTTGTTTCCGGACAAGCACAAATTCAGCGGGGTGAAAAAAAATTTAATCTCAAAACCAATCAAAGCACTTTTATACCTAAAAAAACAAAGCACCGCGTTGCCAACGCAAAAAAATCTTTGCTTGAAATCATAGAAGTGCAAAACGGGAAATACTTAGGCGAAGACGACATTGTCAGGTTTAAAGATAAATATGGAAGGGCATAAAGAATAAACATTTTAACAGAACAAGAAAATTGCTAAAGCTTTAAAAAGCTCTGGTGTGGGGGCGAGTGGCGGAATTGGCAGACGCGTACGCTTCAGGAGCGTATGGGTAACACCGTGGGAGTTCAACTCTCCCCTCGCCCACAATCTAATTTAAAATTTAAATATCAAAATGTAAAATAATATTGTAAAATCTCAAAATGATTTAATTTTAAATTATCATTTTGATTTTTACACTTTGCATTTTTAATTATTACCGTGGTTACACAAATAAATAGACGCCGCTATTCTTCTGGCCAAAGATTCAGGAGAAGCGGCAGACCCGGTGCCAAATCAATTTGGCAGCCGGGCAGACAACAAAGCCAGGAACAAGAGCCTTTGGAGCAACCAAAAGCCCATTCGTCCCGGCCACAACAGAATACGTTAAAGATAATTCCGCTGGGCGGTATGGAAGAAGTCGGCCGTAATATGACGGTTTTTGAATATGGCAATGACATTGTCATTTTAGACATGGGTTTGCAGTTTCCCGAAGAGGACATGCCCGGCATTGATTATATAATTCCTGACATCAGGTACCTAAAAGGAAAAGAAAAAAATATCCGCGGCATCCTTTTGTCGCACGGCCATCTTGATCATATCGGCGCGCTCCCCCATCTTCTGCCTCGCTTGAATTGGCCGACGGTTTACGGCGCCAAAATGACTCTGGCGCTGGTGCGCAAACGGCTTGAGGAAGCGCAGCTGACCAAATTTTTCAAAGCCCAAGAAATAAGACCCGATAACAATAAATTATCTCTGGGTAATTTCAAGATTGATTTTTTTCCCGCTACCCACAGCGTCATGGACGCGCTGGGCGTTGTCATCCAGACGCCGCTAGCTAATGTCATTCACATGGGCGACTGGCGTTATGATATGAATCCGGTCAGCGGCCAGCCGACCGATTTCTCGCATCTTGGCAAATGGAATACAAACTCAGTTCCCTCGGTGCTTATGTTTGAAAGCCTCGGCTCAACCAAAGAAGGCCATCAGATACCCGAGCAGGAGATTTATGAGAATATTAAACAGATATTGGAAAAAGCGCCCGGCCGTATCATTATCGCCACTTTTGCCTCCATGGTTGAACGCGTCGCCTGGATTGTTGAAGTTGCCGAAAAATTGGGCAAAAAAGTGGCGCTGGATGGCTTTTCAATGAAGACGAATATAGAGGTGGCCAAACGATTCGGATACGTGAAATTCAATCAGGGCACATTAATTGACGTAAAAAGAATCCATGATTATCCGGACAACAAGGTTTTGGTCGTCTGCACGGGCGCCCAGGGCGAAGACCGGGCGGCCCTGATGCGCATTGCCAACGGCGAGCATCGCCAGATTCATCTGAAAAAAGAAGATACTATTATCTTCTCCTCTTCGGTGATTCCGGGCAACGAACGCTCAATTCAGCGCTTAAAAGACAATCTTTACCGGCAATGCGACAACGTCATTCACAAAGAAATAATGGACGTTCACGGCGGCGGCCATGCCTTAATTGAAGACATTAAGTTTTTAATCCGGCAAGTCAAGCCCCAATATCTCTTACCGGTTTACGCCAATCATTATCTTCTGCGCGAGGGCGCCAAGGTGGCCGAATCCATCGGCTTCCCGCGCAAAAACATCTTTGTTCTGGACAACGGCAGCGTGGCCGAAATCACAAAGAACGGATTTTCCGTCGCGGCTAGAAAAATTCCGATTGAATACGTTTTTGTTGACGGGCTGGGCGTGGGCGACATCGGCAATATCGTTCTGCGCGACCGCCAGGCCATGGCCAAAGACGGCATGTTTGTGATTATTGTCACCGTTGATTCCCAGACCGGGAGAGTGCTCAACAGCCCCGACATCATTTCGCGCGGCTTTATTTACATGCGCGAATCAAAAGAACTTCTTTTCCAGGCGCGCGAAAAAGTAAAACAAATCGTCCATCAGGCCACTCATGGCCAAACACCCATCAATCAAGCCTACATCAAAGAAAATCTGCGTGACAAAATCGGACAATTTTTGTACAACAAGACACAACGAAGACCAATGGTATTGCCAGTGGTGATTGAGGTCTAAATATTGTTGATAACTAAATTAGCTGATACATTGATTAATACGATATAATAAAAGCAGATATGAAAAAACGAGTTTTTTCAGGCATTCAGCCTTCGGGCAACCCGCATATCGGCAACTATCTTGGAGCAGTCAGGCGCTGGGCGCCATTACAATCAGAATACGACTGCATCTATTGCGTCGTTGATTTACATGCTTTAACGGTTTATCAAAAACCGGAAATTTTGCGTGAAAAGATTTTTGATACTGTTGCCATCCTTCTGGCCGCCGGCATTGAGCCGGAAAAATCAATAATTTTTGTTCAATCTCATATCAGTCAACATGCCGAACTGGCCTGGATTTTAAATACCATTACCCCAATTTCGGAGCTGGAAAGAATGACGCAATTCAAAGACAAAGCCAAAAAGAATAAGGTCAATGTTAACGCTGGCCTTTTTGACTACCCGGTTTTAATGGCCGCCGATATTCTGCTTTATAACGCAGAAGGGGTGCCGGTCGGCGAAGACCAGCGTCAGCACGTTGAAATCGCGCGTGTCATCGCCAAAAAATTCAATAATTTATACGGCGACACTTTTAAATTGCCCGAAGCAATTATAAAGAAAGAAGGGGCGCGAATCATGAGCTTAAGCGACCCGACCAAAAAAATGTCCAAATCCGATGATGACCCGTTAGGATGCGTTGATGTCACCGATTCGCCCGAAGCCATAAAAGAAAAATTTAAAAAAGCGGTGACCGATTCCGGCACAGAAATAATTTATCGGCCTGACAAACCAGCTATTTCAAATTTATTGACGATTTTTTCTTCGTTTTCTGGCATGGCAATCAAGGACGCGGAAAACAAATATCAAAATACAGGTTATAGTAAATTTAAGGAGGACCTGGCCGAAGTTGTAATTGAAGGATTGGCGCCTTTTCAGAAAAAATACGCCGATATTGACAAAAATCAAGACTTTGTGTTAGAAGTTATAAATTCGGGTGCGGAAAAAGCAAGGCAATTAGCCGAGCCAATGATGGAGGAGGTTCGCAAAAAAATCGGGTTAGATTAATTCTGTTCCTTGACAATTAGCCACTGACTATTGATTGAAAAAGGAGGCTTATATGGAAATACTGCAAATTTTGACGTGTTATTTTGGGATTTTTGTCGTCTTTGGACTTCCTGTCTCAACTTTATTGTTTGCATTTAAAACCGAATAGGGTTTTTAAAAAATAATACTAAAAAGGGAGGTGAGGAAGATGGGAGCTGAAGGAATAATTCAGGGAATTGCGGAAAATATTGGCTCAGACGGTGTAATTCAGGGAATTGCCAAAAGACTAACAGAAATGTTAAAGGCAACAAGATGTACTATCAGGGTTCCCAAAGGAGAAATATTGCGACTGATGGCCAGCCACGGCGCGGACATTGAAAGCCGGCCGAAAAAGGTAGAGATTAACGAAGACACAATTGCCGGCCAGGCTTTTATCAGCGGCAAAATTGTACACGTCAAAGATATCACTAAAGATCCGCGCTACGACCTCTCTTATATTGAGCCTCAAGGCCCAAGAGAAGTCGCTGCTTTTCCCGTAATTTATGAAGGGGTTTGCTACGGAGTGATTCAGGTCTACCGGAAAAAAGGTTTTTCCAAAAGGCAAATCGCTTTTGCGGATATCTTGGCGCAAACTGCCGGTCCGACGCTATATCACATCGAAACCTCAAAAATGAGTCGTCAGGCAATTCTGGATGTTTTTGATTCAATTTTTGAATGCAAAACATTTGATGAGATGTCTAAGAAAGCGATAGAAATAATATCCGAACGCCTGGAAGTGCCAAGCTGCCTCATCTACCGGATTTTTAAAAAGGAAGGTAAGGTTTGGTGTAAAATCGTCGCCGGAGTTCCTGAGAGCTCCCACAAAATTGGCTGGGAGGATATTATCAGCAACCAACCGCACATTGAATCTGCGGTCAATGACAAAAAACTTTTTGTCATTGATGATCCTTTAAATGACCCTCGGATAGAACATTTGACCGACATAATCGTGAAAAAAGGAATTAACGCGATGCTTTTAGATCCTTTAGTTTCCAAAAACAAGGATGACGAAAAAAAAGATAGGGTCATTGGTGTCATTGTTATGGACGCCTGCAGGGAAAAGAAAAACTTTTCCGCCGAAGAGAAAAGTTTCGCCTTTGACGGAGGAAGAATGATTGCCCAATTCATTGACCACGATGAAGTGACGTTAAAAGATTTTGAAGACAGCGTTCGGAATCCGAATCATTCGCTTGAACTTTGTGCAAAAAACCTTCTTTTACCGCTTACCGAAATGCATGAAATCACCGAGTCTGTGTGTAAAAAGGCTACAGGAACTTGCAAAGGAGCAGACGAAATGTGCGAAAATGCTAATAAAGTTGTTCCTCTCACCACAAGACTCGAGATTGAGGCAAAAAGGGTGGACCGGTCAATTTCAGGAATACGGATGGCTCAAGCCGAAACTTAGTTTTTTAATTAGAGATCTAAAAAAGGATAAGCATTTTGCTTATCCTTTTCTTTTTGCCTGAGTGCTTATTTTTTCAATTCATCGTAGATTAATTGACTTACCTCTTCTTTTTTTTCGCCCATCAACTTTTGACTTTTAGCTTCTAAATTCAATCTTATTAGAGGTTCAGTTTCGGAAGCCCGCAGATTAAACCACCATTCAGGGAATAACACGCTTAGGCCGTCAATTCTAAGAATGCTTCCTCCTTCTTTTTTGTATTGTTCTTCCAATTTATCTAGAATTTCATTGACATCTTTTTGTGCGCCGATATTAAAATTAGCTTCCTCTATGATAAAATATTTTTGTCGAAAATCAGCAATTATTGTGTCAATTGACTCTTCCCTTTTTGCGATGGCATTAAAAAAAATCACTGCCGCTAGAGTCCCGTCGTCCGTTTTATAGAGATCAGAAAAGACATAATGGCCGGACGTCTCGCTGCCAAAGATAAAATCTTGGTTCTGCCACATTTTAAGCTTGATAGGAATCGTCCAGCAAACCGTTTTTTCAACTTCTCCGCCAGCGGCCTCAACCCATTCTTTAACAATTTGAGAAGTTCTTACCTCGATTACAACCTTCTTTCTTATTGAATTGGCTACTAAATATTGGGATATCAACGCCGAAACAAGATTCGGGTCAATGACGGTGCCATTCCGGTCAAAAAAATAAACACGGTCGCCATCGCCGTCAAACATAACGCCCAAATCCGCCTTTTCGGCAATAACTTCATCAATTAATTTTTGGCGATTGGCCGGTATCTTCGGATTGGCTTCGTGATTAGGGAAATTTCCGTCCGGCTGAAAGAATATGGGAATAACACTTATATTGGTTCCCTGGAAAATTTTCTCTATGTATAGACCGGCCATCCCGTTGCCCGCGTCCATCACGACTTTCATTGGCCTGAAGTCTTCTTTGATGAAATTCCTGACTGTCTTTATATATTCTTCCGAAAAATCTTTTTTTGTTATTTTTTCTGCGTCATTCTCTGTCTTAAATTCAGTCCCGGTTACAAGATTTTTTAACTCAATTATTTGTTCTCTTGCCAAAGGGATATTGCCGCCAAAAACAGCCTTGAAACCATTAAATTCTTTTCCCGCATGAGAAGCGGTTACCATTATGGCAGGAATTTTGGAAACTCCAGAGGAAAAATAAAAACAGGGTGTACTGCAAAGGCCGATATCAATAACTTCTATCGCTTGACTGTTAATGCCCTTAATTAAGGCATCTGTTAGCGTCGGAGACGATAATCGCCCATCCTTGCCAACTATAATTTGCCCGGTCCTGCTATAGTGGGCAAAAGCCTGCCCGATTTTATAGGCGGCTTTTTCATCTAATTCATCGGGGTATTTGCCCCTGATATCGTAAGCTTTGAAAATATTCGGGTTGATCTTCTCCATACCCAGTATATCAACTTCCAGAGCCAAACGCCTTTCTGCAAAGACGTTTATATTCCAGAAGCCGTAAGCCCAGAAACCTTCTTCCTTGGGTTGTTTTTAGATAATGTTCCCGGCGTTTGGCATCCTGTTCACTGAGACATCCTTCAAAATATATCAATTTGAACGGACGCCGAAACTTTGTCGAGAAAGATAACCCTTTATTGTGTTCTTCTAATCTTCTTTTGAGATTATTGGTATAACCGATGTATCTATCTAGGTCTTTTAAGCTTTCGAGAACATAGACATAGAAGAACACACTGGAAGTTGTATTACTGGGCATATAAATTATTATATCATTTCTCTTGACCAATAAACAATATTCTGTTAGGATGGATTTGATGTACGAATTAACATATATAGTAAATCCTAATTTATCGCAAGAAGAAGTTGCCGCGCAAACTGACAAAGTGCGCAGTTTTATTAATGAGCTGGTTGGCGAAATAAAGACCGAAAAACTATGGGAAAAACGCCGGCTTGCCTACCCTATCAAAAAGCACGGATTTGGGTTTTATGTTACTGCTGAATTCAATTTGCTGCCGGAAAATATCATTGAATTAGATAAAAAAATTAAGCTGGAACAAAATGTTTTGCGCCACCTTTTGATTACTAAAGAATTAATAAAGGAAACGCGCCGGAAGCCGATTGTGCCAAGGCCTCAAAAGGAAAAAATTGGCATTGGTGCCAGGCCGGAAACTCAAGCGCCGGAAGAAAAAGTCAAAATTGAGGAACTTGATAAAAAATTAGAGGAGATATTAGAAGAATAAACTATGAACCGTCGCTGGACTATCAACTATGGCCGATGGAGGTAGACAATAGGCGATAGTCAGCAGACTAATTCCATGAATTTCAATAAAGCTATCATCGTTGGTAATTTAACCAGAGACCCGGATTCTCGGACTCTTCCTTCCGGCCAGCCCGTTGTCAGCTTTTCCGTTGCCACAAACCGCATTTACAATGACCAGGGCGGCAATAAAAAACAAGTGGTGGAATTTCATAACGTTGTAGTTTTTGGCAAATTGGCTGATATTTGCAGTCGATATCTGGCCAAGGGCCGTCTTGTTTTGATTGAGGGTAGAATTCAGACCAGAAGCTGGCAGGACCAAAGTGGAAACAAGCGCTACCGGACCGAAATAGTTGCCGAAAGTATGCAGATGGGACCAAGGGGCGCGGGAGATTCAGGGGCTCCGCAGACGCAAGCGCCGGCTCAAGCCCAAGACGAAATTCCGATTATTGAAACGGAAGAACTGCCCAGTGTTGCCGAGGAAAGCGAAGAAGGAGTAAATGTAAAAGATATACCATTTTAAGCACCCGAAAAGCGCTACTTTTGCCTTCGGCAAAAGTTTACCCGAAAGCGCCCACCCGAAATTTATTCGGGTCATTCGGGTGTAATTCGTAAATTCGGGTCGCTTATTATTATGTTTCAACGAAATCAACAGCCTCAAGAACCAAAATCCTGCTATTTTTGCAAGCAAAACATCAATTATATTGATTATAAAGATGTTGATTTACTGCGCCAATTTACCACCGGCCAGGCAAAAATCGCCGCCACCAGACGCACCGGTACCTGCCAAAAACATCAGCGCCGCCTTTCTCAAGCAATAAAACGCGCCAGATTCTTGGCGCTGATTCCGTTTACATTGAGATAAACTTTAATTTTTTGAATAATAAAAGCCCGTTCCAATTTGGAATCGGGCTTTTTGAATTTTATGGCGCGATCAAACTTATTTGAATACATCAAGAATAAATGCTTTTAGGAGAGTCATCAATAAGCCTCCGCATATATAGATAATCGCAATAAACAAAAAAACCAAAAGAGCTGTTTTCGCAGTTTTTAGCCACCACATATCATTACCTCCCGTTTCTATTCAAATATCTCTTTATCCTGCAATCTGGCCGCTTCTTTGATTTTTTTTGAAATTTCTGCAATCAGCTTCGGATTTTCTTCCAAGTATTTTTTGCTGGCCTCCATTCCCTGTCCTAATTGTTGGTCGCCGTAATTTAGCCATGAGCCGCCTTTGGTGATGATGCCAAATTTTACCCCGCTGTTTATCACGTCGCCTTCCAGGGAAATTCCTTTGTTGTACATAATATCAAACTCGGCGGTTTTAAAAGGCGGGGCCACTTTATTTTTGACGATTTTTGCCTTGACTCTGTTGCCGACAATCTGCTCGCCCTGTTTTATCTGGGCGACTCTTCGCACATCAATCCTGACCGAAGAATAAAATTTCAAAGCTTTTCCGCCGGGCGTTTCTTCGGGATTGCCAAACATTATTCCAATCTTCATTCTGATTTGATTGATAAAGACAACTGTCGTGCCAGATTTGGCAACAATCGCCGTTAATTTCCTTAACGCCTGCGACATTAATCTTGCCTGAAGCCCCATGTACTGCTGTCCCATTTCCCCTTCTATTTCCGCTTTGGGCGTTAGCGCCGCCACCGAATCAACAACAATAATATCAATTGCGGCTGAACGCACTAAACTTTCCACAATATCCAAGGCTTGCTCGCCCGTGTCGGGCTGAGAAATCAACAAATCGTCAATTTTAACGCCGATCCTTTTAGCGTATTCGGGGTCCAGCGCGTGCTCGGCATCAACAAAAGCCGCTAAGCCGCCCCGCTTTTGCGCCTGGGCAACAGTGTGTAAAGCCACAGTGGTTTTGCCGCTTGATTCAGGACCATAAAGCTCTATTACCCTGCCCTTTGGCATACCCCCCACTCCCAAGGCCAAATCAAGCGAAAGCGAGCCGGTTGGGATAGCGTCCACGTCCACCCGCTTGGCCTCGCCTAGTTTCATTATCGCCCCTTCGCCGAACTTCTCTTTTATCTCCTCCACGGCAATATCTAACGCCTTTTGCTTCTCCTCCTTTTCCCCTCCTGGTGTTTCTTTTGGCATAATTTTATATTATCTGTTGATTATGAATTTTAACCCTTATCTGGTCTGAATGCAACGGTTTGCCGAACATTTAATCGTTAATTTGCCGTCGATGCCGGTGCAAAAATCCGGACACTGTCCAAATTTATTAACATAATCTTTATTTCCAGCAAAGCATTCTCCAGTTCCGATCTTGGTGCCGCAGGAGCAGTCGGAATCTGTGACACAACTCAATTCATTGTTTATTGCCGGACACGCCGCAAACTCGCAATTGGGACCGGTTCGGCCAACATATGAGCCGTCGGGGCAAAGCTTGGCTTCCTGGGTGCAGGCTTTATGCTGGCCAAAATTAAGCCAATTTCGCCATTCATAAATTGAAACGGGTCTTTCTGAAAAAACTAATCTGTAAACTTGCCAGCCAATGGCCGCAAAAATCAGAACTAAAAAAATAATTATTATATATTTATATTTTTCCATGTTTTATTGCGTTACCACAATTTGTCTTGTAATTTCGCTTTTTTTGCCGAAACGATTGACTGCCTCAATCTGTAAAGTGTTCAGTCCCGGGCTTAAATTTATTTCCTGGCTGAATCGGCTGTTGTTGTCAACAAAAATTTGCTGGCCGTTGATTGTTAATTTGGCGGAATATTCGGCCTGGCCGGAAATTCTAATTGAAGAGCTCCTGATGGTCAAATCTTGCGCCGGGTATTCCAAAATTAGCTTTGGTGGGGCGATTAAATAATCCAGCTGATAGATAAAATAACCCAGAATCGCAAACAGAACAACGATGATCGCCGCCCATTTTAATTTTTTTGGCGTGATAATTATTTTTGGCGAACGCAAGGAAGGCAATGCCACAACTTCTTTTTTTGCAGCATTAACCGCTTCAATTTCATTTTGATATTGCTTAAGCAATTCGTCAAAATGAAGGTTCAAAATCTGGCCGTATTTTTTCAAAAAACCCTGGATATAAACAAAAGCCGGTAGTTTTTCATACCTGCCCTCCTCTAAGTATTCTAAGTATCTTGTCTGAATCTTTGAAATCTCGGCAAATTTTTTTGTCGTCAATCCGGAATCCTCCCTCGCTTTTTTTAGACGTTGGCCGAGCGTCAAAGGCCCTTCTCCTTTTTTGTTATTCAAGGGTTTCATCTCTGTTTTCAAAATGTTCAGCATGCGATTCGGGGCTCAGATATACTTCTCTGGGCTTGGCACCGTCCCCCGGGCCGATGATTCCTTTGTTTTCCAAAATATCAAGAAGCCTGGCGGCCCTGGCATAGCCGACGCGCAAACGCCGCTGAAGTAGCGATGCCGAAGCTTTTCCTGCTTCAACCACTAATTTTTTTGCCTCTTCGTAAAGGTCATCGTCAAATTCTTCTTGACCGAAAAGCCCCGACTGAGCCGGCTTGGCTTGGGCGATTTCCTCAGAAAACTCTGCTTTTGCCTGTTTGGCTAGAAACTCAGAAACCCGTTTTACTTCTTTATCAGAAATAAAGGTTCCTTGAATACGCCTGGGCTTTGACGCATCGCCTGAAAGAAACAGCATATCGCCGTTGCCAAGAAGCTTTTCCGCGCCTCCCGAATCCAGAATTGTCCGGGAGTCAATCTGAGAAGCAACCTGAAAAGCAACGCGGGAAGTGATGTTCGCTTTTATTAAGCCGGTGATAACTTCAACCGATGGCCGCTGGGTAGCCAGAACTAAATGGATGCCCACGGCTCTGGCCATTTGTGCCAGCCTGACGACTGTTGCTTCAACATCACGACCGTGCGAAGCCATCAGGTCAGCTAACTCATCAACAATAATGACGATATAGGGCAGCGGCTCTTCCAGTTCTCCGTCAATAAATTTTTTATTATAAGCGATTATATCGCGGGCCTGAACCCCTGATAAAATCTCAAATCTTTGTTCCATTTCATTTACTGCCCAGCGCAAGGCGTTAATTGTTGTCTGCGCGTCAACAATAACGGGCGTGAGCAAATGCGGCAGACCGTTATATATCGGAAATTCAACGCGCTTGGGATCAATTAAAATAAGTTTTAAAAAATTTGGCGCGTGACGATAAAGCAGGCTCAAAATTAATGTATTTAAACAGATCGTTTTGCCAGTTCCGGTTGCGCCCGCGATTAAAAGATGGGGCATTTTTTCCAAATTGGCAAAAACCGGCATGCCTGCTACGTCCCTGCCCAGAGCGACGGTTAGCATTTTATGGTCTTGATTAAAATCCGGTTCTTCAATTAAGTTCCGCAATCTGACTTTTGTCACGGCTTTGTTAGGAATTTCAATACCGACAAGCGAACGGCCGGGAATCGGTGTCTCAATTCTTATCGGGTGGGCGGCCAAAGAGAGCGATAAGTCATTTTGCAGAGCCGTTATTTTTGAAAGTTTCACTCCCTGAGCCGGCCGCAGGGTGTATTGAGTGACTGTCGGGCCGATATTGACCTCGGCCATTTCAACTTCAATGCTAAAATGCTGCAAAGTGCGCTTGATGATATTGGCATTGGCTTTGATGTCGCCGGAATTGGGCTCGCCAGAATCCGCTTCCAGCAAATCAACGGGTGGCAGTTTATAATCCTTAAGCGTCATTTTGCTGGCCAAAATCAAATCAAACTCCGGCTTTTTGGGAACTCCTTTGGCTATTTTTTCTTTTTCTTCCTCTTCCAGGCTCCTGACCCTAAAAGACGGAGTTGGCAAGACCTTTTTTATCATTGAGCCTAAGGCAGATTCTTCTTTTTCGGAGAGTTGGGCTTCGGCTAGCTCGGCTTCCTTATCTTTTTTGCCAAGCAGTTTTTTGATCAAACCGATTAATGAAATATTGAAAGTTATTAAAATTGAAATCAAAACAAGAGCCAAAAGTATTATATACGTGGCATAGACTCCGACTGCCTTTAGCATCGGCCAAACAATCGCGAACCCGATATAGCCGCCGCCCCTTTCATTAATTCCAAGATGTTCGGTTAATACCAACTGGAAAATTCCCAGTAGCGCAATCAAAAATATGCCGATGCCGATAAATGGAGTGCCGTAAATATCTTTGTGAATTGACATCAGCATTGCTACGCCGACCAAAATTGAGGCAAGTGGCAGTAAAAAATAACCGGCGCTGCCAAAAATCATTACGCCGAATTGATAGAAATAATAAAGAAAATTATGAGGAGCATTAGCCCCGCTAAAAACGCTCAATATCGAGATTAAAGCAAAAACAAAAACCAAAATAGCGATAATACCTTTTTTGGTTTCATCAGCTAAATCAAGCCTCAGCTTTTTGCGCGGCTTTTCTTTTTCTTTGTAATTATTGTTTTTTGCCATGTCTTACCTTAAATTGTACTCCTGCCAAAGATATTCGTCAAAACAAAAATCCACAGCCGTATGGCCGTGGATTTTTTATATAAGATTAATATCTTTTATTTGTCTTCTTTATCTTCCAGCCTTCCCCCTTCTTCTGCTTCGGCCCAGTTCTGCCTGAAGCCGGTGCCGGCCGGAATTAATTTCCCGATAATGACGTTTTCTTTCAGGCCTTTGAGCTTGTCTTTTTTGCCGGCAATTGAGGCGCCGATCAAGATTCTGGCTGTTTCCTGGAACGAAGCGGCCGAGAGCCAGCTTTCGGTTGTCAGAGAAACCTTGCTGATTCCCATCAAAAGCTGAATCGCAGTCGCTGGTTTGCCTTTTTTTTCTCTGACTTTATCGTTTTCCAGCAAAAATATGCTTTTTTCTACGACATCACCGACTAAAAGATCAGTATCTCCGACATCTTTAACTTTTACCCGCGAAAACATTTGCTTAATGATAATTTCAATATGCTTGTCATTTATCCCTTCGCCTTGCGATGTATAAATATTCTGGACTTCTTTTAAAATATAGCGCTGTACGGCTTCTTTCCCCGCCAAACGATAAAGTTCTTTCAAATCTAAATGCCCTTCTGACAGCTGCTGGCCTCGTACCACCAAATCGCCCTGCTTGACCCAAACACCCTGGTTTGTTGGCACAATATAATTACGTGTCTCGTCGGTGAATGAAAATTTCTTTTTTAGGCCGGGTTTTTTTACCTTTAACTGTCCGCTGATTTTAATTATGCGTTGATTGTCTTTGTCTTCGATTTCAACAACTTTTCCGTCAAGCTCGCAAATCAAGCTTTTGCCGCGAGGAGGCCTGGACTCAAAAATTTCCTCAACTCTGGGCAAACCCTGGGTAATGTCGCCGCCGCCGGCCACGCCTCCGGTATGAAACGTCCTCATTGTCAGCTGAGTGCCCGGCTCGCCGATTGCCTGAGCAGTGACGATGCCGACCGCTTCCCCCAGTTTTACCAATTGATTATTGCCCAAATCATAACCATAACACATTTGGCAGACTCCGTGACGCGCCTGGCAGGTTATAACCGAGCGAACTTTTATTTTATTGAGCTTTGCCTCGTCAATTTTTTTGGCGGTCTGTTTGTCTATCAAAACTCCTTTTTTCACCAGAATTTTATCGCCGACTTTAATTTCTTCCTGGGCAACTCGGCCGATGATTCGGGCAGCCAGGGAGCGGCCGATTTCAACTCCGTCTTCGCGATAGATATAGATGCCATCTTTTGCGTTGCAGTCAGCTTCCCTGATAACAATATCCTGGGCAACATCAACCAGGCGGCGAGTCAAATAGCCCGCTGTTGAGGTACGCAAAGCAGTGTCGGCCGTGCCTTTTCTGGCGCCGTGCGTGGCGATAAAAAATTCCAGAACGTTAAAGCCTTCTTTAAATGAGCTTTTGATTGGCAGCTCAATAATATCGCCGGCCGGATTTACCACTAATCCTTTCATGCCCATCATCTGATAAGTGGCGCCCCAAGAGCCGCGGGCGCCGGAAGTCACCATGCTGTAAACCGGGCCCAAAGGATCCAGTTCTTTTACAACTAATTTTGAGACCTTGTCAATTGCCTCAAACCAAATTTCAATGATTCTGGCCCGTCTTTCTTCTCGGGTCAGCAATCCATCCAAGTATTGGTGATGGACGGTTTCTACTTCCTTTTCCGCACCTGTTATAATTCCTTCTTTTTCCGGAGGAACCCTAAGATCGGCCATTCCCCATGATATGGCCGATATTGTTGCATATTCAAAACCAATTTCTTTTATTTTATCAAGGATTATTGCCGCTTTTTTAATACCGCATTTTTCAATCACTTCTCCAATGAGCGCCAGCAGATTTTTTTTGTCCAGATCTTTGTTGTAAAACGGGATTTCCTGCGGCATTTCGCGATGGACAAGAAGGCGGCCCACACAAGTCTCAATCATTTCTTTTTTATGTTCTGAGTTGAAATCGTCACTGAAAATTTTTATTTTTGCCCGCAAATCAATCTCATCAAATTCATAAGCCAGAATCGCTTCTTTGGCGCTGCCAAAAATTTTCCCCTCGCCTTTGAATCCTTCTTTAATTTTTGACATCCAAAAACATCCCAAAATCATATCCTGCGTGGGAATGGCAATCGGCTCGCCGGTGGCGGGCTTTAACAGATTATTTGCCGAGAGCATGATTTTGCCTGCTTCGGCTTGCGCTTCTTGCGTCAAAGGCAAATGAACGGCCATCTGGTCACCGTCAAAGTCGGCGTTAAAAGCACGGCAGACAACCGGGTGGATTTGAATCGCGCTGCCCTCTATCAAGACGGGTTTAAACGCCTGAATGCCCAACCTATGCAGAGTCGGGGCCCGATTCAATAATACGAATTTGTCCTGGATAACTTCTTCCAAAATTGCCCAGGCCTCATCTGTTTCCTGTTCAATCAGCCTTCCCGCTCCTCTGATATTGTGGGCAAGATCTCTCTCAACTAATTTTTGAATAACGAACGGCTTAAATAATTCCAAAGCCATGTGTTTGGGCAGGCCGCATTGATAAAGTTTTAAATTCGGCCCGACAACAATGACCGAACGGCCGGAATAATCAACGCGTTTTCCCAGAAGATTTTGCCTGAATCTTCCTTGCTTTCCTTTGAGCATATCGGCCAGCGATTTCAATTGTCGTTTTTGACCCGTGGCAGCCATCACCGGCCCTTGCCCTCTTCGCGCGGAATTATCAATCAGCGCGTCCACCGCTTCCTGAAGCATTCTTTTTTCATTCCGACAGATGACTTCCGGCGCGTTGAGTTCCAGTAATCTTTTTAATCTGTTGTTGCGGTTAATAACGCGGCGATATAAGTCATTTAAATCGGAAGTGGCGTAGCGGCCGCCGTCCAGGGCCACCATCGGCCGCAAATCAGGCGGCAAAACAGGCAAAACAGTTACGATCATCCATTCTGGCCTTATTTTTGATTTAATCATTCCCTCAACCAATCTTAACCTTTTCATTGCCCGTTTTTTTGAAACATCAGCCGAATTTTTTATTTCCGCCTTAAGCTCTTCTTTCAAAACGCCCAGATTAATCTCTTTTAAAATTTTTCTGATGGCTTCGGCCCCAATGCCGACCTCAAAAACCTGGCCGTATTTTAGGCTCAAATCAAAATAGTCAATTTCGGAAATAATTTCCAGCTTAGTTAATCCTCTTAACTCGGCCACGCTTTTGTCCCGCATTTCTTTGATTTTTTGTTTTTCCCCTCCCGAACTGGCCGTTTTTATTTTTTGTTTATATTCTTTTTCTACTTCCTGCAGGGTTTTGGCCCTGGTTGTTTCGTCAACGTTCGTGACAATATAGCTGGCAAAATAAATAATTTTTTCAAGTTCCTGGACCGAAAGGTCCAAAATAAGCCCGATGCGCGAGGGCACTCCGCGTAAGAACCAAATATGGGAAACCGGCGCGGCCAGCGTTATGTGGCCCATGCGTTCACGTCTGACAATTGAACGCGTCACTTCCACTCCGCATTTTTCGCAAACAATGCCCTTGTATCTAATGCGTCTGTATTTGCCGCAGTAACATTCCCAGTCTTTTTCCGGGCCAAAAATTTGTTCAGAAAACAGGCCGTCTTTTTCCGGCTTCTGCGTCCGATAATTAATCGTTTCCGGTTTCAAAACTTCGCCGTGCGACCAGCCTAAAATCTGCTCGGGCGAGGCGAGCGTCAATTTAATCGCTTGAAAATCAGAAACCTTAATTGACATAAATATTGACAATACTTATTAATATTTGTATAATGTCTTATCCCAAATAAGGAGGCAAATATGGAAAATGATGCATATATTCATTGTAAGTCGTGCCCATGGAAGGGTTGGCTAAATGAATGTAGTGTGGAGAATTATCCTACTGTAATTGGCCAAGAAAATACCTTTTACTATTGTTGTCCTAAATGTGGTTCTATAATTTATAGCGAAAACAGAACTCCGTACGAGAAACCAAAACAGTAGTCCCAAAAGGTTAGCTCTTTTTCCCCAACTCCAACTCAAAGAGTTGGAGTTTTTTTATTTTTAAAAACTACTTACTTAATAATTTCCTTTTTCCCCTCTTTCTTCGTCCTCTTTTTTGACCCCGATTAATTCCACTTCCAAGCCCAATGCTTTCATTTCCGAAACCAAGACGTTAAAAGACGCGGGCACATTGGGGGCTTTGATTGTTTGACCTCTGATGATTGCGTCATAAGCATTGGCTCTCCCGACCACATCATCGGATTTTATGGTCAGCATTTCCTGCAAAGTATAAGCAGAACCGTAACCCTCCAAAGCCCAGACTTCCATTTCTCCGAAACGTTGCCCGCCAAATTGTGCCTTGCCGCCCAAAGGCTGTTGAGTGATTAAAGAATACGGGCCGATCGAACGCATATGAATTTTATCCTCAACCAGATGATGTAATTTCATTATGTAAATTTGGCCGACCGTCACTCTCTGCCCAAAGGGCCGGCCGGTATGGCTGTCGTATAAAGCAACTTTGCCGTCTTCGGGCAGGCCCGCTTCTTTAAGCTGCTCTTTTATTTGTTCGTCGTCTGTTCCGTCAAGAGCCGGGGTAATCGCCCTGAATCCCAAAATTTTTCCTGCCCAACCCAAATGAGTTTCCAGGATCTGGCCGATGTTCATACGCGAGGCAACACCCATAGGATTTAAAACTATGTCAACGGGTGTGCCGTCAGCCAAATAAGGCATATCTTCAACGGGTAATACTTTGGAAATCACGCCTTTGTTTCCGTGCCGGCCCGCTAACTTGTCGCCAACCATCACTTTTCTTAACTGCGCCACCTCAACCTGGATAGTTTTGATGACTCCGGAAGGAAGTTTATCGCCTTTTTCTCTTGAAAAAACTTTTATGCCGATAACCCGGCCGCGTTTGCCGTGCGGCAGACGTAGCGATGTGTCTTTGACATCTCTGGCTTTTTCTCCAAAAATCGCGCGCAATAATCTTTCTTCTGCTGTCAAGTCAGCTTCTCCTTTTGGAGAGATTTTTCCCACTAAAATGTCGTTTGGCCCAACTTCGGCTCCGATTCTGACGATTCCTTCCTCGTCTAAATCCTTCAGTCTTTCTTCACCGACATTCGGAATATCGGGAGTCGTTACTTCGGGCCCCAGTTTTGTTTCTCTGACGTCGCATGAAAAATCTTCAATATGAATTGAGGTGAATCTGTCTTCTCTAACAACTTTTTCGGAAATCACAATAGCGTCTTCAAAATTGTTACCTCTCCAGGGAATAAAAGCGACCAAAAGATTCTGGCCGAGCGCCAAATATCCCTGGTCCGTGGCCGCGCCGTCAGCCAGAACATCGCCTTTCTTCACTTTCTGGCCGAGCTTGACGATCGGCCGCTGATTGATGCAGGTAAACTGGTTTGTCCGCATGAAGTTGCGCAAATTATAAACAGCTCTTTTTTTTCTGCCTGTTTTTGAATCTTTTTTATTAGTTTCGATTTGGATATGCGCGGCATCCAGAACGACGATTTCTCCGTCTTCTTCCGCGATCAAAAGCTGGCCGGAATAAAAAGCGGCATTTTGTTCAACGCCGGTAGCAACCAGCGGGGCTTCGGGTTTGATGCAGGAGACGGACTGGCGTTGCATATTTGAACCCATGAGCGCGCGATTGGCGTCATCGTGTTCCAAAAATGGAATTAATGACGTAGCAATTGAAATACATTGCTGAGGCGAAACGTCCATAAAATCAATTTTTTCTTTTTTGGTTATTGATGCCTGGCCCTTAACCCTGGCTTCCACGCGCGATTCTAACAAATAACCATCTTTGGAAATAGGGACGCCCGCGTGAGCGATATCGTGTTTTTGTTCTTCAAATGCATCCATATATACGATTTCGCTGGTCAGTTTGCCGTCTTTAACTTTTCTGTAAGGACATTCCAAAAATCCAAACTCATTCAACCTGGCATAGCCGGCAAGATTGCCGACCAGCCCGATGTTTGGGCCCTCGGGAGTTTGAATCGGACATATTCTTCCATAATATGTGGTATGCACGTCACGAACTTCAAAGCCCGCTCTTTCCCGCGTCAGCCCGCCCGGACCCATGGTTGAAAGCCGGCGTTTATGTTCAAGTTCAGCCAGCGGATTTACCTGGTCCATAAACTGCGAAAGCTGGGAAGTGGTAAAAAATTCCTTGACCGCCGCCATAAAAGGCCTGGCATTAATCAGCTGAGCCGGGGTTAAAGTAGCAATATCTAAAGTGGTCATTCTGTCTCTGATTATCCTTTCCATTCTGGCCATGCCAACCCTTAATTTATTTTGCAGAAGTTCGCCAATAGTGCGCAGCCTGCGGTTTGCTAAGTGGTCAATGTCATCAGGCATTGAATCTGGCGTATTGTTGAGCCTGATAATTTCTTTAATCACCGCCACTAAATCATCCGGCCTTAAAATCCGGTGTTCTTTTGTCAGCGGCGTCTCTATGCCCAGCCTCTGATTGAATTTCCAGCGGCCAACCTTTGCTAAATCGTATCTTTCAAAATTGAAAAACATCGCCTCAATCATTTGCTGGGCGTTATCAACAGTGGCCAAATCGCCCGGCCGCAGACGCTTATAAACCTCAATAAATCCTTCACCCTTGTTTTTAGCCGCGTCTTTTTTTATTGTTGATTCTATGTATTTTATGTCGGGGTCCGTGTCTGCGTCTTTGAAGGTTTTTAGAAGTTTTTCATCCGATTCAATGCCAAAGGCTCTCAAAAGCGAGGTTATCGGCACTTTCCTTTTGCGGTCAATTTTGACGCTGATGGAATTGTCCAGATCGGTCTCAATTTCAAGCCAGGCGCCGCGATTGGGAATGATTTTTGCGCCAAAAAGCCGGCGGCCTCTGTGCTCTGACATTGTAAAAAACGCCCCAGAAGAACGAATCAGCTGGGATATAATCACCCGCTCAACTCCATTTACAATAAATGTTCCGCGGGCTGTCATTAAAGGAAATTCCCCCAGATATATTTCCTGTTCTTTTGCTTCGCCGGTTTTTTTATTGACCAGTCTTAGTTTGCCGCGAAGCGGCGCCTCATATGAAGCGTTCTGATTTTTTGCCGTTACTTCGTCGTATTTAGGTTCATCCAAATAATAATCAACGAAATAAAGTTCCAGTTCCTTTGCGGACCAGTCGCGAATCGGAGAAACTTCCTGAAATAATTCTTTGAGTCCAAAATCCAAAAACCACTTATAAGAATTAAGCTGTAGTTCAATTAAGTTCGGCAGAGGAATTAAAGATGGATGAGTACCAAAAAATTTTTCCCTCATAAAAAAATTAAAACACAGCCAAAATCAGCCCTTTCAGGCCGGGCTTTTACGGGTTTAATTGGTTGTCTAACTATTTAAATTCAAGGAAAAGAATCCTTAAAATTTGACTCAATATATCAATAAAATATGATATTACCAGTTTATTATGGTATTAAAAATTTGTCAAGCCCCGTTAGAGATTTTTAACATTTTGCCATCTTTCGCTAAAGTAAGCCGTAGGCGAGTTCGCCGGCACAATATTATCTAACCAGAAGCGTTGGCTGAATCTCTAACGGGGTCAAGTGGCGTGGGGCTAAACTCTTTTTGCCACCAAACTTTGCACAATCCCCAAAGCCAGAAAATGGGTCAGGAGGCCGCTGCCGCCGTAAGAAACAAAGGGCAGGGAAATTCCGGTTATTGGCAGAAGGCCGAGCGACACGCTGATATTTATGAAAACCTCGGCAAAAATCATAAGGCAGACGCCGGCCGAAAATATCCGGGAAAAATTATTCTGGCTATGCAGAGAAATCCTGATCAGGCGGAAAAATATCACTCCAAATATCCCAAGCAAAAATAATACGCCGATAAATCCCCACTCTTCCGCAAAGGCGGCAAAAATAAAATCGCTGTGTTTTTCAGGCAAAAAATCAAGTCGCCCCTGAATTCCCTGACCCAGCCCCCGGCCAATAAGTCCGCCTTCTCCTATGGCGATTTTTGACTGGATTAAATTATAACTTGTTCCAAAAGGGTCGCGCTGCGGATTTAAAAAAGTAAATATTCTGTCTTTCTGATATTGTTTCAACGCCCCAACCCAGGCAAAGCCAAAAACCAGCGCCGCAATAATCAAAACCAAAGCTAAATGCCTGATTTTTATTCCGGCTAAAATTACAAGCCCTATCCAAATTACGCCAAGAATCATAGCCGAGCCCAAATCCGGCTGCAGCAAAATAAGCACAGCGGGCAAAAAAACATAGACTCCCGAAGCGATAATATGACGGAATCGATACATTTCTACGTGCCTTAAAGAAAAGTATTTGGCCAATATTAAAATGACAATAAGTTTGGCCAGCTCAACGGGTTCAAAGCTTATTTCGCCCAGCCTCAGCCAACTGATGGTGCCTCTCGTTATTTTTCCAAAAATTAAAGTCGCGATCAGCAGCGCCAGCCCCGCCAAATAAATCGCGATTAAAAACGAAGGGTAATTTTTAAAAATTCTCGCATCCAAAAAACTTATCGCAATCATTGCGGCCAGTCCCAAAATAACAAAAAAAACCTGTTTTTGAAAAAAAATAAAACCAGGTTTTCCGTAATTAATGCTGTATAGAGTTAATAAGCTGATAGCGCAAAGAATTAAAACCGCGCCGATTAAAATCCAGTCAAATTTTTTTAATTGCGAAACAAGATTCATTGTGTTGTGGGAACACCATAAATCCGCATGTAATTGTCGTCAGAAAAAAGATTCGTTTCGGCTTGAATGTCAAAAGATTTGACTTGCGAGGCAATCGGCGAAAACCAGCGGATTGAAAAATAACGGTCTTCTCCTGCTGTTAACGTATTAATTTCGCTTTTTGCCGCGCCGATTATTTTTGAATTATTATCAAACAGCACGATGTTGACATCAACGGTGTCAAAACCAAAAGTAGTGCCGTTTGTAACGACGCCCGAAGCCTCGGCAAAATAGTTTCCCTGATTTGCGATTTCAAATTTTTTGTCTTTGATGTAGAGTTCCGGCGCCTGATAATCTTTCAGTTTTTCCCAGGTTAATATGTCGCCGGTGTCGATTTTCAGCTCAACGGACGCGATTTCGCTCTGGCTTTCAAAATTATTTTCAATAATATATTTGGTGCTGTTTGGCAGGACAAAAGTCGTGCCGGATTTTTTGCCGATAATCTGCCCGCTTTTGTCTTTTAACTGAAACTCATATTTAACTCCGGGATTTCCAAAGTTAGGATTGGGGTTTCTGATTTTTGCCGCCAAATCATAAAGATTCTGATTCAATGGAATGGCTTGGGCCCAAATAACCTCAACCTCTTTGAGGGTTTTTATTTCGCAGGAGATACAGACTGAACCGCCGCAATCAATTTCTTCTTCGTCCTGGTTTTTTATGTTGTCAAAACAAGTCGGCGCCGGTTTCAAAAAAGCATAATAAATCCCGATACCCACGAGGACCAGAAAAAGACCGACGACGAATAAAATTGAAACCTGTTTGCGGATTCGATATAGCATTAATTACATTATACTGCGCAAAAATAAAAAAAGGAATAGGGCAAATAAAAAACTCTCTATCGGTTTTGGATAAAGAGTTTTGGCTGGGGCTGAGGGATTAGAACCCCCGAATTGGAGATTCAGGTCTCCTGCTCTGCCGATGAGCTAATCCCCAGCCGTAAATTAAAAACGAATAAATTCTTTAAAAGAGCAATCCATAAATGGGAAATCTTCTTTCCTGTCAGCGCGCCAAATTTCATACCATTCTATCGTCACCAAAACGCCAAATATACCAACTAGGACCAACATCTTTAAAATCATCTTTGTCCCTCCTTTTTTTCTTAGACGCTATTCCCAGCGCAGCAGGAAACTGACCTTATTTTGATTTGTCTTCAATAACGAATCCGAGGAAAGAAAAAAGATTATGCAAATCAGCGTGGAAAGATGGATGCATCTTTTTAAGATTAGAAAAGAGCAAAACCTTTTTTTCTTCGCTCAAATACAGGGTGAAAAGCTGATATAAATTTTCCCGAAAAACGATCCTGGCTCCTTCAATTTCAGTAAAATGTTCGATTCTCTTCCCTAGTCTCTTCCAGACAAAATCTGCAAACATTTCATAAAATTCCGCCGCTCCTTCTTCTGTTTTCTTTTTCATTTTTAGCCTCCTTTAAAAGTTTTAAGAACTACACTTTTAAAGCTTTTAATAAAAATACGCCAAAGAGACAAGAAAGTCAACCAGGTAATGAAAATTCGACTGATTGCAGAAGGCAATCAAATTGGAAAAATGTCGAATTTCTACTACCTGGTCAATAAAAAAATCCCGCGCAATTGCAAAGCACTTTGGTGGCGACTACCTACTTTCTCCGGGAAACCCGAATATCATTGGCCTTGGTGTATTTCACTGCTGTGTTCGGAATGGGAACAGGTGGGACAACACCAGTATAATCGCCACCAAAAAGCTCAATTGGCGGGATTTAATTTACCCTGAGCAAGCCCCACATTTTGCGGGGCGCGTCGAAGGGAAAGAATCAAAGAAAGTTAATGGTTACAAAAAAGCAAAAATTTAGACGGATGAATGATTTATTAGTACTCCTCGGCTTAAGCCGTTACCGGCCTTACACCTAGAGCCTATCAACCTTGTAATCTTCAAGGAATCTATGATACCTAATCTTGGGGTCTGCTTCGCGCTTAGATGCTTTCAGCGCTTATCAGATCCATACATAGCTACTCAGCAATGCACTTGGCAGTGCAGCTGATACACCAGAGGTATGTTCTTCTCGGTCCTCTCGTACTAGAGAAGACTCCCCTCAAGTATCCACGCCTGCAGCAGATAGAGACCAACCTGTCTCACGACGGTTTGAACCCAGCTCACGTACCACTTTAATCGGCGAACAGCCGAACCCTTGGGAGCTTCTTCACCCCCAGGATGTGATGAGCCGACATCGAGGTGCCGAACAGTATCGTCGATATGGACTCTTGGATACTACCAGCCTGTTATCCCCGGAGTAGCTTTTGGCCGATGATCTTCCGCCTTCCTACGAAGCGTTAAGTACATAATAAAACATACCTAACATTGCGGTCGGTTCACTAAGTTCCGCTTTCGCGACTGCGCGACCTGTCAGTCTTGCAGTAAAGCTGGCATATGCCTTTACGCGTCCAGGCCGATTTCCATCCGGCCCAAGCCAACCTTGATAAACGCCTCCGTTACTCTTTTGGAGGCTAGCGCCCCACTAAAACTGCCCACCAGGCACTGTCCCCTTGCCACCGGAGAAAAACACAATTTAAAAATTATGTCATTCTCTAGTGACAAAAGTTAGTGAAAATCGTCTAAAAGATGGGTGTTTCATTGGCGGATCCGTCCTGGCCGAAACCAGGACTTCAAATCCTCCCCACTACGCTACGCATTTAAACGAAAGACACAATACCAAGCTGCAGTAAAGCTTCCGGGGTCTTTTCGTCTAGCTGCAGGTACCCGGCATCTTTACCGGAATTGCATTTTCACCGAGCTCCTCGTTGAGACAGTCCCCAAGTCGTTACGCTTTTCATGCGCGTCAGAACTTCACGTAATCCATAATCTCTTATGGCGTAGACTATATCTTCATGCTGTCAAATTCACTTTTTTCACCTCCCTTTTGTAAAGGGAGGTTGGGAGGGATTTAAGTTAAATCCGCCCCACCCCTCCTTTATTAAAGGAGGGAGATAAATTTAACAGACGCCGGCGTGTTAGCAAGGTCATTTGACTTTACTCTGACCATTTCTGATCAAGTCGTTACGGGGTCAACCGAGCACATAAAAATTTATGTGCTTCGGCAACTTCCCACGGTATTGTCCTGCCTTCGTCGTCCCGCCCTTGAAGCGGGGCTCTGGCGAGGACTTCACCGTTATAAGCCGGGTTTATTATCTCCATCGCTGGAGAAACAGGCAATTTTCTTACCTGACAAGGAATTTCGCTACTTTAACACGGTTATAGTTACCGCGGACGTTCACTGGCGCTTAGCACACTCAGCCCTACCGCATCTCGCTACGCGAGATGCTCAAGTTAAAAATTAAAAGTGAAAAGTGAAAAGTTATTGAATAATCAAAATTTCCTTTCAGAAAATTTCGATACCATAATTTTAAACTTTAAATTTTGAACTTTAAACTTAGCATCTTGTGCAACAAGATGCGTTAGGACCGGCATGTTTAACGTTCCAGCACTGGTCAAGCGTCAGCCCCTATACTTCCTCTTGCGAGTTTGCAGGGACCTGTGTTTTTGATAAACAGTCGCCTGGGGTCTTTAGCTGCGTCCTGCACCTTCCTTGCATCCAACTTCATATATTATATAAGCCAGAATATTTCTTCAAATACAATATATTAAAGTTAGATAAAAAGAAGGTGCAGGAAGGTCATATTGCGAACTTACGACACGTTGTTTTGCCGAGTTCCTTAACGAGGATTCACTCGTTCACCTTAGGCTTCTCGCCTCGCCCACCTGTGTCGGTTTTCGGTACGGTTCTCTTGTTTTTGACTCTAGAAGTTTTTCTTGGCAGCTCCTTCGCTCGAATTGGCCGCGTTAAACGACCTAATCTCGATTCCTCGAATTATTCTGACGGATTTGCCTGCCAGACATCGAAAAACCAAGAATGAAAATCCAATAATTCACTCGAACTTTTAAACTGCGTCACTCCATTGAAAAAACAAGAAAGCGCAGGAATATTAACCTGCTGTCCATCATCACGGCATCTCTGCCGCAGACTTAGGACCGGCTAACCCTTGGATGATTAACATTGCCAAGGAAACCTTGGGCTTTCGGTGGACCGGGCTTTCACCGGTCTTGCGGTTACTTATTCCAACATTCTCTCTTCTTAATGCTCCAGCGAACCTCACGATTCACCTTCACAGCAATTAAGAATGCTCCCCTACCACTGGCCCCGCAAAATGCGGGGTCAATCCATATCTTCGGTACTAAGCTTAGTCCCGTTAATTTTTGGTGCGATATCTCTAGATTAGTGAGCTGTTACGCACTCTTTAAAGGATGGCTGCCTCTAAGCCAACCTCCTAACTGTAAAAGAAATCTCACCTCCTTTTTTACACTTAGCTTAGTTTAGGGACCTTAGATGATGATCTGGGTTGTTTCCCTTTCGACAATGGAGCTTAGCCCCCACTGTCTTACTTGGACGCTAATTGTTCCGGCATTCGGAGTTTGATTGGGCTCGGTAGGAAAAACCATCCGTACCCATTCAGTGCTCTACCTCCGGAATTAATACGCCCAGCTAGTCCTAAAACTATTTCGGGGAGAACCAGCTATTACCAAGCTCGATTAGCTTTTCACTTCTTACCACAACTCATCCCCCAGTTTTGTACGGCTGGTGGGTCCGGGCCTTCCTCCGAGTTTAATCGGAGTTCACCCTGGTCATGGCAAGCTCGCCTTGGCTTCGGGTCTTATGCGGGCTGCATATTAGTCTATTGCCTTTCGCCGAAAAATTTCAGCGATCAGCAAAAAACTAAAGTTCGCGCTTTTAACACTCGGTTTCCCTGTATCTACGTCCCGAAGGACTTAGAAAGAGCAACACGCATAAACTCGTTGGATCGTTCTGCAAAAAGCACACCGTCATCCCCCACCAATTTTGCATCCCAATCCCAGAGCGGCGCTGGCCCGAATAGGGCCGGGCTATTCGCCCGCGCGCCGCAGTTTGCAATCCATAAAAAGCTGGACGACAAACTGGGTTGAGTAAAGTTTTGCAAAATTGGTGGGGGACTCCGATTCGTTGTAAGTATATGGTTTCAGGTACTATTTCACCGCCCTCATCGGGCTGCTTTTCACCTTTCCCTCACGGTACTAGTTCACTATCGGTGATATTGAGTATTTAGCCTTGGCACAATAGTCGTGCCGGATTCCGACGGAGCATTCGTTCTCCGCCGTACTTAAGAATAATAACTAGGAGCATAAAACCGTTTTTGCTTACAGGGCTATTACCTTCTTTGGCGTCCCTTTTCCACGGGACTTCTGCTAACGAAGCTTTATAATGTGATCTCCCTTCAGGGTTGCCCCTGAAACGTTACTACCTTGCAACACCCATGCACCGCACATCACTATGCTCGTGCGAAAATCCAAATGACAAAATCCAAATTATTCCAAATCAATGACTAAAGTTCAAAATCCAAATATTTTTGAAACTTTGGACTTTGAATTTGATTTGACATTTGAGCTTTGAAATTTGAGCTTCGCACGTAACGCAGTGAAGTGCGGTAAATGGGTTTAGGCTCTTCCCTCTTCGCTCGCCGCTACTAAGGGAATGTTCTCCTTATAAAACTACGAAACACAAATTCCAATTAAGGAATTGCACGCCGTAGTTTTTAAGAAGACTTGTCTTCTTTTCCTCCGCTTACTAGAATGTTTTACTTCAGCGGGTTGACTCCGCGCCTTGCGGCGCAGTTTTACGGTTTTACCGTAAAGAGTTTCCTCATTCGGACATCCCCGGATCAAAGCTTGCTAGACAGCTCCCCGAGGCTTATCGCAGTCACGCCACGTCCTTCATCGCCTCAATATCCCAAGGCATCCACCATATACCCTTAGTCATCCGTCTAAATTTCTGCCTGCGACCTTGCGGTCACTAGATGACTTTAAGTAATCATTAACTTTTTTACCCCGTACCGTACCGCGAAGCGGTTCTGGTACTGGGGCTCTGATTCTTTATTTACCCCTTCCGCAAACAACTTGCGGCGGGGTTCAATTTTTATACCTGCTTTTATTCAGTTTTCAAGTTGCTATCCTTTATTTCCCTGTGACTGGCGACATAATCACCAATCATTGAGAAACAAAAATCCGCTTATTTTCAAGCGGACTCATCCAAACGACAAGAAAAATCAGACGTTATTATCCGCTTGCTTTGTTCAATATGGTTAAGATTTTATTCATATAATTTCTACTGCTTCATTTTATCAAATCCAGGAGCCTTGTCAAGCCCCCACACCTAATCTGAACTGTGGATACAAAAATTATCGATTTTATTCTTAGTCTTGTGAAGGGTTTATCCTGAGTTCGACGAAGAACCATTCCCATTTTCCTTTTCTAAAATCTTTCTTTCAATTATTCTTTCAATGTATTTCTCAAATAAAATAAAGCCAACAAAGACAAGAACAAGTACTACGGCAAAGACTTTGACGTCGTGCTGGAGGCCCGCCAGGTTGTTAGCAAAGAAAAAGCCCAAAGAGATAAAAGCAAGAACCCAGCTGATGCTGACAAAAATCTGATATCTGATAAATTTTCTGAAATTAAATTTAATCGCCCCGGCCGCAATCAAGCTTATATGATTCAGATTGTACATGAATTTTGAAAGGAAGATAAAAAGCCCGCCTCGACGATTGATCAATTTTGTTAATTTTTTAAACCTGTCGGGCGTTATGAAAAAAAATCTGCCGTATTTTAAAACAAAATTCTCCCCGTATCTTTTTCCCAGCTGATACCAGAAAATATCGCCAAAAAATGTTCCGAGCAACGCAAAAAAAACTGCGTCCCAGAAATCAATAAAGCCGAAGCGCGCGAGAGCCCCGACTATCAACAGCAACTCCTCCCCCAAAAAAATCATCAATAAAAAAATCCCTGCGTAAATCAAATAATGGGGATAGCTTAAAAATGAATAAAGAATTTGGGCCATAAAAAGAATTACCCTCTAATTATAAGTCTAACCGGCCATATTATGCAATAAACCCCGCCGCAAAGTTGCAACGGGGTTTATTGACTTTTGAGTACTCAAAAATCTTTAGTCCTCTTTCTTCTTGCCCATGATCCTGAACATTTTGGTGCCGCAATCTGGGCACGTTCCTGTCATCGCCCGGCGTTCAACGCCTCCTTTTCCCTTCATTGAAACCTCTCTAGGGTCTTTCATTTCTTTCTTGTCTTTACATTTGACACAGTAACCTATTACTGGCTCATTTTTTTCTTCTGGCATATAAAATATGTTTATTTGATTATTTAAATTATGCTCGCTGGCCCGATGTGCCCGGCTAGCCGGACTTTTTATATTTGGGCCATGTTCGACCTCTTAAATGCCTCCTTAGTGGCTTATACATATATTATACATAAATGTGAGGGAATAGCTAGTCATTTCATCCACAACCCCGGTTTTCAAAAGAAAAGGCTGGTTTTTGATAAACCAGCCTTCAATTAAAGATCTACGTTCATTTACGCTTAAATGACCAAATGCCCTTCGTATTTTGAAACAATACTCTGGACTCTGGCAATTATATCACTGACTCGCCCTTCATCTTCGGGAATCGCAATTATAAGCCGCGATTCTTCTTTCACTACCAACTTCTTCCCCTTAACCATGGGTGCTTTTTCTCTGATATTCCTTCCTGGCTCAATATTAAGATCTAATCCCGAATCATCTAATTCATCAAGTGCACCCATTGCTAACCCGTGACTCTTAAAAATCGCCGAGAATGCCATTAATTTGTCCTCCTTCCTATAGATTTATGGATTTATTATCCCGCCTTGTTCCTTGATAAATTTCTTCGCCTCTTTGCTTATTGCGCCCTGAAACAGTAAATCGAACCAATGCGTAAAGGGGTCGCCATGCTTTTTAGCAGTGCTCCCAGAATTAAGCAAGGATATCGTGCAGGCCATTTCTTTCAACCTCGCGATAACATCAAGAATCTCCAGTTCCCTCTTAAAGCGAATTATCGGCATTTTGTCCTCCTTCCTGGAAAATTTTTATTATGAAATTTTTAAGAACAACTTTATTTACCCAAACCGTTTCTTCTCAATTTTTCTAATTTCTTCTTCGCTCATTCCGAAATGATGCGCGATTTCGTGCCAGACGGTATTTTTCACGATTTTTTTTATTTCGTCGGGCGACTGCGCAAATTGCTCAATTGGTTTTTTAAAAATTGTTATTTTGTCGGGCAGAGCAGAATAATAGGCGCTGCGTTTTATCTGCGGCACGCCTTCGTAAAGCCCGAAAAGAGTATAATCTTTCCGGAGTTTCATTTTCTTTGTTTGCTCGGCGCTCGGCTCTTCCTCAACCACAATAGCGACATTCTTCAATTTTATGAGGAATTTTTGCGGAATTTCCGCTATTCCTTTATCTACTAAATCCTCGAATTCGTTAATATCCATAAAATAAAATATAGCACTTTTATTAGATTGTGTCAATGCTTTGATAAAATTTCCCAAACCTCTTCGGGAATCGGCGGCGGCTCGTGAATCGGGCTTATGCCCGGATATCGCCATACGCTAATAATAGTAATTTTTCCTAAATTTTTCATTTTTAATTTTTCATTTTTAATTTTTTGCTGGTACATCACCCAAATCTCATACGGCCTCTTCCTTGACCCGGCCTGCTGCATAGAGGCGATCGTCTCTGGAGCAATTCCGATTTCTTTTCTTTTGGGAAACCGCAAAACCCTTTTTATCCGGCTGACTGATAAATTATATTGCCTTAACTTTTTGAGGCTGTGCTGAGTCCATTGCAAATCGTCGCTTTTTGGCAGAAAAAACATATTTTTTGTATAATATCATATTCTATGCGATTTGTGGATAAAAACTTCCGACGGGCTTGACCCCTCTCTTGGTTCTTTGTTGTTAGTAAGAAATTAAACGATCAGCGCATTATTTTTTGGAGTTCCAAGAGAGGGGTTGACAGGTAAACGAACGTTCACGTATAATGGAATCATGCAGGATATAAATTCCAGTTTTGAAAAAATTATTTCTTTTTGGCAAAAACACAAACGCATGCCTTCCTACGCCGAAATTCTGAAAGAAACGGGCCTGCGCTCAAAAAATGCCGCTTTTAAACTTGTCGGGAAATTAATTGATTCCGGCTTTCTTGAAAAAGATAATTCCGGCCGCCTTCTGCCCTCTTCGTATTTTAATGAAATCAAGGTTTTGGGAATGGTTGAAGCCGGCTTCCCTGCCCTGGCCGAGCAGCAACAACTGGACACTATCACCCTGGACGAATTCTTGATCCGCAATCGCCGGGAAACCTATATGCTTGAAGTTTCCGGCGACTCAATGAAAGATGCCGGCATTCTGCCCGGCGACCTGGTCTTGGTTGAGCGCGGTAAAGCGTCAAAAGTCGGCGATATAGTGATAGCCCAGGTTGACGGGCAATGGACAATAAAACACCTGCGCAAAAAAGGAAATAAATTTTTTCTTGAAGCGGCCAATAAAAAATACAAGCCGATCTTCCCCCGCCAGGAGCTTCTTATCGCCGCGGTCGTGCAGGCGGTCATAAGAAAATACAGATAAACAAAAACAGCCGCTTAAAACGGCTTTTTTTATTTCAGATATTTCGTCACATCTATCCAGCTGGTAAGGTCTGCCTGATTCTGCACATAGCCTAAAATATTTATGGCTGTGCCTTTATGGATTCCAAGATGCAGATGTTTCCGCTCGCCGTCGGTTTCAACGGAAAAGCCCGTGCCCAGAACCGCCAGCTTATCGCCGGCTTTCAGGAGGTCTCCGACATTTACGCTGATGCTTGTCAGCCGCAAATGGCCATAGATTATTGTCACGTCCTGGTTATCAAGTTTGCAGGCCAGAACCGCTATCCCGCCATAACCGGTAGCGGTTCTTTTGGTCAGGAGTTTGCCGTCGCAGACGGCGTAAATCGGCACGTCAATATTCTGCTCTTCAGCAAATGTTTCAAAATCAACGCCGGTATGATAACCTTTGAATTTTTCCGGCTGGACGGGAGAATTCTGCGGCGTGATATATATTCCAAAAGGTTTTTTTGTCACACGCTGCTGCCAATTATCAATCGGCGGGCTGAACACCGAAGCTACGTTATTTGCCGGTGTGCCGGGACTTATGCTGGTCGCCGGCTGTTCCTGACCGGGATTTGTATTCTGCGCTGCGTTCTGATTTTGCGCCGGCTGGGCCGATTTTTTAAAAACGCCTGAATAATACAAAATAAGCGCGGCCCCAATTGCCGCGATAATAACAAAGACTACTATTTTAAATTGCCTAAATTTTCTTTCTTCCATGCTAAATTGGCTTTTTCTTTTTAAAACTAAGCCTCAAAGTGAATATCTTGTCCGAAGCGAAAATTTTGGCGGCGATGAAAACAAAGACGACAAAAAAGAAAGCCAGGTATAAAATTCCGTACCAGACATCGGCAACTTGCCCAAGCAACAGATTGGGCGTGGCCATAAAGGGGTGTGAAAAAGGAATTAACCAGATAAATATTTTCATGCCCTGCGACAGCGAAGAAACATCCAAAAACATCGTAAAAATATATGGTATCAAAACCAGAACCATCAGCGGCGCGACAACTCCCTGCGCCGCCTTGGCGTCTTCGGCAAATGAACCTAAAATTATGGCAATCGCCAGGGCGGCCAGAATGCCCAAAAATAGCGAAAGGCCGAGAAGCAGATAATTCGGTGTGGTTAATGTCAGCCCCAGTTTGGCAATCGCCTCTTGAGTCGCCGCATCGGTCGCGCCTCCTCCGCCGATCGCTCCGCCCGTAATACCGGCCATATAGTAGCGCATGCCAAAAAGATAGACACCGGCAGTCAGCAAAGCGACCAGGCCGGCGGCCATCAATTTTGAAGCGACAACCGCTTTTCTAGAAACCGGGCTTGAAAGCAAGGTCTCCAGAGTTTTATTTTCTTTTTCCGAAGCGATGGAAGTGGCGATGAGCTGCGAAGCAAGAACAATCACCAAAAACAAGATTATCGGGATAAGAGTGGTCTGCGAAGTGATAAAACCAGCGACAGCCGCCGGGCTGACATTAGCCTGTTTTTCGCCGATGATAACAAAATCGTTCTCCAAAACCGGCTGTTTTATCGCTATCGGGTTTATTTTAGGATTGGCTTTAGCCAACAACCGATTGCTTAAACCATCGTTTATCGCGGCAAGCGCGGCTTTTAAAATCTGGCTGTTCACCGAAGCCATCACTGAAAAATTTTTCATAATAGTGTAAACTTCAACTTTCTGCGGTTGCAGATTATTTACACCGGCCTCAAAGCCTTTGGGAATTATCAAGGCCACTTTTTCATTCTTGCTCTTGGCGCTGGTCACAATTTGTTCGGCGCTGCCGGATTGAGAAACATTGGGCGCAAAATTAGTTTTTTTAATTATCTCAATAACCGCTTGAGAAGTAGCCGAATTGTCCAGATCGAGAACTTCTATTGCCTGAGGTACTTTGGCTTTTGAGGTTTCGCTGCCTATAATTTTGCCGACAAAAATAAAAACAACTACCACCGCGAGCAACGGCACCAGCATCTGCGGGGTCAGCAGCTCCTGAACTTCTTTTTTAAGTAAAATAAAGAATTTGCGCATATTACATTTTTTGCGTTAAAGACATGAAAACTTCTTCCAGATTTTTGGCGCTGTATTCTTCTTTTAATTGCTCGGCTGTGCCGATGTCGTGAATTTTGCCTTTATCAATAATCGCCACCCGGTGCGATAAAAATTCTATTTCCAGCATGTTATGCGAGGAAAGCAAAACCGCCATTCCCTGCGATGACAAATCGCGGACGATATTTCTGATTTCCAAAGCGTTGATAACGTCCAAGCCGCTGGTCGGCTCGTCCAGAATCGCCAGACGAGGCCGCGTCATAACCGTGCGCGCCAGCAAAAGCTTTCGCGTCATACCTTTTGAATAGGTTTTGACTTTGTCTTTCAGGCGCTCCCCCAGGCCGCAAATTCCAATCGCCATATCAACATATTCTTTCTGCTTGTGTCTTTCGTCGCTAAAAAGAGCGGCCATAAATTTCAAATATGAAATGCCGCTCAAAGTTTTATAAGCGCCGGCTTCCTCGGGCAGATAGCTGATAATATGGCGCACTTTATCGGCCTCTTTTTGCACATCCAAACCATAAATTGAAGCGCTGCCCTCGCTTAAAGAAAGCACAGTGGCCAAAATTCTTAAAGTCGTAGATTTCCCCGCGCCGTTCGGCCCAATCAGCGCGAAAATTTCATTTTCATCCACATCAAAACTAATATCATCAACCGCCTTGATATTTCCGTAAGATTTGCTCAAATTTTTTACTTCAACCGCTTTGGGCATAAACTTATTTTATCTTTATTTTTAAAATTAATCAAATAAATCCCCACACCTTTGCATAGGTGTGGGGATAAAAAAGCCAATTCCGTTTTTGGAATTGGCCCAGAAAAAATGAATAAATTGAGTAAATCCGTTTGTTCTCCTAAACCACCAAGGGTATTCTGATAATTTTTTCTTCCCCGGTGCTCTGAAAAACTGATATAACCAGTTCTTTCTTTTTTGCCCAAATAGAGGCGCGGGAGAAATCCGTTTCTTTGGTTTTGACTTCAATTCTGCTGCATTTTGTAGGATGGTTTCCTGCCTCAATTCCCCAAAGTTGAAATTTATCACGATGTTCATCAACTAAAGCGCGAGCTTCTTCAGCCAGCTTCCCTTCGATTTTTTCGGGTACGCCCGTTTTTTCGTCCGGCTTTCCAGAAATGACGTCTCCGTCCGGATATACAATAATATCAATTGGATAACCGCCACTAAAGCTTTTGCTGCCGGGAAATGAAATATGGCCAATTTTCTGATCTTCACTGAACCACACCTCAGACCCTTTCGGAATCTTATCTATCTTTCCCATTTTTATCCCCCCTTCTTATGAAGTTTTTAGTGAACAAAAAATAAGATAATTAATAGTAGAACAAATAAGTGAGTTTGTAAACCCCCACACCACTGGCTTACGCCCGTGGCTTTGGGGCTATGCCCTGCTGGTTATTTACCATTCATCCCCGCGCTTACGCACGAAGCCGTTCTGGTGTAGGGGTAAAGAAAATAAAAGGCCGGTTCGAAACGAATCGGCCTTCTCTACCTTTTTCAGGGTTCTACTTTCCAAATAAACTTGTTGTCTTTATGATCTTCGGGCCAGAAAAATTTTCTTTGCGTATACCCTCTATCAGAACTGATGCCAATAAGCTCAACTTGGAATTTTTTGGTTGGCCGCTCAATTTTTATTTGCCGAATCATAAACGGCTCAACTGCCCCGATACAGATATTATCAACATTTATCAACCAGCATCTCTCGGCGTTATTGTTTATTTCCAGAAACCACTGGTCCTGGCCAAACACCAAATCCCCACTGGCAAAAAATATCAGCAACCCAATCGTCAAAATCATCTTCTTTCTCATCTTGCCCTCCCTTTTTAATTTAAAGAGCTTTACATTTTAGCTTAGTTTTTCCAGAATTTTATTCAGTTTTTCGTCTTCAATTCTGGTCAGAGTCTTTTGCATCTCTTCTATCTCTTCTTTGGCTTGTTTATTAGTAATAAAATCCTCTGTCGCCTGATATCTGTCCCGCTCATTCTGCCTGTTCTGCGCCATCATGATTATCGGCGCGGCATAGGCGGCCTGGGTTGAAAAAAGCAAATTAAGAAGAATAAAAGGATAAGGGTCCCAGCGATAGGCATAGGCCAAAATATTTATAAAAATCCAGACGACAATCAAAACGGACTGGATAATTATAAACTTCCAGGAGCCCATTACTTTGGCCATCTTATCAGCCAAGCGCTGGCCGAAACTTAGCCGTTCTAAATGTTTTTCATGCCAAGTTTTTTGTGGTGTTTGATTTTGCATGGGGTTTATAAATTTTTTATCCAGCGGTTAAATATCCGATTAATTTCATCAAGATGCCGTTTTTCTCGAAATGTATGCTTCGCCCCTTTGATAATATAAATTTCTTTTCGTCCAGGTAATTTTTCGTATAAAAGCTGCTGATGCTCAACTGGGGTTGAATCGTCCTTCTCGCCGACAATTAGTAAAACCGGCATTGTTAGTTTAGCGACATTTGGCAATAAATCATACTTTAGGCGGTCTTCCATGTGCGACCATTTAAGCCGCTTGATAACTCCCGGCTTTGAATTACTTGACTCTACTAGCCAACCAGTCCGCTTCCATTCATCCAAATTATCACCTCGACCAGATTTATTTTCTATACTCAGTTTTCCAGAAATAACGGCGGAGGTCGGCGCAACAGCTTTAATCTTTTTCGGGTATTTTTCCGCGTACAGCATAATGCAAATGCTTCCCAGACTGTGCCCTACTAAACAAAATGGTTCAAGATACCAAAACTGCTCTTTCGTCCATTCTATCACATCTTCTAGGTCTTCGTAATAATTTGTCACGGTCGCGTCTTCGTATTTCCCGTCGCTTTCGCCAAGAGTATTCGTCGTATCAAACCGCACAACTACATAATTATTTTCTAAAAAAGCTTGGGCATACGTTTCAATATGGGGCTGCTCTTTGAAGCCGCCAAGGCCATGCATAATAAAAACCAACTCTCCTGGATTTTCCGGTTTATCAATTAAAACTGAAATTTTTTGCTTCTTACGATTTTTAATAAAGATTTTTTCTTGCATAAAGTCTTATTTACCTATTCGTACGCCTGTCCGCCTCTGGCGGAAATTAGACAATATAAATAACATTCTCACATTCTCAAGAATGTGAGAGGATTATTTTTCATGCCAAGTTTTTTGCGATGTTTGATTTTGCATTAAGTTTTAAATTCTTGCCTAAAATTATAATCATTGTCTCCTATTTTGATATCTTAATCTCTCTCTTTCAATTAAAACTTCCTTGGCAATATTATCTTTTTCTTTTTCGTCATTAATTGTAAAATATTTTAATATTTTTTCTTCGATTTCTTTTTCCGGCAAATTTTTTTTGGCTGAAGAACCTAAAGCAGCAATTAATCGCAGACTGCCTTCTCCAAAGGTTCTTTCAATATCTCTTAGATGCATCATCTGGCCGCTGAATATTCCTTTTTTAAAGTTGCTCCAAATTTCGCTTTCATCTTTATTATTTTTCTCTGCCATTCTTTCAATTATCGTTTCTAAAATATCCATATACTCTGTATAGTATGGAACCTGAAATTCCAGCTCTTCGGGCTTGATATTGAATTTTTTTATAAATTCATCTTCATGCCGATTGGCGGCTTCAATAATGATTTTGTCAACAATTGCTTCGTCAAATCCGCGAAAATGCTCATGGCTTTCCTCGGTTATATTGTGAGTTGTGTAACCGGTGCGGTATGGTTTGATAAGCTTTTTTTCTGTATCTACTTGAAATTTCATAGCAGAAATCAAATGAATTCCCTCATGAAATATTGTCTGAAATATCGCCATCCTATTATCGCGTCCGTCGGTAGCTCGTCTATTTATATCAATATAGGTCGCTTGCTTAGTGCTTCTAAAAAAGGTCTCCGAATCTGTTTCGGGAAATTCCCGTGTAAAAACATCATGGGGCAAAAGATGGATTTGTTCTGGCAAAATGTTTTGTTTTTCAAGGCCTAATTCTTGAAAATCCATAGCCAACCAATCATTGATGGTCTCAATAAACTTTAACTGCTCCGGTGTTTTTTCCGGTTCGCCATCGATTAGTTCCATTGCCTCTTCCCGCCACACTTCAAGATCGCTTGCTGATGTTTCTTTTTCTTCTGGAGTTAAATTTTTACCGACAAACGAATATTCTTTTTCTGGCATATTTTTCTATTGTACCATTCGCGCGCCTGCCCGCCTCTGGCGGGAATTAGACAATACAATATTCTCACATTCTCGAGAATATAAGAATATCATATTTATTATTTTATTATTTCAAAATCCTCGGCGAAGTTTTGTTTATAGCATCGGCGTTGATAGTGTCCAGCACCTCCCGGATATTATTCATAAATTGCGCCGGGAAAATAATGGTTGAATTCTTCTCGGTGCTGATTTCGGCCAGGGTCTGCAAAGTTCGCAGCTGCAACGCAATCGGATGAGCCAATATGATATCAGCCGCTTCGCCAAGCTTGACCGCCGCCTGAAATTCTCCCTGGGCAGCCACAATTTTGGCCCTTCTTTCCCTTTCAGCTTCCGCTTCTTTGGCCATGGCCCGCTGCATGTTATCGGGCAAAACAATATCTTTTATTTCAACTGCCGTTACTTGCGCGCCCCAGGGCTCGGTGTGCGCGTCAATGACATTTTTTATCTGGTTGTTGATTTCCGAGGTCTGGGAGAGAAGCTGGTCAAGCATGAACTGCCCGACCACATTCCTGACGGTTGTCTGGCTTATCTGATTAACCGCTTCGTAAACATTCTCAACGCCGATAACCGCTTTTTCCGGATCAACAATATGATAATAGGCAACGGCGGCAATATCAATAGAAACATTGTCTTTGGTAATGATTTTTTGCGAAGGAATGTTCATGGTGACTGTTCGTAGCGTAACTTTTACCATCTTTTCAAAAATCGGGATTAAAATTATAAGCCCGGGCCCGCGGATACCCGTGAATTTGCCAAGAAAAAATATCACGCTTCTTTCATATTGCTTAACAACCTTCAAAGAAGCGAAAATAAGAACTATTAAAAAAATTATGACATAATAAAGTGTTGGCATTTTTTTACCGCCCCGCTCATAACGAAGCTTTTTTTATATTTAAAATTTTAGCTTTTTATTTCTTTCCTTTAATTTCTTGTTTTAATATATCAAAAAAATACTCCATCAGTGCCAGGCGTTGTTTCGCTAACGTTTTGGCTTTGACAGTATATAATTTTTGAGGAAGATGTTTTAATTTTAGCTCAAATTCAATAAATGGGCTATGTTTTGTTTTGTCTTTAATCCTCCCATTAATTTTTTTGCCGACTATATTGTTTTTGATATATTCTTTTAAAGAAATATCGCTATAAAGCTTAGCATTATTTCTTCCTATCCAAGCATAAGCTCTGGCAATGCCGATCGCGCCCAAAGCATCTAATTTATCGGCATCAAAAAGAATCTTAGCCTCTTTGGTCTTTGGTTTCAAGCGGCCAGTCCGGTAACGATGCGCTAAAATGCAATGAATTATTTTTTTTATTTTTTCTTTCGGATATTTCAGCTGTTTCAGAATTAAAAAGGCCATTTTTGCCGATTCTTCGGCGTGGTCAGTTTTTCCGGATTTATCTTCCAGTTCTTTAACTCCGCCAATGTCATGAAGCAACGCGGCCAATTTTATAACATCTAAATCAACACCTTTTTCTCTATTGGCTAATTTAAGACTAAGGTTATAAACGCGCGCGACATGGCTTGCGTCATGCACCGGATCAGCCCCCAGCAACTCTTTTTCAACAATCTCTTTAATTTTTTGATATTTTACTCTCATATTTAAAAACTTCTATTTACCTATTCGTACGAATTAGACAATGCAACGTTCTCACATTCTTGCCTTATCCATCCGTAGCCTTGTGCGAAGGAGGAAGAATGTGAGAGGATTATTTTCAAGCTCCGCCCCGCTCATAACGGGACTTAAATTTATATTTAAATTAATTTATTTTAACGGCAGTCCCATTTTTGATGGTGCATCTGCTATCAAATGAATTATATACCCGAGTAGAAGCGAACCAATATATAAAATATATTGCGACTTGAATAGATATAGCCATATAACCGCCAATAAGCCAGCCGCAATGATTAATATCAATAATAATCTTACACTATGGAAAAATTTGCGATGTTGAAAACTATGATAAGCAGATGGCTCTAGGAGATCTGGAGCCACACTACCAATAATGAAAAAAATAGTAGCTAAGAGATATTGTATTACTGAAGGCGAACTAAAAAGATTAAAAATAAGCCAGATGGAAAGAACAATAACTATTGAAAATTCTGCATGGATTTGTCTACGAGGCATAAATTTTTTATAAAAAATCGATTCCTGACACCTTTTTTCGCGTCCCACTGTCAAATAAACCCGTCTCGGTCGGAATCAGATTTCCTCAATATCAAGATCGTATATTCTGGCCTTTTCTAATCCGTAGGCCCTAAATCCAAACATTCCATGTTTATTTCTAAACCAGATTCTGGAAGTAAATTGATTGTCTTCTAATTGCCGCAATTCTTTATTTGGACGCTGAATCACGTTTGCTTCAACGTGCGTAGGTATCTTCCATATAAACCCATCATGCTCTGAAGGTTGATTTACTTTACTGATACTAAGAATTGCTTCGTTATTTTGAACTCTCAAATTTATAATCAAAGGGTCTCCCACACCACGGCAAGTCAATTTTGTAGCATAATACGCTTCGCGTAAATCAATATTAAAAGTCTCAAAATTACCTAAAAATCTTACGTGAGGAGTAATTGTTAAATAGTTACTATTGTCTTTTATTCCAATCTGAAGCATTAAATAATTTTCTAAATCTTGTCCGCGGAAAACAATTCCTACGCCACCGCCGTTTAAAATTTCTATTCCTAATTTTACTCTAAGGTTTTTAAATTTTGGATTTCTAATTAAAGCCCCCGAGTTAGAAGATGTAATCTCTAAATCGTCTTTGATTCTAAGACTGCCTTGATATACCCATTTTGAAACATCTGGAATCGTGACTATTTTCTCGCCGCAAAATTTTAGCCTAAACCACCAGTATGCCTGGAATAAAATGTCTCCCCAAATCCACAGAAGAATTTGTACTAAAAAAATTAACCCAATAAGCAAAATAATTCCTTTTAATAAACCATCAATTTTCAAACCGGTCTCCTTTGCAAAATCAATTTTATCGGTAATCAAACTTAGCACACTTATAGATAAAATAATTACAACGGCAAGAGTCCAGATTCCATATCTGCTAATTTTGCTCTCAATAATTTTTTCTATTAAATTCATTTTATTTAAACCCGTCTAGATCTGGCTAGATTTCAATATTCGGAACTCCTCCTTGTATGATTTTCTCAAAATCTAGTAAGAGTTTCTTAAGTTCTTCAAAATTTAAGCAATTTGCTACCTTTCGAGTTAATGTTTCCGAGAAATTACCTTCTTTACTAAACCAACCATGCAAATATTTTGCGTCTTGATTGTAGATCGCCCAAATTAAATTCTTTGCGTTGAGCATACGCAAAAAGCTACTATTTGAAGGTAGCTTCCATATTCTTATTTCATTAGCCAATCCATTCTTGTACTTTACAAAAATACGAATGTCAAAATCGCCAAAATTAATAATTGATTGACGTGAGCTTTGTTGTTTAATAATAGCCATATAAAATATTATATTCTTGAGACGGAAAAGGTATCAGGTACCTTTTTTAAATCCGACTCGTAAACTAAAACGTCAAAGATTTATGATATTTTATCGCTTTTTAGGGATTGGGTGAATGTTTGACGGTATTTTTGCAGATAAATTTCCAGTTTTTTGCGGCGGTATTGCATAGAAGATTATTTTTTATTTTTCTTATGCAGTTTTTGATAAAGCATTCTGGGGTAACCCATTTCTTTGCGAACCTCGTATTTGATATCCAGTTCATTAAGAAAATCCGAGCATTTCTGTCTGGTTTTTTCTATGGTGCTAAAAAGTTTTTTAGCTTCAACCTCCATAAAATTTCCCAATCCTTTGATATTGTCCAGCGTCACTTCAAAATCGCCGCAATCAAAATATTTACGAGTTTTAACAACGGTTACTTTCGGAATCAACCCAATTTTCTTAAAAATCGCCTCAACAATTTCCGGTTTATTAATCAAGGTTTCGAATTCATCTGTCGCATTCAGCCAACCATCCTTTCTAAAGTGTATAAAAGAATAATTTAAATGGCTCCCATCTTTTTCATATCTTACTCGAAGATATTCCGTTGGTGCTGACTTTACAAAAAAGTTTCTCTGCGGCGGGACAAAATATATATCTCTTTGCTTCCGAGATTTTATAAATTTTCCTACTTTTTTGAGTTTTCTCTCGATACTGGCTGGATTTTTAATTTTAGCCTGAATTTCAACTTCAATATTTTTCATAGATATCAATACATTTTACTGGTCTTTAAAGCTTTGGCAAATGTTTGGCGATATTTTTGCAGATAAATTTCCAGTTTTTTGCGGCGGTACTATAGTACCATTCGCGCGAATTAGACCATATTAAGCATTTCAATTAACTCGCAGTTTCAAAAATCTTTTTTACCAAACTGGTTCGTGCGTAAAATGCGCGGGTTATCGGTCGTCTTTTTCCCGTTCTCGGATTTACTCCGCCAATTCCTTTTGTTCTTGCTTGTATCCACCTTCCGTCTTTGCCCGTCAAACTTTCAAAACCATGTTTTATCAATTTTTTTCGTATAAAATCATAATCGGCTTTAATTTCTTGTATCAATTCGTCGTCCTCGGTAAAATCCAAACTGGCAACTTTTAGTAATTCTCCGCTTTCAGAATTTTTGCCGTGCCACATTACTGCACAAAAAACGATTGATTTTAACTTTGCCCAACAATGGCTTTCAAAAAATGAATGTTTTTTTAGTTCTTCGGGATTGATCATGGTTATTGCCATTGTTTCTTTCGGTACAAGTTTATCTTTAATATACCGGAAACTGACTGATTTTAACTCGTAAGATAAGCCATTGGGTGCTTTTGAAATATTTGTTTGAAGTCCAGCCAATCTTTCTAAAATCAAACCTTTCCAGCCTTTATTTTGCTTTCCTGTTTCATAAGTAGTGATTCTGTATTCCAAAGCCAACTTTCTTAAATCTTGGCCGATGTACTTTTTCAAATTTTTTATGGCCGTAGCCCTTGTAATTATTCTCATGTTTTTTTAACAAGTTTATTTTTCAAATTACGTTCCAGCTCCTCAAATCGCTTTATTGATAAATCCAAAAACTTTTTATCCGTATCGATACCAATAAAATTTCGTCCCAAAAGATAGGCGGCAATACCAGTAGTAGAGCTTCCAGTAAAAGGATCAATAATCAAATCGCCTCTATTTGTACTGGCAAGCACAATTCTTTTTAATAAATCTTCTGGTTTTTGTGTCGGATGTTTGCCAAATTTCTTTTCAATAGTTTTCGGCGTACCGATGGCCCAAACCGAACGCATTTGCATATTTGGTTTTTTGATAAAATCTTCGGGCCAATTGCCGTTTTTCATCAAATTGTAATTGAAAGTATGTTTTGCATTTTTATCTTTACGCGCCCAGAGTAGGGTTTCGTGACTCGCCGTAAAATATCGGCAACTTAAATTTGGCGATGCGTTCGGTTTAAACCATGAAATGTCATTGAGAATATGAAGCCCTGCGACCTGAAGGGCAAAGCCGCACTGATAAATTGAGTGGTAAGTTCCGCTAATCCAAATTGTGCCATGCGGCTTCAAGACACGCCTCACGGCCTGTATCCACTTAAGATGAAATTCAAAATCTTTTTTCAACCCATTGCTTTTGTCCCACTCGCCTTTATTGACACTTACTCGCCGTCCAGCATGGACCGTGAAACCGCCGTTTGATAAAAGATAGGGTGGATCGGCAAAAAACATATCAACCGAATTTTCAGGAAGTTCAACAAGAATATCCAAACAGTTTGCTTGGTAAAGTTTAAATTTCGGTTTTTCGTAATATGGTTTTTGCATAGGAAAGAAAAAGGTGTCAGGTATATTTTCGAAATCCGGCTCGCGGTCTAAAATACGACTTCTCCCTCTACCTTACGCCGGAATTGTTTGAAAATCAAGATAACTTTAGAGAAGAATTTTTAGAAAATTTAAAACGCTGGGTTTCGCCTTATTTATTCCCAGCGTTTTTTCTTTTTTGCTTCCCTCCTTATTTTGGCACCTCCTTGGCAAGTAAGTGATTCTTTTTCTGAATTATTTTTATTTCTTTTAATCGTTGAAGTCCCGCCTGAAAAGCCCGTCGCCCCCAAGCAATCTGCATTGGGTCAATACAGGAATAAGTTCTGGTCTCGGGATTAAATTTTTCCGTCATTTCTTCCTCAAATTCTCTCACCAACTTCCCAAGTTCCTTAATTCTTTCTCTGAAATCTGGTAATTGCTCTGGCTTTATTTTGTCCTTTTGCTTCAAGGAGTCCACTAATTCTTTAATTTGAAAATGCAAGCATTCCTTACCTTTTTCACAAATCTTTAATTCCAATTTAATCACCTCCCTAAAAAGAAAAATTGTTAAAAAATTGGTTGAGAGCTTGGTGAAAAAGAAAACAAGGTATCCCTCCTTCGCATATAGCTATCCGTCGCTACTACGTAGCTATGGAATAGCGAAGTATAGCTACGGAAGGGCGAGGCAGTACCTTTTTGAAATCCGGCTCGGAGCCGAAAATCTTACTTCTCCCTCTACCTTACGCCCAAATTTTTTAGAAATCAATCCTTCGACATGCCTGCCTGCCGGTAGGCAAGGCTCAGGACAAAAAACAGCCGATTCCGTTTTTTGGAACCGGCTGGATTTATTTTAATGCCCGTACTAGGCACTTACTGGCGCTTTCACAATCTTGTCGCCAAGCCATTGGCCGCAATCGCCACAGGTATGCCGGATAAAAGAAAAGGAAAGCCTGAACTCATTTTTGGTACGAATTTTCTTTTTTTTAGCTCCTATGTGACAACAGTGATTGCCGCAAACGCAAATCTTTGTCTGCTTCATAATTTCCCTCCTTTCTTTCAGGCCATGCCGCCGATTTCAGATAATTTTACCAGCGGGATATGTTTATACACGCCTTCCCCATTGTAATCCAAAATCGCTACTTCATAATGGCCTGAAAGCTTGTCCAAAACTGTCTGCCATTTCAATTGATGAGGAAAGAACAAGATGTCGTTGGGGCAGCAATTTTTTACGAACCTCTGGTATGCCTCTTTGCCGGAAAAAACGAACAAATCGTTTTCATAGTCTAAAACTATTCCCCGCGAATCCGTGACTATATAACAGGGGTCGGGATGCGGAAAATAACCGGCGAGGTCGTTTTTTTGCATCAGTAGACTCAATTTGATAACTTCTTCTCTCTTCAGCGGCTCATTTTTTTTCGTGGTTATTGAAATATCATCACCCACCAATTCGGCATTATAGCCTGCCGATACAATCAATCCTATCGTTTTCCTTAGAACCTGATCTTTTTCCATTTCAACCATATTTTCATCCCCCTTTCTTTTATTCCGTTATTTTGTTGTTTAAGAACTCTGAATTTTAAGCTTTCGCTTATCTTAAAACGAATTTGGGAATATTGCAAATAAAAACAGCCGATTCCGTTTTTGGGAAACCGGCTGGGTTGAATAAAGGATTACTCTAACCGCTTCCGATTACATAAATCAAGAACACGCTATCGCGTCTTTGGCCCGCTCCAAAATCTCTTTATTGGCCAGATCACTTTTAAATCTTTCCAGCTTTTCTGTGGTCTCCTGGACGATGTTTTCTGCTGTTGAAAGATAACAGAAAGCATACATTTTATCTTCGGCCTCCTTGCTTTCAAGGCAGCCCCGCAATAACGCCTCCGCTTTGGCTCCGTTCTCGCCGCCACACCATAAGATTATCCCAACCTCATTCAATAAGAAGCACCTCTGACCGTTGCCTGTCTTTAGTCTTTCCACAATTGTTTCAAAACTAAAATCTGTCTGTCTGTATTCCTCCGGTTTTTCTGGTCTCATATCCCCTCCTTTTCAAAAAGATTTTAGGAACCAACAAAAAAACAGAATAACCAAATATAACGTTTTCAAGTTATCTTGTCAATAAAAATTCTACTCATCGCTCAATCTGAATCGCCAAATGGAAATCGTCAGGCAGACGGCTATCCAAATCAAAACAACTATGATATTGGACGGGTTGGTTAAGGGAGAAGTCTGTTCCAAGCCGATTTGGCGGATGATTCGCAGAAGCGGCGCCAGCGGCAGATACTGGACAATAGAAAAAAGCCATTTGGGCAATGAATCGGTCGGGAAAAATACACCGGCCAAAAACATCATCGGAATCGTCACCGCCACCGCCATGCCTTGCGCGGCGTCGGTATTTTTGGCGATTGAAGCGATGGTAAAGCCAACTGACTGGAACAAGAGCCCGCCCAGCAGTCCAAATAGGTATATCAATAAAAGATCCCCATAGATATGCGCGCCAAAAGCGTAAAATCCCAAAAGTAAAATCAGGGTTATCTGAATAATATTTAAAACCAGCCGCGACATAACTTCCGCGCCAATAAATTTCCAGGAAGCCAGGGGCGTGGTGGTAATGCGTTTTAAAATCTTGTCTTCCCGGTAATTGGCCATGGTGATGGCCACTCCCTGGACAGACGCGTTCATTAGGGCCAACCCGATTAGCCCCATCAAAACGAAATCAAAATAGCTCAAGGGCTTGGAATTTGTCTTTTCTTCGTTGATGGAAAAAGTCGGCTGGATATGGTGGATTTGGTAGTCGGTCTGCGTCATAAACTGATTAATAAAGCCGACCAAGACAGAATTCACCTGAACATTGGCCGGGTCTTCCACTATGGTTATTTCTTTTAAAGCCTCAAGGTCGCCCTCCCCAAAGCCCGGCGGCACGATGACCACCGCGCCGATCTGGCTTTTCTGCATGGCATCTCTGGCCTGGGCTTCGGACAAATCGGTCCTGACGGTCAAAACTCCGGCTTTGCTTAAGCTTTGCGAAAAACTCTGTGCAAGAGCACTCTGCGAATAATTGACCAAAGTCACATTGCCGACGCTGCCGCCGTTTCCGCCGAAAAAAAATCCGAAAATTATAGTGAACATCAATGGAAAAGCCAGCGACCAAAAGAGAGCCTGCCGGCTTCTGACCATCATTTTTAAATTGGCGAAAAATAGTTTAAGCATTGTTTTCTTGGGTCTCCGTTTCTTTAATGGTTTTGCCGGTCAGCTCGATGAAAACGTCTTCCAAGCTCGCGCGGCCGACGGTCAGGCTGGCGGGATTTTCTTTTTGCAAAAAACCGACGGCTGAATTCAAATCCTGCTGAGTTTTAATTTTCATTTCATAATGGGCTTCTTTGCCCGGCAGTTTTTCAATATCGCATTCTTCCAAATGGCATCTTTCTTTGAGCGCGCCGATGATTTCCGGCTTATCTTTTTCAAGAATAAATTCAATTCTGAAAGGGTGCTCCGCTTGTTCAATTAATTTATGGGTTTTATCCATCGCGATAATTCTGCCTTTTTCCATAATCGCCACGCGGTCGCAAAGAATTTCGGCTTCTTCCATATAATGCGTTGTGAGCATGATTGTTTTGCCTTGGGCTTTGATCTGCGAAATGATATCCCAGGTATTGCGCCGGCCAACGGGGTCCAGGCCGGTGGTCGGTTCGTCCAAAAAAACAATTTCCGGATTATTGACCAGGCTGGCCACGATGGAAAATCTCTGTTTCTGGCCGCCGGAAAGCGCATCAATATATTGGCCGGCTTTTGATGTCAGCCCGACCATGGCAAATAACTCATCGGCATTGACTTTTTTGTGGTAAAAATTGCCGAACAGCTCAAGAATTTCATAAAGTTTTAAAAATTTGTAATAGGCGGAGGATTGTAGCTGCACGCCGATCCTTTCTTTGATCTGGCTGATATTATTTTTGACATTAAAGCCCAGCACCGAAATATCCCCGGCCGTCGCTTTTCTTAAACCCTCAATTATTTCCAGAGTCGTGGTCTTGCCCGCGCCATTTTCTCCAAGCAAACCGAAAACCTCTCCTTTTTCCACGAAAAATGAGATGTCATTGACGGCCGCCAGCTCGCCGTAGTTCTTTTTTAAATTTTTGACTTCAATAACCGTTGGCATATTTTATTATTCCTCGGTCTATTTTACGCTTAAATTTTTCAGAAATCAACCCTTCGGCATGCTCAGGGTAAAGCCCTTCGACATGCCTGCCTGCCGATAGGCAAGGCTAAGGACAAAAAAGCCGGCTCCGTTTTTGGGAACCGGCTGGATTTATTTTAATGCCTATATTAGGCACTTCCTGGCGCTTTTACAATCTCATCGCCAAGCCATTGACTGCGCCCTTACTGCTGGTAACTTAACAATCTTATCGCCAAGCCATCGGTTGCACTCGCCACAATTATGCCGGATTAAAGAGTAGGAAAGCCCAAACTCATTTTTCGTGCGGATTTTCGTTTTTTTATTCTTTTTAGCTCCTGTGTGGCAACAGTGATTACCGCAAACGCAAATCTTTGTCTGACCCATAAATACCCTCCTTTCTTTTTATGGCCTCATCCCTATCTCGTATCAGGATTCTTCAGCCATCACTTTATTTCCTTTTTTCCGGTTTTTATTTTCCATATAGAGAGCAATCCAGGTCAATACAGCAATTAAAAGAAAAGCAGAAAAAACAGTCCAGGCAGGAAAAAGCTCGATTTTTACCACCAGCCAGTAAACGAAGATTACAAGCACCCACGATTCTCCGAGCAGAAAATAGAATTTGCCCCACAGGCCACATATCCTGAGAAAAAATGGAATTGCAATCAAGATACAGCCGATCAAAAAATTTATTGGAAACGAGGCGTATCCCTTGGGCAAGTAGAGAATACAAAAAAATAGCAAGGGAATAAGAAAGAGAAGTAACAGCTTTAACGTCCTATTGTTTTTTGCTCTCATTGTCCATCCTCCTTTCTTTTTTAATCTTAAGAACTTTGAATAATAAGCTTTTTCTTATTCTAAATTAAACTTATCCAAATTGCAAGAAAAACAAAAAACCACCTTTTGTTGGTGATTTTTTGATTAGATTTAAAATTTTTACTCTGCCTTATGCTCCTCCTCTTTTTTCTCTTCGTCCCAATGTTCGTGATGATGATGACCGAATCTTTCGCGTATGTCGTCGCCAATTTTATGCCATTCCTCCTTATTGTGTCTGTGATGACCACCGCAGCACCAGTAATGTTTTCTTCGCAAAATTATCGCCAAGCCAATAAAAATTACTAAAACCGGCCAAAAAATCGCCCAAACGCTGACTGTAATCAAGCCTAGACTTTTCAGCAATAATACAATGCCGATAACTAAAACTATGATTCCAAAAAACATAAATTTATAAATTTTAATTTTTTATTAATAACGACCTCTCATAAAAATTATACCACTTCGGGCTTGCACGTACAATTATCTTCCGCTTCACCGCATCCTTTGCATCTTACTTTCATTTTTCCTCCGCGGTCACATTCCTTCCAGTGTATCGGATCAAAATGATCACTCGTTTTGCCGCATTTTGAACATTTCCAGCCGTCGGCATCGCCGCCGCAGGTGCTGCACTTTTTGCTTGATATTACGTTTCTTAAATCTTGTTCCATTTTATTAACATTAATAATTTACAAAATATTGAATCTCAGCTTTCGTCTTAAGATCGCTTATTAGGATTGGGGCCTCGGTATTCAGTTTTTGAGCTATTAAACTGCTTTTTATCTCACCTCTGGCCGTTGCTTCCTGCCCGCTTGGAATTGTAATTTTATTATCGCTAATATACTGCTCTACTTCCTGATCCGTAACGTTTATTTTATCCCCAACTAATTTCTCAATTTTCTTGCGTAAAATTACCTGCTTTTTAAAATCATCCATGCTCATGCCTTGCGCCGCCAGCTCCGCTCCAAGCGTGCTGCCCTGTGCGGAAATCTGATCTTCAATTTTTTTTATTTCTGCATTAGCTTCGTCATCGCTGACGATAACTCCCTTTGCCTTTGCCTCGTTGCCAATAAGCTTTTCGACAATCAGGGAATCTAGGGTGCTTGAACCGTTAGCTTTTTCAAGTTTTTGAATGATAGCCAGCCGGCTAATCGGACTGCCGTTGACGGTTGCCGCGATAAATAAACCTTTATAAATATATCCCAGTGCCAAAATTACGATAATAACCAATATAATGATAGCCGTTTTGACACTCATTTTTTTTGGTTTTTCATCCGTATTTTGCTCTGGCTCCTGCACTTTTAATGATTCTGACTCAATTGTATTGTTGTCCATAAAAATAATTGTTTTAAAAATTATAATTGACTTGATAATGTGCCGACCGCGGCTGGGGAGGGCCTGTTTTGTATAATTTCGCTATTTTGTTAACTCAATCATTAAACTCTCCAAAGCAATTCCATTATATTGTTCCTTGCTAATTCTTTTATTCTCGTACAAAATCCGGACCTTGAACCCTGCACCTTTTATTTTATTCAAATAATCTCCTTTTAATAAAGCCCCTGCAACGCAACCAGATAATAGATCTTTGTCATTCCTTTGTTCTTCTGAAAGATCTTCTAGTAAAACAATATCCGAAAGATATATTCTTCCCCCTGGCTTAAGGACCCTATATGCTTCGTTAAAAGTTTTGGTCTTGTCGGGAGTGAGGTTTATAACACAATTGGTAATTATTGTATCTACGGAGTTATCGTCTAGGGGCAAATTTTCTATTTCCCCTAATAGAAACTCCGCATTGGTTATATTTTGCTTCTTGGCATTCTCTCTCGCTTTCTCCACCATCTCTTTGGTCATATCTACGCCAATAACCCTTCCTTTGCTACCAACTTTTTTAGCAGCTAAAATAGCATCTATGCCAGCTCCGGACCCTAAGTCTAAAACAATATCTCCTTCTTTTATCTTTCCAAATGCCAGTGGATTTCCGCAACCGAGACCAAGGTTCGCTTCACCCACTATTTTTAATTCTTCCTCAGAATAACCGATGCTTTTTGAAATACTCTTTGCGCTACTGCATCCACATCCGCAAGAAGAGCCGTTAATCGCTATTTCTTTATACTTATCTTGAACAATTTTTTTGATAGTATCTTTTTTCATATTATACATATTAGCAAAAATCGCCTAAAAAACGATTTTTACTTGCTCCAGGGCTAGGATTCCCGCCAAAGGCGGGCAGGCAAGCGTAAATGCTGTAGTCCAGAGTCATGCTAAGATTAATTCATTTGGCTGCCTAAAATATAGGAATCGCGATCAAATTGGTTAATCTCGTAAATAGCGTCCCAATCAAAGCCCATTCGCAAAAATGCGTCAGCGGTTGTTACCCATTTTTTTTCGCCCGTGTCTCCCGAAGGATATAATTTATAAACTTTGGGGTCGCCCACAGCCCTAACCAGCTCTGAAGTGGTGAACGAATCAACAACGCACTGCTCAACATCTTTTATGTCGCTCCATTTAAGATGTCCGTAGTTGTTAAAAACAGAAGGGCTCAATATCAGCCGCTTAAATTTCTTGGAGCCGACATATTTTATAATATAGACGTCAATATCGCCCCTTGCGCGGATCGTGGCGCCTTCGGGGATACTACCAAGATTGCATGACGAATTATTTTGTGTATTTGTATTTTGATTTGCCGGAGGCGGTGCGGTTTGATTGTTCGGCGGCGGGACATAAGTTGATGTAATCGTAATCGGATTGGCATAGATGTTTAGTCCGTAAACTGTAACGGCGGTTATTGGCTGGGTTAGGCTAGCAACCGCAAGCTTAATCGTCCCGGCCAAGGCCGTGCTTGAAATATCGGCAGAAATTAAGACAAGGACACCTGAATCAGCCGGGATTGAAAATTTTGATTCCTGATTGGTCAAAAAACTGAAATCGATGGGCTGGCTAGCCGAAGCTAAAATGTTAGCCGAGTTATCTATTGTATCTTTTAAAACACCACCAACATAAAGTTTTAGGCTGAATATATTACGGCCGTCGCCAATCCCTGCGATTTTTAATTTTGCCACATCAATCGCTGACCCAGAAGCAAAAAATTTAAAAACAGCCAGGGTGGCATTCGTTGAACTAGCCGCCACGCTCGAATTGGCAGCCGGGCTGGAAGAATCAAGCATAATATTTAATCCCTTGGGATAAAAAATACCGCTATATTGAGTGCTATCAACCGAAATATTACCAGCTGTATCTGCCGCTTTAACGGTATAATAATAAGTATTGCCAACAATGAAATTTTTATCATTGCAAACAGTTGAGGTAAAAACTGGGCGTTCAAAAGAACACACAACCTCGCCCAGCTGTCCTTTAATATTTGAACGATAAACGCTTATCTTAGCCAAATCAGAGTCAGCAGGATCTGACCAAGATATTTTTATCAAAGATTCTCCAACCGCGGACTGGCTGACCGAAATATTACCAGGTGCCGCCGGAGGAGTTGTATCGGCTACATTTTTTACAACTGTCCGCATAATCGCATCAGCTGAACCGTCAATGGTCAAAACGCTGTCGGTTAATAAAAGATTGTCTCCCGAATTTATACCCAGACCTATTTGTTGTCCGTTTACGGCCATATTGGAAACTGACGCCACAATAACCAAAGATACAGAAGAAACAGGATCAATATTTAAATAAAGATCGCCAAAATAGGCGATGCCAGAATTTAAATTTTGATTGCTGCCGATCTGAGTCCTTGAAGCCCCCTGCAATTTAAAAATAGCAACAGAGGCAAAATAATCATCCGTCCCTCCCGATCTTGTCACTTTTATAGAATAAACAGTTATCGTATGACTGCTATTATTTGTGAGCTTGACTACATTAAAATCAACCATTGAGCTTAAAGGCGCGGTGACACTAGACCCAATATAAGAAGCAGACGAATCTTTGGAAATAGTCAAAGAAGCACCGCTCGCCCTGACAGGCACAATAAAAACACAAAAAATTACAAAAATCACCAAGTATATAATTTTTAATTTCATATTTTTAATGTTATTTTTTACATTTTTTATTATAACCCAAAAGGCATTTTAAGTCATCCACCGCAACCAAAAAAACCGCCGAGACAATCGGTGGCTTTTTTATTCTTAATACGGCTGCGGGACAGGGATTTCTTTCGGCTAGCTCAGGATAAACTTTCCCGATTAATGGCTTTCCCATACATAGCTCCGGGGCTACGATTCCCGCCAAAGGCGGGCAGGCGAACGTAGATAAGCAGCTTTCCCGTACATAGCTGCGGGGCCTGGACTCGAACCAGGATAGCCGCCTTTTCACCCCGCCTGTAGGCGGGGCAAGTCCGATTTATCCCGCCCTTGGGCGGGACTTCACCCCGCCAAATTTTTCATAATTTCTGAACACGGCTGCGGGACCTGGATTCGAACCAGGATAGCCACCTTCAAAGGGTGGTGTCCTACCATTAGACGATCCCGCAGCCTTGTTCAGAAATTCCTTAAATGCGTTACCGCCATGCCAACTTTTAATTTGTTTCTCTCTTTTTCGTGCTTCCTTATAGCCTTTAAACTCTTCTAAACGAATAATGTACCAGGGTCTACCAAATTTAGTAGAATAAACATCACCCTTGTTGTGTCTGTCTAGTCGGACCGCAGGAGACAATTTGGTAATCCCAATATAATGTTTTTTGAATTTATTTTCTAAAATATATAAATACATTTAAAAAATTTGGCGGGGCAAGTTAGACGACCCCGGAAAAATTTTAAACAAATCTCTTGAGCAATACCAAAGAAACAATTGCCATTCCTATGCCGATTATTTCATACGCATTCAGTTTCTCTTTGAAATAAAACACACTGACGAAGGTCAAAAAAAGAACTGTTGATATCGCGTAGAAGACCGCCGAAGTGCTCAATTTCAAATGCTTATATACATAATACCAGCCAAAGGCTACCGAAGCCCAAATTAACATGCCGATTATAAACCATTTTATGACGGGCGGCTTGGGGCCAGTCGTCGCTAATTTTATAAAAAAATGCCAGCTACGCCAACCAGTCCCAAAAATATCGCCAAAATTATGGCTATTGATGTTTTATCCATTTTTATACTTTTGGCGCTAAAAGTTCAACAACAACCAATTCCAGCGGCAATTGAGGAAAGACGGCTGATTTTATCTGATTTTCGGCGTCAATGAAAAGTTTTATAAGTTTTATCAAGTCTGTTGACGATAATTTTTGTCCTTGCGCCAAAATCGTTTCCAGCTGTTCTTTGGTGAATTCGGGCGCCACCAGATTTTTAAACTGTTCAATTTCATTACTGGCAGCGGTTTTTAAAATCATCATTTTCCGAAAATAATTTATCAGTGATTTGGCAAATTGTCCCAGATCATAGCCTTCTTCAACTATTTTGTTGATAAAGCCGACTGCGCCGGAGGCGTCTTTTTTTAAAATAAAATTGGCCATCTCAATCACTGCCGATATATCAACCGTCCCTAAAATCGTCTGCACCTCCTCAAGGGTTATTTCTTTGTCCTCCATTGCCATCACTTGTCCAAGAAGCGATTCGGCGTCTCTGATCGCGCCGTCGGCATTCAAAGCTATCAATTCAAGCGCGCTCTGCTCAATTTTAACTTTTTCTTCTTTGGCTATGAATTTAAGCCGCGAAACAATATCTGACAAAATAAATTTATGAAAATCAAATCTTTGGCAGCGGGAAATTATGGTCTGGGGCATTTTGTGGACTTCTGTTGTGGCTAAAATAAAAATCGCGTGGCTAGGCGGCTCTTCTAAGGTTTTTAAAAGAGCGTTAAAAGCCTCGCGTGTCAGCATATGCACTTCGTCAATAATAAAAACTTTATATTTTAATCTGGCCGGGCTGAATCTGATGCCTTCTTTTAGCTCACGAATTTCGTCGATTCCGCGATTGGAAGCCGCGTCAATTTCTATTAGGTCCATGCTTTTTCCATCGTTGATTTCGACACAGGCAGCGCATTTGTTGCATGGTTCAAAGTTTTTACCGCGGTCTTCACAGTTGACTGCCTTGGCCAAAATCCTGGCCACTGTTGTTTTGCCGGTGCCCCTGGGGCCGCAAAATAAATAAGCATGAGCAACTTTGCCCAGCAAAATCGCATTGGTGATGGTCTGAATTATATGTTTTTGATTAACCACCTCGCCAAAGCTCCGAGGCCGGTATTTTCTGTATAAAACCAGATTTTCCATACCAGGTAGTAGAAATTTGACACTTTTCTTATAATTGCTGCCAGCCCCGTAGTAGAATTTCGACAGGAGCAAGGCTCTTTATCCCGCAGGGAAGTCGAAATTTCACTACGGGGCCAGGCAGCAGCCAAATTTTCACTACCTGGCATACTTTTATAATATCCCAGAACCAAAAAAGGCGCAACAGAAATTGCGCCTTAATTTTTATATTTAATGAATGCTAAATAATTTTTCTCCCCGGCGGCTGGGATTGTCCAAAAGACTGGCTGTCGCCCGGCTGCGATTCAACTTCTGGTTTTTTCTGCTCAAAAACAATGAATTTGTAACCGATGAAATTCCAGATCATTGAAACGGCTGTGGCCACCACCGCGGCCCCAATCGCCCATTGATCCGCGTTTAGCCCGCCGAGGGGCGAAATCATTTTGAAGATTCCCGAAGCAATCACGACATTAATCAAAAAGCCGATTAGAGTAACAAGCAAAAACTGCAAAAATTCTTTGCCGACTTTTTCCGTTGATTCCCGTTTGAAAGTCCAGAATTTGTTCCAAATATAGCTGTTTGTCGCCGCAAGGACAAAAGAAATTGCTTTGTATAAAGAATAAAAAGCGATGGTCAGCGAAAAAACGGTCAGCCAGGTATCGCCTGACAAAACGCCAAAGGAACTCCGAAAAATAAAAATAAGAAGAGCCAAGATGCCCCAGTCAACCAGGGTGTTTAAGCCGCCGATTAAAATAAATTTGGCGATCTGATAGATAATGGCGATTTTTTTGCCGATAAGAAATGCAACATAAAGCGCGACCGCGCAGATAATCGGAAATATAATGGGCAGCAATTTAATAATGCTTAAATATTTTTGATAAGTGGCTGGGGGCAAAATTCCTTTTGTCAGAACAAAAAGCAGCCAGGCGGCGATTTCGCCGACTACCAGCGAAACTATTAAATCTTTAATACGAAATTTTGATTCTCCGTTCATTTTGTTCAGCGACCCGTATGAACCGATAAAGCGCCGTGCGCGCCACGCGGCTTTATGTCATAATCGGCATCGCTATTATTAAGGCTTAGTTTGGACAGTTGATTCGGCAGTTGAGGGAGGCGGCGGAGCTGCCGCCGGTTTTTCGGCCGGCGGAGCAATTTTTCCTCTTTGCAAAATTTCGGCCTCCACCGAATTTTTCTCCCGCCCGTATTTTAAGCGCGAAAGCTGCCTGATGCTTTTGGCAATTTCCGCGTCCCCTTTTTGCGGCGGATAAAATTTGATGTTAAAAGGAGAAGACGTTGCGCCATTTATTAATAGCTTAACATAGGCGTTGAAATTATCAATATTAATTAAATCATTTTTATCAAAAACCGGCTCAAATTGCTTGACTAAAAATTCGGCGTCTTCTGCCCCAACCCGCATGGCAATAAGCGAACCGATATTGCCAAAAACCGCGTTTTTTATTTTATCCAGCAGCTGGCCGATAAACTGATGGGCAATGGTCAAATTAAGACGGTATTTTCTGGCTTCCGATAAAATTGTAGCGATGCTTTCGGTGGCAAAATTCTGAAATTCATCAATATAAAGAAAAAAGTCTTGGCGTTGCTCTTCCGGCATATCAATCCGAGAAAAAGCCGCCATGAGCAATTTGCCGATGTTGATCATCCCCAGCAAGTTGCTGTTGATATCGCCCAGTCTGCCTTTGCTTAAATTAACCAGCAATATTTTTTTGCCATCAATTACTTCCCGGTAATTAATCGTGCTTTTTGTCTGCCCAATTATCGGGCGCATATAATCATTGGCGATAAAAACATTAAATTTTGAGGTAATATAAGGCACGATATTTTGCAGTGCCGCTTCCCCGCCGGCTTTTTCCGCCTCTTTTTCCCAAAAATCTTTAACCACGGGATTTTTACATTTAACCAGCAGGCTTGTCCGGAATAATTTATCGGCTAAAACTTTTGGCACTTCCATCAATGTTGCTTGGGTGGCGGGGTCGTCCATCAAAAGCAGAAGCGCATTGCGCGTGTATTGTTCAAATATCGGGCCGCCGGTAGTTTTTAAATCATAGAGCTTGTCAAAAATATTGATGAGTTCATTCACAATAAAAGTCTTCTGTTCCGGGAAACGCGGATCGTATTCCAGCATATTCAGCCCGACCGGCCGTTCCAAATCCGAAGGGTCAATCAAAACTACGTCTTCGGCGCGGTTGGGCGGGATAAGACCCAGCATTTTTTCAATCAAATCACCATGCGGATCAATAACACCTACTCCTTCGCCGGCTAAAATATCCTGGGCAATTAAACCACCAAGCGCGCTGGATTTGCCGGTTCCTGTCTGGCCGATAAAATAAAGATGGCGGCGCCGGTCGTCTTTTTGAATTCTGACATCAACTTCCTGACCGCGAAAAATGTTTTTACCCAAAATTAAACCTTCTTTAGACAGATTTGTCGGCGCTGCTGCCTGCTTTGCTTTAACTGATTTTAGCTGCGGCACGCCCAAAGAAGTGACCGGCAGATGAAAAAGACTTGTCAGCTCTTCGGTATTTAGAATCATTTTCTGGCCGGCATCGAAAAATCGAAAAGAAAAATTATAAATAAGTTTTTTTAACGTGTTGCCAGAAACCCCGATTATTTTAAAACTATTGAAATTAGGATGGTTAAATTGGGCAAAAGCGCCTTCCAGACCTCTTAAAATTTCATCCGCTCTCACCTGGGTGGACGCAGAAGCAAGAAGCCTGACGTTGGCATAAAAACCGACTTTGCTTGCTTTTTCTTCCAGGGCTTTGATCTGCTCCTGTTGCATGGGCGTTATGGCCATCGTTGGCGGCGGCGACGCATCCTTTGGTTTTTGCTCGGTTTTTACCGCTTTCAAAAACATCCCGGCTGTGGAAGTCTCTTTTTTGGCTTTGGCAAAAGTCTTATTTTTTTGCATTTCTCTGGCAATTTGCAATCCCCGCCTCCGCCAATCTCCCGGCGAAGGAGACAAAACAATCTGAATTGCGGCGCCTTCTCCTTCTTCTTTGATTTTGTTGAAAGCATTGATAATTTCTCCTAAGGGATCTCGCTCCAGATTTTTATAAGTATTGAAAGGCAAAAAATGATTTTTACTTAAGATTAAATAAGAAGCGGCTGAGCTGCCGGTTGGATTAAAAATATTGTAATCCTTAATTTTTTCAACCTGTGCTTCAGGGAAGAATCCGTGAATCTGTTTCTCAACAACCGATTCAATGTGCTTGGACACCGCCAGATAAAAAGAAATCTCCTGGCCGATATGCGGCACCGCCATTTCAAATATGACAATCGGCTGTCCGAAAACAAAAGCATCTTTTTGTCCGACTTTAAAGCTTCCGAGCGCCGAATATAGCTGCTCCATGCCGGCAATCAATTCTTTGTCCGTTTTTTGCTGCTCGCCTTCTTTTTTTTGGTATGTTTTGGGAAGCGTAATTAAAAAAAGGCTCATCGAAAGGGCCCGAAATACACTGCCTTTGCTTCTGGCTGCCTCTATCATTAACCATGTGGCCAAGCCCGCTGTGCACAAAAAAAGGCCAATGGTCAAGGGCACTAAGATTAGGTTTAAATCCATAAAATAAAATTAACCTAATTTCTAATTGATCTAAATAATTCCCAATACCCAAATCCCAAAAAGTAAATTCTTTTAGACATTGGGGACTGGGGCTTGATTAGAAATTAGAATAATTAGGTCAATTAGAAATTTTTTACGTTTCTTTCAGTTTTCCTTTATCAATCAACTGCTGATGAAGTTCGTCTATCAAAGTGTCATGAAATTCATCAATCAAATAGGCATCGCCAGTTGCTTTGGCAGCGGCAACCGCTTTATCAATCCCCTGCGCGAAAGCCAAATCAACCAAAATTTTCAGTTGGCGGTCTTTGTCTAAATCCTTTGAATCTTCTTTTTTGGGAGCAGCGGCTGTCGGCTGAAGGGTAGACGGCGAAGGAGCTTGCGGCGCCGGAGGCTTTGGTTGTTCTTCCAGAGGAGCGACCGTTGGTGTCTCTTTGATTTTATCCAGCGTTTCTTTTGCCTCGAAAGGCGTCGGTTTCTCTATTTTTGGCGGGGAGACCGCCGGCTCATCAGTCGGCTCGCGATAAGAATCAGGCATAGGGGCTCACTCGGTAAACTCTTCGTTTTCACCCACCCACGCCAGCCCTTTCGTCCCGCCTGTGGCGGGACTACGCCGGGTTTCGCTCAGAGCTTACCTCGTTCGTTAAAAATTAAGATTATAAGTTCAAGCTTTTTACTTTTTCAACAACTTCCTCCTTAAAAGCAATCACTTCCTCGTCCGTAATTTGGTCTATGTTGGGAACTTTTGAAATTAAAAAACGATAAACCTCCTGCGCGTTTTCTCTGCCCAGAAGCTTGTCAAATTCTTCTTTTTCTGCCACCGACAAGCTTTTTATCGCGCGCAAAAGCACCCTCTTTTGAATTAAGTCGCCCATTTTGCCCAAAAGATCCAGCTTGCGGTCTTCGGCTAAATCCTGCAATCCCAATTCAACAATTATATTTTTCCTTAAAACATCACTGTTTTGTGTCATATTTTTAAAAGATTAGTTTTCGGGCATCTCCATGCTTTTCTCACCGCCAAGTCTTCCCTGTATTTGGCGTCGAAGCGGTTCTAGCTCTCTGCCTTCAAGCATTCGCAATAATTCAAGCTGGTCTTTGGGCAACATTTCCAGCTGCTCCTGCCCTTCCTTGACGCAATCTTCCACTCTTCTTATAACTGCCTCTATATTTTGCCCCTCCGAGGAAAATTCATTTTCTATTGGCATTTCTTGATTCATAAAAAGGTCTCCTTGAGTTAAAAAATTATTTTTAAGCACTTTTTAAAGTTTCGATATTGGCTTTCATTTCTTCTTTAAATTCTGCCACAATCTTTTGAACCATGTCTTCATAGTCTGGAATTTTTAACTTTAAAAACTCATTAACTTTATTTGCGTCGCCGGTTTCCTGAAGTTTGGCAAATTCTTCGCGCTCCTGCTCCGACAAACGCTCCAGCACTTGCACGGTAATTCTCTTTAGAACCGACTCTGTCATCTGGGTCAAAAGCTTTATTTGAGTTTCTTGAGGTAGGTCTTGCAAACCCAGATCCTGAATAATATTTTGCTGAAGTGTGTCTTTGTCCATAGTTTTTAATATAAATTAAAATTTAGTTAATTTAAAATGGTCTGCCAAATGGCGGAGGGGGAGGAAGCGGTATCGGAAATCGCCTGGGGCCAAACGTTTGAAAAAATCTCCCCACGGTCATATGGCCTATGCCGCGGTTATGAAAACCAGGATGATGGCTTCTGATTATCTCCGCTGCTCTTAAATGATGCCTGAATTCATATGGACTATAATGGCGGTAATGCGGGTTTACGCGCCAGGCGTCCCAAGCCTGATGGCGAGGAGGGAATTCTTGCAAAAAAACATTAACCTTGATATTGCGAACCACCTGATATTCCGGCTGAGCATAGCCAATTGTCCTGACTTGAGAAATTTCATTATTCAACATTTGCCCGGCCAACTGTTTTTCTGACATTTGTTCATAAGTTTGGACGTTCCGGGATTCTGAAGGAAGATTTTTTTCAGACTGCATGACTTTTTCAACTTTTGATTCTTCCACATACTCGCCCGGCAATTCTTCTTTTGTAATTTTAGATTCCTGAACATATTCACCCGGCAGCTCTTCCTTTGATGGCAAAGCTTCGTCTGGATTCATTTCGGCTAAAGGACGATTTAAGCCCTTTTCAGCTTCTTCCAGCGCCGGGCCGATTTTTTTGCCGAACAAAATCTCATCTACTTTTTCTGATGTCAGGCTTTCCCCGGGATGATTCTTAACCCAATCCTCTATTGCTCCGTTATGTTCGGCTATTTGAGAAGCGATATTTTCTTTTATTGCTTCAGCTTCTCCAAACGCCGCTTCAATTTCAGACTGGCTCCCTGGCAAAAAATCATAAGTTTTTCCAGCTTGAATCTGATCAATATTTGCTAAGCCGTATTTTTCTAAATTAGCCGCTACCTTGTCTTTCATGGAATCAATGACATAGGTTTTTCTTGCTTCGTCCAAGCCATTGAATTTTTCACCATAACGGTCTGAAAGTTGCCGACCGATAACTTTCCAAACAGAATCTCCTTTGCTAGCAATTTGAGGACCACCGCGGAGCACCTCATAGGCTGGGTATTCTGGGCCGGGCGGAGGCTCATAGGCCGAGTACTCTAATGCCTCGTGAGGCACATAGCCTGGGCCATGAGAAATGGCCAGTTCCGGTAACGGCGGCTTACCAACGCCAAATTTTTCTAATGTGTATTTAATGATTTCTTTTACCGAGCTACCCACGCCGGTTTCTTGTATTCCCCAGCGAATCGCCCGTCCCAATAATCCAGAAGCGATCATTGCGCCAAACGCGCCAGCTAAAATATAGCGTCTGGTCTTCTCGCTTTCCTTTTTGCCGGTCAATTCTAACAATCTTTCATCTAAACTTTTGTCATTAGTTTTGATTAACTCAGATAATTTATCACCAAATTTTTTAAATGTTCTTTTTTCGGCTTGTTTCTCTTGTGACTGTTTTATTAAGGCCTCCAAACCAACACTGGAAGCCAGTCCGCCGAAAATACGTTGGCCAAAACGACCTACAAACAAACCGGAGACCAGCGCGCCGCCACTGACACCCATTGCCGCGCCTGCGCCAAAACCAGTAGCAAAAACAGCGCCGGAAATCGCCAGTTTCTTCCATGTTTTTTGCTTTCTATACCATTCTGCCCCCTTGCCCGCTTTATTCCATATTTTTTCAAAAACATTTGCTTCACCTTTTAACTCCAGCCGAACCGCGTTTTTTTTATCATACAAATTATTCGCTTCATCCACGACCGTTGTTTTCGCAATTTTCTCCATCTTTTGACGCATCAACTCATTAGCTTTTTCTTCCGGCAAACCTAATTTTTCTATTTCATCCAAAGCTTTTTCATACATTCCCACCCTCATATCTTTTAGTGCTTCTTGATATTGTTCCTTGGCTTTATTATGGGCAATTACATCTTCGTATATCTTATCTGCTTGTTCCTCGTTTAATCCTTTTGTTCTGAAAAATTCCTCAAAATCTTTCTTTCTGGTCAAAGCATCGTAATATGCTTGTTTTTCTTCCTCTGTCATTAAAGTAGCAGCAATTCCCTTATCAGCCAGTTCTTTCGTTTGTTTATCATATTTAGCAATTATTTCTGCATCAGTCGGTTTTACTGAATTGAATACTGATTCTCCTTTAAATTTTTTAACGGTTTTTAGTGTCTCGGCTTTATCCAGTTGCGCCCTGGCAAAATTTTCTCGGGCTTCTGTTAAAACCTGCTCTTCTGTTTTTTCGGCTTTTTCTTCGGTTTTTTCCTTTGGTTCTTCAGGCGGTTTTTCAGACACGGTTTCCCCCTTGGTTTCTTCTTTTTCTTCCCTTAATTCCGGCTCTAATTCTTCAGGAGTTTTTTCTTCTGGTTGAATATTTTTTCTTTTCTCATCTGCCTGCCTTTCCAATTCATTTTTTATTTCTTCCTGTTCCTCTTGAGAATACGGCTTGGGTTGTTCAAAACCTGGCATATTTTTATCTAAAACAAACCACCTCATCTCCTAATTAGGCAGCTGTTTAGTTCAAATTAAGAAACTTGTTGCTCCTTTTTATTCTACCATGAAAAATCAGGCCTTCTGACTACATAGTTATCCACAAACACATATTCCATATTTTTGTTATAATAAAAATATATGCTATCTTCTCCAAAAAGGTACAAAATTATCCTGCTTCTTTTAATTTTGGCAATAGCGGTGTTTTTCCGTTTTTATAAACTGGCAGAAATCCCGCCCGCGCTCTATCCCGATGTGGCCATGAACGGCACAAACGCGCTGGACGCCATAAAAACCGGCGACCCCGTAAAGTTCATCACTTCGTTTGGAACCACGGGGCAAGGCTTTAAAGTTTTCTATCCTGAAAATAACGGCCGCGAAGGATTGTTTATGAATTTAATTGCGGCCAGTTTCCTGACTTTCGGCGCCAGCGTCTGGGCAATAAAGTTTGTGGCGGCTTTGTTCGGGATTTTTACCGTTTTTGGGACATATCTTTTGACGCGCCGATTATTCAAATATTTTGGGACAGACGCGGACAGCGAAATAATCGCCCTTCTTTCAACATTCTTTCTCGCCATTTCGTTCTGGCACGTCAATTTCTCCCGCATTGGCTTTCGCGCTATCATGGTGCCCTTTTTTCTTGTCTGGGGCTTATACTTCATATTTAGGGGATTTGACTCCGATAACAGAAAATCTGAAATTGTGAATTTTATCATTGCCGGCCTGTTTTTTGGCCTGGGTTTTCATACTTATATTGCTTTTCGCATCGCGCCATTAATTATTGTGCCTTTGTTTATAATTTGGATAATTAAAAATCGGCCGCGCCCGAAGCTGGCCCCATGGGTTATTTTTGTAATTTTTGCCTTATTAGCCGCTGCCCCGCTCCTATATTACTACGCAAAAAATCCGGCTGACTTTATGGGCCGCGCCGGCCAGGTTTCAATTTTCGCATCTGCCAATCCGATTAAAACTTTAATGCTCAGCACAATCAAAACTTTGGGGCAATTTGTCGCAATCGGCGATTATAACTGGCGGCATAATCTGGCCGGCTCGCCGGAAATTTTCTGGCCGCTGATTCCTTTTTTCATTGTCGGCGTTTTTTATTCAATATTTCAAATCTTCAAAAAACAGAATTACGTAAATAAAAGCTATTCGCTTTTGGCTGCTCACTGGACGCTATTATTTGCCTGGGGCGCGATGCTTCTGCCCTCTATTGCAACGGCTGAAGGGCTGCCGCACGCGTTAAGGTCTATCGGCGCTATTCCGCCATCGTATATTTTTATCGGGCTGGGATTGTATCTCGTTATTCAAAATAAGAAATTCCAAATTCAAAATTATAAGACTCTACTGATTTTATTTTTTATTGGCCTGACCTCTCTTGTCGGAATTGAATACTGGCGGTATTTCATTTTTTGGGCCCAGAACCCGAACGTCAAAGGCGCGTTTGAGCAGCGATTCGTTGACGAAGCGAATTATTTAAATTCTTTGAACCTCAACATAAAAAAATATGTTATAGTTAATGAAGACGGGGTCGCCGTGCCCTATCCTGACGGCATTCCCATGCCGGCCCAGACAATCATGTTTTTAACCAGGATCAACCGGCCCGAAACTTTAGTTACATATTTTAAGCGAGACGAAACATCAAAGTTGCCCAACTGTTCAAATTGTTCAGTTGTCATTCTGCCGATGAAATATGACGAGAATTTATTTAGTCAGCTGAAACAAAAATACCCGGGCGGAAAAATTGAAACCCTGGGCGAATTCTCTGTTTTAAAAATAGGATTCTAGTAATTAAAATTTTAAAAAAGCATTTTTACGCCCTGCGCGCAGTCTTTTGGTTATCCCAGCACCAAATCGCTACGCGATTGGTACGGGACTATGCTTTTCTGCCTGCCCCGTACCGTGCTTGCTCTGGTGCGGGGGTTACAGAAAAGTAAGATAAAACTATGTCCGAAACAGCTTCAAAATATATCGCCGCAGCAATGCTTATTTTTATGGTATTTGTTGCCCTTTATTCAATGACCGCCGATACCGCCATTATGGATGAGGTGGCGCATTTGCCGGCTGGCTATTCTTACGTCACCCAGCAGGACATGCGCTTAAATCCGGAACACCCGCCTTTGATAAAAGATCTAGCCGGGCTGGCAATTCTGGCGTATTCCAAAATTTCCGGCCAAACGATTAATTTCCCGTCAAATATTAAAGCTTGGACTCAAGATATTAACGGCCAGTGGGATTTCGGTTTTGATTTTATGTATAAGGAAGGAAATCCAGCCTCGCTCATGCTTTTTGTCGGCAGATTGCCGATACTTCTTATTTTAATAATTCTTGGCATCTACATTTTCCGATGGACAAAAGAACTTTGGGGAAAACAAACGGCTCTTTTAAGTTTATTCTTATATTCTTTTTCCCCGACCTTTATCGCCCACGGCCGCTTTGTGACGACAGACGTGGCCGCGGCCGCCGCTTTTTTCATCGCCACCTTTTATTTTGTCCGCTGGATAAAAAATCCCAAATTATGGAATTTCATTACCGCCGCCTTGTTCTTCGGCCTCGCTCAGCTGGCAAAATTTTCTTTATTTTTGCTCGTTCCTTTGTTTGTGTTTCTGGCAGCTGTCTGGATTATTGTAAAAATTATTAATAAAAAACAGGAGCAAAAACCGGTTTCTCCCAATGCCTCCTTGGATTTACTCAAGGAAAAACCCAAAGCTAATTCCTCCTTTAAAATTATTACGCGCTATGCTTTGGGCACTATTTTTATTTTCGTTTTGGGCTACGCTCTGATAGTTATTCCCGTTTATTATTTTCATGTCAAAAATTATCCGCCGGAGAGACAATTCCGTGACATGAAATCTATCTTATTATCTTATGCTAAGGGAGCGGATCAAGTGCCCCTTTCCTCATGCATGACAATAAGTAGAATTACCAGATGTCCGGCTGAAATAGCAATCTGGACGGCGGACAAATCAACGCCGATTCGCGCTTTCGGCCAGTATCTGCTTGGACTGCTGATGGTTTTTCAGCGCGCTGCCGGAGGAAACACGACATATTTCCTCGGCCAAGTTTCGGCCTCGGGCTGGCTTTACTATTTCCCGGTTGTTTATTTGATAAAAGAGCCTCTGACCCTGCATATTTTGACGCTAATGGCAGTAATAATATTCTTCTATTTTCTGTTCAAGAAACGCTCGGTTGAAAGACTCGGTCAAAACCCTGAAGCTTCTCTGGGCAAAATGGCAAAACTTTCCCTCTGGCTGACAAGAAATTTTGAGAGTTTTGCGATGATAAGCTTTATCGCTCTTTATTGGATTATGAGCGTCCGCTCAACTTTAAATATCGGCGTACGCCACGTTCTGCCAACTTTTCCTTTTATTTATGGCCTTGTATCTTCCCAGGTTATTTCCTGGGCCAGAATAAAGAATGGGGCGTATAAAATCTTTTCGTATTTAAAATACGCCTTAATCGGCGGGCTAATTGTATTTCAGGGAATTTCCGTTATGCTGGTCTTCCCTTCTTTTTTGGCATATTTTAACGAAATTGTCGGCGGACCAAAAAACGGTTACAAATACGCAGCCGATTCCAATCTAGATTGGGGACAGGATCTGGCGCGTTTGAATCTGTGGCTTGAAGAAAATAATATTAATAAAATCTATGTCCAATACTTCGGCGGCACGGATGCCAAATATGTTCTCGGCGACAAATTCCAGCCTTGGTGGGGCGACCGAAATCCTTCGGATTTGAAATCCGGCGACTGGTTGGCTGTTTCGGCCACTAATCTGCAGGGCGGCAGAGGCAAACCCGTGCTCGGCTACAACGACAAGACCGGCTATTATGACTGGTTGAATAAATTCCAGCCAAAAACGGTTATCGGCTATTCAATATTTGTTTATCAGATACCCTGAAAAATTCCTAATTGACCTAATTGCTCTAATTTCTAAACCAATGCCCCGTTTATAGCGGGGCATTTTATTTAGCTAAATTACTTTCTAAGCTAATCTGTTAATTTTTTAATTTATAATAAGCCCGATTGGGCACTCGCAAATCAATGTATTCAAGACGACTCCTATTCTCTTTTATTTCTTCCTGGAGCACGCGTTTTAAGGCATTAATCTGAATATCGGCCGGGTGAGTGATGTCAAGATAAATAAACCAGCCTTCAGGAGTCAAGATTTCTAAATCGCCGACAGACTGTGATTTTATCACAAAATCGGTCAGATTTAGATTAACTTTAGCAAGTTCTTTTTTTGCGGCCAGAATGAACTCAAGGCTTTTTGGATTAGACACAATTCCCTTTATATTAAGCTCTTGCGTTCCTTCTTCATAAACTGTCGGCACCGCCCCACCGCTCAAAATCGGAGCTTTGCTAAAGATAAATCCGTCTTTATCTATAAAAAAACAGTTTTCCGGCGATGGCAAATTTATTTGATCAGGCACCTGAAATGTTTCTTGCGTTGAAGAAGAAACTGCCGGAGAGCTTAAAGGCAAAACCCGACACCAAATAGCAGCCGGCTCTCTTTCGCTCACGTTGATAACCAGAATATGCTCTTTAATTTTTTCTGTTAAGGTCACTCCTTTGATTTTTGGAAAATTATCCAAGATGCTTTGTGTTATTTGCTGCCCGGGCAATAAAATCGGGTTGTCTTTTGGAATTTTATTTAAAATTTTACCATCCAATATCTCTTGAGCGATTTTGGCAATAGCGTCTGGTTTTACTTCTTTGACGCCGCTAATTGAAACCCTGCTGATCCTGAAAATTTGGGAAAAAATTATTAAATATAAAACTCCGACTGCAAAAATAATAAGGAATACAGTCAGAACAAGTAGTTTTAAATAGAACCTGCTTTTTTTCTTTGCCGATAAAGAATTTGTTTTATATTGATGAATTCTCATTTTATTTTTCCAGTGCTAACTCAATTAAACGATCAAGAAGGCACGAAAAGTCTATGCCCGCTGCCAAGGCCGCCTTCGGCACTAAGCTTGTCTCGGTCATACCCGGAATCGTGTTTATTTCCAGAACAAAAGGCTGGCTGCCGTGCAAAATTAAATCCGTTCTTGTTGCGCCTCGGCAACCCAGAGTCAAATGAATCTTGACTGCCAGCTCTTGAATTTTTTTTGTCAGAATTTGGTTTATTTGCGCCGGGCAAATTTCTTCCGAACCGTCAACTTCATATTTGGCCTGATAATCAAAAAAGTGAGAAATTTTCGGCTTTATTTCAATCAAGGGCAAAGCGCGGGGTTTGTCGTTGCCAAGCACGGCAGCTGTCACTTCCCGGCCATCAATAAAATCTTCCACCATCGCTTTTGGCCCAAATTCCAGGGCATATTTGAGCGCTTTTTTGAACTGGGATGGTTTCTGGACAATTGTGACGCCGACAGAAGAGCCTTGTGTCAAAGGCTTTACCACGCAGGGAAATTTTACTTTTTTCAGAGAAATATGGTTCTTTTTTGTAAAAATAAAGTGTTTGGGAATGGGAATTTTTTCTTTCTTGAAAATTTTTTTCGCCATTTCTTTGTCCATGGCCAGCGCCGAAGCCAAGACTCCTGAGAAAACATAAGGAATCCCGAATAATTCCAGCATTCCCTGAATTGTGCCGTCTTCGCCCAGAGGGCCGTGAAGCGCCGGGAAAACAACATCAATCTTTTTCTTTTTAAGAGAACTCGCCAGCTTCAGTAAATCTTTTGCCGGGTCAAACAAAAAAACTTGATACTTTTTTTTATCAAGATTTTTGGCAATCATCCGTCCTGTTTTAATAGAAATTTCCCGCTCGGCCGACTTCCCTCCAAAAAGCAGAGCGACGCGAATCCTTTTCATTTATTTATTCTTTACCTCCATACCAGAACGCCACGGGCGTCAGCCCATAAATGAGTAGTCAGAACCACGAAGGGCATTGCTCCAAAGCCACTGGCGCAAATCTATGGTGTGGGGGTTTACTTTTTACTGATTTTTTTAAAACCGGTATATTTTTGTAAAGCTTTCGGCACCAAAACCGAACCATCCTTCTGCTGATAATTTTCCAGAATGGCGATTAAAATTCTGCCGGTGGCAAAAGCCGTGCCATTGAGCATGTGGACAAATTCCGGTTTGCCTGCTTTATCACGATAGCGGATATTCAAACGCCGTGCTTGGAAATCAGTGCAGTTGGAAGAAGAATGTGTTTCCCGATACCGGCCTTCACCCGGAAACCATGTTTCAATATCAATTGTCGCAGATGACGGCCTGGCAAAATCCGCTGAACGAAGTTGCATCACTCTGTATGGCAACTCCAGCTTCTTCATTAATTTTTCTTCCAAAGAAACGAAATATTTATGTTCGGCCGCGGAATCTTCCGGCTTGCAAAAAGAGAACATCTCAAGCTTATCAAACTGATGAACTCTCAAAATTCCCTTTGTGTCTTTACCATAAGAACCGGCCTCGCGCCGAAAACAGGTTGAGAAAGAAACATAGCGCAAGGGCAGGTCTTTTTCTTCCAAAATTTCGTTTATGTGCATCGGCCCGATCGATTGTTCCGAGGTGCCAACCAAATACAAATCGTCTTTGTCAAAATAATACTTCTCTTCTTTGTCTTCTTCGGTATCAATATAGCCCATTGCTTTCATCGCCGGGCTTTTTATCATCACCGGCGGGATAACAAAAACAAATCCTTCTTTGACCAAAACATCAAGAGACATTTTAACCAAAGCAAATTCAAGCAAAGCGGCTTCTCTTTTTAAATAGCCAAAACGGCTGCCCGAGACCTTTGCCGCCCGTTCGGTATCAATCAGGTCCAGATCCGAAGCAATCTGCATATAATCGCGTTGTGCAAAATCAAATTTCGGCCTTTCTCCGACCTCGCGCAAAACCTTATTGTCGTTCTCTTCTTTCCCGATAGGCACTTCTCTCTGAATCATATTGGGGACCTGAAGCATCAAAGATTCATACTCTTTTTCAATGTCGGCCAAAAGCGGCTCGGATGCGGAAATCTTTTCCTTCACTTCCTTTATCTTTTTTATTTTTTTTTCTTTGGCTGCTGGGTCTATTTCTTTTGAAATATCGTCGCTGGCTTTATTTTGATAAGCGCGCAATGTTTCTATCTGTGCCATCAAAACCCTCCTCTGTTCGTCCAAATCCAAAAGCTTATCAACATCAACGTTCATCTGCCTGTTGACAATGTTTTGTTTTACCGCTTCCTTATTTTCGCGGATGAATTTAATGTCCAGCATACCAAGTAGTGAAAATTCGACTTGTTACTTTTATATTATCAATAATTTAGACATTTATTAAGTTTCTGACGCCAAGCAGTGAAATTCAGAGTCATTTTTGTCCCGCCGCTCGCGAGCGGCGGGACAGTCAAATTTCTACTACCTGGCATATGATTAACTTTATCTTACATAAAAAATAACATCTGGGCAAGTCTGCCAAAAATAAAAGACCGACTTGGCATTTGCCGTTCGGTCTTTATTTGTCTTAAGAGACAAGGTCAAAAATATGTACGTCAGAGGCTATTCGTTTTATCTGAAGCCCTGACTTTAAAGAGCACCTATGTGTTCATAAAGCTTTATCAGGTCCTTCTTTGGTATGGACCGAGATTTTTTTCTGACCGCCCTTTTTCCCCTTTCTTTTTTCTCCAACTTCCACAGCCTTTCACGCTCCAAATATGCCGGCGAACAACTATTCAGTTCGTCCACTCTTTTGGCCGCGTAATCATGAATTTCTTCCTGAGAAGAACCGATAAAAGCTTCTATTGACTCACCTGGATATTCAGGTATCCTACCCATCTCAAATCTCTGATAATGTATGCCGTCAATTTTAAAAATTGCGCCAACCATTTGATTCCATTCAATCTTGGTTCCGGGCTCTATTATCTTCATGACTACCTCCTCCTTTTCTAAAAAAGAACTTTTTTGAAAATTATTGTTCTTTCTCTTTCATCGTCGGAAATAAAATGACTTCCCGAATATTCGCAGCATTTGTTAAAAGCTGGACCAATCTGTCAACGCCAAGCCCCAAACCGCCAGCCGGAGGCATGCCGTATTCAAGAGCTTCAATGAAATCCTCGTCATAGCGCTGAACTTCTCCTGTCGGCCGGCCTTTTTCCTGTTCTTTCATTCTTTGGGCCTGCTCTTTGGGGTCATTCAGCTCGGTGTAAGCATTAACCAGTTCCAAACCGCCGGCGATCAATTGAAATCTGGCCGCTTCTTTTGGATTTTCTTCAGCCGCTTTTGCCAAAGGCGACATTCCTATTGGGTGATTTGTCACAAAAGTCGGCTGAATGATTTTTGGCCTGATGGTTTTGAAAATTTCATCAATTAGTTTGCAGTCGGGCACGTCCTTCTCTGGTTTTTCTCCTGCCTCGACTAATGTCTTTTCCAAATCCTGCCTTGACGCTTTTTCAATGTCAATTTTGTAATTCTGCAATATTAATTCGCGAATAGAAATTCTTTTAAAAGGAGAGGTAAAATTTATTTTATCACCCTGAAATTCTATTTCCAGTTCCGGCACCAGAAGCCCAAACATTTTTTCTGTCAATTCCATAAGGTCTTGATAATCAACGTATGCCCAATAAAATTCCAGCATTGTAAAATCCGGATTATGCGACCTGTCCATCCCTTCATTCCTGAAACACCGTCCGATTTCATAGACCTTTTCAAAACCGCCAACCAGCAATCTTTTCAAATAAAGTTCGGGCGCAATTCTCAGATACAAATCCATATTCAGGGTGTTTAAATGCGTGCGGAAAGGTTTGGCCAGCGCGCCGCCGGGCAAGGGCTGCAGAATCGGCGTTTCCACCTCCAAAAATCCTTCTGCCTCCAGAAAAACCCTCAGCTCTTTTATTATTCTGCTGCGCATTTGGAATCGCGCTTTAACATCTTTATTCATCAACAGATCCAGATACCGCTTGCGGAATCTTTCTTCAACGTCTTTTAAGCCGTGCCATTTTTCCGGCAGCTGATTGAGAGACTTTACCAAAATCTTGTATTTTTTGACAAGCAAAGTGCGCTCGCCTTTATGGGTGCGAAATACTTCGCCTTCTGCTGAGATAAAATCACCGACGTCTAAATTGTCGACGAATATATTATAGTCTTGTTCCCCTATCTCGTCTTTTTTAAAATAAATCTGGATTTGGCCGGAAGAATCTTCTAAATTGGCAAAAGTTGAGCCGCCGTGTGCTCTTTGCGAACGCAGACGGCCTGCCAAGATAACCTCTTTTTTCTCTCTTTCCAAAACATCAAAATCTTCCAATATGTCGGCAATAAGCCGCCGCGGCCCTGTTTTTGGCGGATAAGGATTAATTTTTGCCGCTTTTATATTGGCCAGTTTTTTCAGGCGGTCAGATTTTATTTTTTCTATAGGCATAGCTAAATTTTACATACGAGGCGAGGCAATTGTTATTGGAACGCTCAATTTTGTGAGCGGGCATGGTCTCCGACGTTACGTCGGAGGAGCAAGCAAAATTGGCGAGTCTGATTTGGCACGCTGGGACAAATCAGACGTTTCCAAAAAGCAGTTGCCGAGCCGAGGTTTATTTTACCGAAATAATTTTATAATTCGCCTTGCCCCTGGGAGTTTCAACGTCTACAACATCTCCGGCTTTATGCCCCAAAAATGCTCTGCCCAGCGGCGATTCATTGGAAATTTTGCCCTGGCCCGGATTGGCTTCTTCGGAGCCAACGATAGTGAATGTCTGTTTTTCTCCCTGGCAATTCACCTCAACTGAACCGCCAATTTGGACGATAGAATTGCCTCCATTCTTGCTTATCACAACCGCATTCTTTAAAACCTCCTCCAGTTCCAAAACCCTCCCTTCGTTAAATGCCTGGAATTCTTTTGCCTGCAGGTATTCGGTGTTTTCGGAAAGATCGCCAAGAGCTTTTGCCTCTTCCAGTCTTTGGGCGATTTCTTGCCTTTTTAATTTTAACTCTTCAAGCTCTTTTTTGAGCTGTTCTAGGCCCTCTTTACTGAGATATTTCATGGGTCTTGAATCGTCTACCGCTTATTGTCTATAGCCTACCGTAAGAATTTTGGCGGTAGTCCGTAGACCGTAGTCAGTAAACATTTTTATCGTGAAAAATAATAATTAAGTATATTTTTTGCCACGGGCACGGCATAGCTGGAACCTTCGCCCGCGTCTTCAAGCATAATGACAAAGGCAATCTGCGGATTGTCATACGGCGCGAATCCGACAAACCAGGCGTTGGGATTTTTTTGCCCGGCAATCTGGGCCGTACCGGTTTTTCCGGCAACCGCTATCGGCAAATCCGATAAAAACCTGGCCGTTCCGTTGGTTACCACTTCGCGCATGCCTTTCTTAATAACCGCCAAATTCTCTGGTTTTATAAAATTATCTCTTAAAATGTTCGGTTTAAATACTTTGATACTATTTTTGTCCGAATCCGTGATTTTGTCAACAAGATATGGGGAAAAAAGTTTTCCACCGTTGGCAATAGAGGCAATGGCAGACGCCATCTGAAGAGGCGTCACCAACAAATCTCCCTGGCCGATTGATACGTGGTATGTGTCGCCAATATACCATTGTTCACCTTTTGTTTTTTGCTTCCAGGCACCATCGGGAACCAAACCCCCTTGCTCTCCGGGCAAATCAATCCCCAGGGGCTTGTCAAATCCGAACAAATCCAGATATTTTTTTATTCGGTCAATTCCCAAACCATCAATCGCTCCGTATCCTCCGCCGATCGTATAAAAATAAACATCGCAGGACTGGGCAATGGCTGAATAAATATTGACGACGCCGTGCGCCTTCCAATCAGGAAAATTATAAACAATGCCCGGATTATACTGATTAACAATAGTTATCTGGCCCGGGTCAAAAATTGTGGTTGATGGCGTAACGACTTTTTCTTCCAGAGCCGCCGCTCCCAACATCGGCTTGATTATGGAACCAGAAGGATATTGGCCCGCAATTGCCCTATTAAACAAAGGCTTATCCGGATTATCCTCTAATTTTTTAAAATCCGCCGCGGAAATATTTTTTTCAAAAAGATTGTCATCAAACCCGGGCAGGCTAACCAGGGCCAGCACCTGGCCATTTCTTGGATCAATTGCCACTGCTGCCCCTTTTGTTAATTTTAAACTTGAAAGCATTTTACTCATTTCTTCATAAATTTTTTTCTGCAGCTCAACATCTATCGTCGTTACAATATTTTCTCCGGCTATTGGTTCTTTAATCCCCATCTCTTTGATCTGCCGGCTTTTTGAATCAACTTCAACTTGACGCTGCCCTTCCTGACCCCTTAAAAATTTTTCATACTCAATTTCCAAACCGTCCTGACCCATGCGGTCTCCCATCGAATAATCGCCAAATACCTTTAAATCTTGCTCGTTTAGTTTGCCCGTGAATCCAAGAACATGGCTTAATATTTCTCCATACAGATATTGCCTCTGAATTCCGTTTTCAACAGCCAGAGCAGGAAAGTCTTTCAGACGAGACTCAATCATTAAAATTTTATCCGGCGCCAAGTCGCCCACAAGCAAAATCCTCTGCTCCTTTTCAAAATCAAAATCGGACATTTGCCTGACAATTTCTTTTGGGTCCAAGTCCAGTAAAAAACTAATCTGCTCTATCGTAGTTTCTCTTTCCGTTTTATCCCTGGGCAGGTCCTGAGGGGTGAGAAAAACGTTGTAGCTGGGCAGATTATTTACCAGCGGTTTTAGATTCTTGTCATAGATAATCCCGCGAGGAGCCGAAACCGGATAAATGCGAACGCTGTTGCGCTGAGCCAATTTTAAATAATCATTGTATTTGAAAAATTGGAAATATCCCGCCCGAAAAAGCAAGGCGGCAAGCCCGATTACAATTATCCCAAAAAAAATAACAAAAACTCTGGCTCGCAACGGAGTCTCCAGCTTTTGGTCTTGTAAATCAACGGGTTTTTCTGCGTCAAGCAAAATTTCTTCAGGGTCTATGTTTTCCTTAAAAGATTTACGTATTTTAAGCCCTTTAAATTTTTCTTTAAATTCCGGCAAATAATCCATAGACTTTTTTTAATATTGCTAATCCCAAAACGGCCAAAATGAGATTTAATATAATTTCCAATAACCCGACCCTTAAGAAATTAATCCAAAAAGATATATTTTGCCCCAGACCCAGCCAATAAAAAATTTTAATCAAAAAGAGATTTAAAAAACTGTAAATAACGCAAGCGCAGGCAAGGATAGAAATTTGACCGAAAAAATCAGCGGCTTTAAAAATATTTTTTCCGATAAATTGAATCAGCCAGGCTAGCAAAACAAAATCTAACGCATAGATGCCAAACGCATGGTTTGAAAAAATATCCAGCGCCAACCCCGAAAAAAGAGCAAAAACAAAAACCCAGCGGCCGCCGCGGATAATGGCAAAGGCTATGATTGCGGCCAACAAAATATTGGGGAAAACATAAAAAATCGGAAAATGAGGCAAGAAAGCAATCTGCAAAATCAACAACACAAAAATAGATAGAAAGCCGATGATTTTATTCATATCTGCGCTGAAAACTTAAAACCCCGTTACTTATTTCCCAAAACGACAAAAACCGTTTCAATCTCGTTATAATTTATAGCCGGTTTAATTTTGAACCTTTGGAAAACTTCGCTTTCGGTTGAAATTTTGCTGTCCACTTGGCCGATAATCAAACCCTTTGGAATAGCGCCATCCAGACCGGAGCTGATAATTAATTCCTGCGGCTTTATTTCTTTTTCTGGCGGAATCATATCCAAAATCAAACCGACGCCGTGGTCTCCTCTGACCACACCGCCAACTCTTGTTTCCTGGGTTAGGGCAAAAACAGAACTGTCAGAATCCGTCAATTCCAGAACTTTGCTGAAATTGTTTTTTGTCTCAACTACTTTTCCCACCAAAAACCCGCCGGGCAAAATTACTCCCTGATTGGGAGCGACACCGTTGTCTGTCCCCGTGCCAATTAAAAAATACTGGCCAATATTTCCCGGGTCAAAACCGATTAAGTCCGCCTGCACCATTTTTGATACAAGGGGAGATTCAATTTGTAATTGCTGGCGCAAAATTTTGTTTTCCTGAGCCATTTCGGTCAAGCCCGATATCTTTAAAATTAATTCCTGATTTTCCTGCCGCAATTTTGAATTTTCCTGAATGACGCTTTTTATATTAAATAAAACGCTAAGGGCTCCGGAAGTTTTGCGGCCCGCCGTTTCAAAAGGTTTGAGAATCGGCACGGCGGCTTTTAAAAAAATCTTTTTTGGCCACTCAAGCCAGCCGAAAAAATTTAAAAAAATCAGCAAAATAATTGCTGCTACCAATCCGCCGAGAATATAAAATTTTGAATAATTTCGTTTTCTCATTTTGCTATTAGCTATTCGCTATATGCTATAAGCTGTTTGCCATACGCTACCTCGGCGGCTCCTGATACTGCGTTGAGACCAGGACGTTTTTTAGAGCATCTATGTCCTCCAGAACAATGCCGCAGCCCCGAACGACCGCCGTTAAAGGGTCTTCAGAAATTTTAACCGGCATCTGCGTCTCCTGGGCGATCAATTTATCCAGTCCCCGCAGCAGACTGCCGCCGCCGGCCAGAATTATTCCGTGCTCCATGATATCGGCGACCAGTTCCGGAGGTGATTCTTCAATGGTTGAACGCACCGCATTTACCAAAACTTTAACCGAGCGACGCATCGCCTCCCTGATGTCGTCAGAATTGACTATCACTTCTTTGGGCAGGCCGGTTATGAGATCTCTGCCTCGCATTGATGCTTCCATCTTATCCTGAAGCGGAAAAGCAGAACCAATCGAAATTTTTATATCTTCGGCGGTTTTTTCGCCAAGCAAGAGCTTGAACTCATCTCTGGAATATTGAATGATATCTTCGTTTAATTTATCACCGGCAATGCGCAGGCTTTTGCAAACGACTATTCCGCCAAGAGAAATTACGGCTACCTCGGTAGTGCCGCCGCCGACATCAACTACCATATTGCCCGCCGCTTCCTGAATCGGCAGTCGGGAACCAATGGCCGCTGCCATCGGCTCTTCAATCAAATAAACGTCTCTGGCACCCGCATTTCTTGTTGCGTCTTCAACCGCTCTTTTTTCAACTTCCGTTACGCCCGAAGGCACTCCGATGACCACCCGAGGTCTGGATAAAAATTTAAGACTTCCCTGGCAGACTTGATTTATAAAATACCGCAGCATCTGCTCCGTTATTTCAAAATCAGAAATCACGCCCTCAACCAAGGGACGCGAAGCGACAATATGGCCGGGAGTGCGGCCAACCATTCTTTTTGCATCCTGGCCAATAGCCAGGATCTGGCCGGTTTTCTGATTAACCGCCACAACCGATGGCTCATTAATCACAATTCCCCTGCCTTTGACATAAACCAGGGTGTTGGCTGTTCCCAAATCAACTCCGATGTCTTTGGAAATTGTTCCAAAAATTCTTTTTAGCATTTTTATTCGTAAATATTAAACGATGAGCGCCAAAATTCGTATCAATTTGTAACGCAACGCGGAACGGCAATAATCAAAAAAATCTTACGACGTCTCTGTATGTTATCGCAACCATCAATAAAATCAAGAGCACAAAACCTATTGAATGAATTAAGTTTTGGGTTTTTATATTAACTGGCGAACCTTTAATTTTTTCAATCATTAAAAACAAGACTCTCCCGCCGTCCAAAGCCGGAAAAGGAAAAGCGTTAATGACCGCCAGGTTAATGGAAAGAATCGCGGTTAACTGAAGCAAATAGATGAAACCCATCGTCGCTGCCTGATTGGTCAGGGTGTAAATGCCCACCGGCCCGACGACATCCACGCCGGCCCTGCCGCTGACTATTAAATTTTTCACAACTTGAAAAAGCACGACCAGAAGCAGCCATACTAAATTAATTGTTGTCATAAATCCTTCCCATATAGCTTTGTACCAGGGCAAGCTGATTTTGGCCACAGTTGCCAGCTCAACTCCCAGCGGGCCCTGGCCCGACGGCGGATTAGAGCGAGGAATAACAGAAATATCAACGGTTGAGTTGCCGCGCTGGACAGCAACGAATATCTGTTTTCCTTTTTCGTTGTCTACGAATGCCTGAAAATCGCTGGGCTTTTTTATGTCTTGAATAACTTTCCCATCACTATTTTTCAGCGCCACGACAAAATCCCCCGCTTGCAGACCGGCTGAGACCGCCGGCGAACCCTGGCTGACTGCCACAATCTGAAGCCTGGCACCAGGAAATTGGTCAATTTGATTTTCATCTATCGCGCTTGGCAGGCCGATTACGTTTCCCAAGCTAAACAAGAAAACCGCCAAAATGAAATTCATTATCACCCCGGCAAAAAGTATCTTCATTTTTTGCCCGGCTTTTTTTGAAGCAAAAGAACGGCTGCTGTTTATGCCTTCTCCTTCTTCACCATAAATTTTAACAAAGCCGCCAAGCGGAATGGCATTTATGGAATAAACGGTTTCGTCTCTCTGAATTTCTCCTTCCTGCTGTTTCGGTTTATTGCCCCAGAAAAAACACCATTTTTTTGTCTGGGTTATTCTTTCAATTTCCTGCTTTTGTTCAGTCTCTATTTCGCTGACTGTCTGCTCACCGCTCGCCAAATCGTAAGACTCAACTCTTAAATTTGTGTCTTTCCTTTCTTCGCTTATTTTTTCAATTTTTTCCACCACTATCTGCTGAATGCCGAAAATCCGCGGCGGGAAGCCGAATCCAAATTCGTCAACCCTGACTCCGCTTCTTTTCGCCACCAAAAAATGGCCCAATTCATGGACAAAAACCAATAAACCCAATATTACGATAAAAATTAAAATGGTTAGGATCATAAATTACTAATTTCTAATTATTCTAATTGACCTAATCAAATCCCAATAACCCCGCCAGAGGCGAGGCTCGCCAAGGGCGGCAATGTCCAATTTCCAAATTGCGCCCGCGCAGCGGGCGCTAGTTTAGAAATTAGGTTAATTAGAAATTTCTAAACCGTCATTATGTCTCTCTCTTTTTTCTCCCCTATTTCCTTTATTTTATTGTTGTATTCGTCAATTAATTTCTGCAGTTCGTCTTTGGCTCTGAATTTGTCGTCTTCTCTGACCTTACCAGCTCTTTCCAGATCTTGGATCTGCTTCCAGACATTTTCCCGCGCCACGCGAATGCCGACTCTACCTTCTTCAAGTCTCTGATGCAATGATTTAACCAGCTCTTTCCTCGTTTCTTCGCTGGGAGAAGGCAAATTTACCCTTATTATGTCGCCATCAACCGCGGAGCTTAAACCTGGAATTGAACCGATAATTCCTTTCTCAATATTTTTGATAATTGCCTTGTCCCATGGCTGAATCAGGAGCGTGCGCGCGTCCCGCAGGTTTATGGCCGCCAGCTGAATAAGCGGCATGCGACTGTTATAACAATCTATCATCACATTCTCCAGCAGGCTCGGACTGGCAGAGCCCGTTCGCAAAACTGAAATTTCTTGTTTGACTTTTTCCAAAACCCTATCCAGATTTGGCTTAATATTTTTTATAATATCTTGATACATGCCAATGTTGTTAAAATTTATGAGCTCAATGCGAAGTAAATTTTACTACAACATTGAGCACCCCGCACTTATTCCGACGATACACTATCTAAATTTTAATATTGGAGAGCGAAGCGGCTTCGCCGCCATTCGCTGAAATACCAAGTAATATCGATGGAATAGGTGCGGGGTAAAGGTTTTGTCATCAAAATTCATTCGTCCGCTACGCGGACTCTGAATTTTGGACAAAGCCCTTTATTTTTTAATTACGCATTCCAACATAAATAATATCCGAGGACACCGAGTCTATTTTTATCAAATTTATTTTTTTGCCGCTGGGAATCTGGAGAGTCATCCAGGTCTGTCCGTTATTCGCCGTCCTGTAAAGCACGGATTCGGCGCCGTAATAAAGAATCTGCGAATTTTGCGGGTCCTGAGCCAGACTTGAAATTGTGGCAGAACCGGTCGGCATCAAAATGCTGATTTCTTGCCAGGTTTGCCCTTGGTCATAAAAAACCAGCAACGCATCTTTTAAACTGGCGTATAAAATTTTTGAGTCTTGACGGTCTATCAGCAAAGTTCCAACCTGCTCAGCGCCGCCAAAACTTTTCATTGAATCGGCCAGGAGCTGCCAATTGGCGCCCTGATCGCTGCTTTTATAAATACCTCGGCCCGGAACATTTACATAAATCATCTGATTGTTTCTGTTGTCAATCTTGATATCGGAAACCCCGCCATCAAACCATTTAAGAGGCTGCCAGCTTGAGCCGTAATCTGAGCTTTTTAAAAATCCTCCCTGGGCGGTTCCCACATAAATAACCGCCTCGCTGACAGGATCAATCGCAACTTTGTAGACAGGCATTCCTGACTGCGAAATAACATATGCCTCTTCCCAAGTTTGCCCGCCATCCTGACTTCGCAAAACTCTCCCAAAACCGCCTCCATAAATTGCCAGGTAAATAAAATTGACATTTTTCTGGCTTATCGCAATATCATAGACATCATCGCTGTTTTGCAAAATATTATTTTTATCAATAACCTGCTGCCAGCTTTCTGCCCCATCAAGGGTTTTATAAAGGCCGCTGCTCCTGGTGCCGATAAAAAGAATTTCGGGGTTGAGCGAATCGGCAGCCATGCTCAAAATATCCTTGGCGGCAATATTTTCTTTTTTTGAAATTGTAACTTTCTGCTGCCAGGTAACTCCCGAATCCTGCGATTTATAAATTCCATTGTCCTTGGATAGGCTGCATCTTAAAGGCAGGGCGGCGGCGACAAAAACTAGGCTCGGGAAAATAACCACTAAACTCGCTTTTTTAAAAAATTCTGCCATTTTATAATTCCTAGCGAGCCCGCAGGCGTCCCGCTTTGCGGGACATCTGGGGCAAACGACGGAATTTCAAGCGTTGTCATGGAACATGACAACGCTTATATCTTTAACATTAAATTTTCCAAAATTAATCTGGCGTTAAAACTGCTGTCGCCAAGCAATTTTTGAGCCTCCTGGATATTTCTGACTGCTTCGCTGATTTTAGCAATAGAAAAAATATTTTTAAAACTTTCCCTTTCCAAAACCGCAAGTTTTTCATTGCCCAGCTTAAATAAAAGCTGGTCCCTTAACCAAATCACCCATTGGTCTAATGTTTCTGTGGCGTTGGAACTATTTTGAGCCAAATCCTTGGCATATTTGAATCTTTCCGCCAAATTTTTTTTAATTAATTCTTCCAGCTCCTCAACCAATTGAATATTTTTTGTCAAAAATCCCGGTTCGTTTATTATTTTGAGAGCCACCCCCGGCCGGCCGCAAGCAAAACGGGCTGCCTGCAAAATCTTTGTTCTATTTTTAATTCCCGAGTCTTCCAATCCCTTGATGACGAGCTCGTTCTTAACAGGCAAAAATTTTATCGTCTGACATCTGGAAATAATGGTCGGCAGCAGCCTATGCCAGTCCGAACTTATCAAAATCAAAACGCTTTTTTGGGAAGGCTCCTCAAGAGTTTTTAAAAGACAATTAGCCGCTTCTTGCGTCATTTGCTCGGCCGAATCAATGATCACTATCTTATGTTTACCAGAATATGGAGAAAGACTGATTTGATGCTGAAGTGACCTTATTTGCTCAATTTTGATTTCCTGGGTTTTTACCGGCTTCCCCGATAATTCCTGTCCTTCCTCATTTATTGATAATCCTTCCTGGTTTGGCTCTATTAATAATACGTCCGGGTGCTGGTTTCGTTCAATTAAAAGACAGTTTCTGCACTCCTGGCAGGGAGCCGAAGCTCCGGAACTGTTTTGGCGATTTTGGCATTGCAGCAATTTAACAAACTCAATCGCGATTTTTTTCTTGCCGATTCCGGAGGAACCGACAAATAAATAAGCGTGTGCAATTCTATTGCTTTCCACACTTTTAATTAAAAATTGCCAAATTCGCTGATGACCGATAATCATTTTCACTACGAATTATACCCTACTTTCTTCATAAAATCCATAATTTCCTGCCTAAATTTTTCTTCTGAAAATTTTTCCGCCCATTTGCGAATGACAAGCGGGCTATAATTTAACAGATTGTCGCGAAGCCGGCGCACGCCGTCTGCCAAAACTTCAGGTGTCGCGTCATCAAAAAATTCCCCGGTGGCGCCTTCAAGAACTGTTTCGCAAGCACCGCCCGCCCGAAATGCCAAAACCGGCTTACCCCAGCCCATTGCTTCAACGGGCGCCATGCCAAAATCGTCTTCGCCGGCAAAAATAAAAGCGGTGCAATTTTTTAAATACATATTCTTTTCTTTTTCGCCCTTCCAACCCAAAATATGAATGTTGGGGGCGGCCAGCTTGAGCAATTTTTGGTATTGAGGGCCTTGCCCGATGACAACCAAAGGCAGTTTTAATTTATTGAACGCCTCAACTGCCAGATCTATTTTTTTATAGGGCGTTAACTGGGAAATAATCAAAAAATAATTTTCATTTTGAGCTTCAAGAAATTCATTGAAAGAAGGAAGCTTAACCGGAGGATAAATTATTCTGGCATCCTGGCGATAATATTTTTCTATTTTGTCCCTGGTTGCCCTTGAATTGGCAATCCAATAATCAACTCTTTTTGAAGAAGATTTATCCCAAATTCTTAAATAATTAACAAGGATTTTTGCCAGAGCGGACCTGACAAAGCCCAGGTGCATGTCGCGAATATACTCATGGTTCCAGTCCCAAAGGAATCTGGAAGGCGAATGGCAATAGCAGACATGAATCGTATCTGGCCGCGTAATGATTGACTTGGCAAAAGCCGAAGAAGAAGAAATCACCAGATCAAAATCTCTTAAGTCAAAACTTTCCGCCGCAATCGGCAAAAGAGGCAAAAGGTGCTTGTGCCTGTTTCTTAAAAATTTCGGGAACTTTTCCAAAAAAGAAGCTCTCACGTCAGCTCCTTCCAGATATTTCCCCATTTTTTCTTTGTCGTATAAAAGCGTATAAATCGGCGCTTCTGGAAAAAGATTGCGCAATTCCAAAAGAACCCTCTCCGCCCCTCCCATTCTAATTAAGTAGTCATGGACTAAAGCAACTTTCATATAAACATTCAACTACGCTTTCTGACTCTTTGGCGGAGCAAGAAAGGGGTCGGGGAAACTGGTTTCCCCGTGGCGGAAATACTAAAACCGAGGGGTTTTAGGGAGCGAAGCCGACTGAAAAGGAGACGAAGCGACTCCGCCCCTCCCATTCTTAGCAAGTAATCATGCACCAATGCGACCTTCATAAATTTATTCCAACAAAATCTTCAGCGTCTCCTTTGCGCATTTCTCCCAGCTAAATCTCTTCACATTTTCAAACCCCAATTCTATCAGCTTATCACGCAGGGCTTTATCGTCAATTATTTTATAAACAGCCTGGGCAATTTGTTCGGGATTTTTTGGATCAACCAGCAAAGCTGAATTCCCCGCGATTTCCGGGACGCTTGAGACATTTGAAGAAACGACCGGGACACCACTTGCCTGTGCTTCCAAAATCGGCAGGCCAAAACCTTCATAGAAACTCGGAAAAAGAAAAATGTCGGCATTTGCTAATAATTGTTGCTTTTCACCTTCGCTGATATAACCTAGTTCATGAATAATGAATTTTGAATCATGAATTATGGGTTTAATCTTCTCATATCCAAATCCCGGCACGCCAGCCAAAACCAGTTCATGCGGGATTTTATATTTTTCTTTTAAAATTCTATACGCTTCCAATATTCCAAAAATATTCTTTTTTAATTCAATCCGGCCGACATAGAACAAATAAGGTTTTTCAATTTTAAATTTTACATTGCTCGCCTCGCTGGAGCTTTGGCGAAGCGGGTTATTTCTCATTTTGATATTTACATTTTGAATTTCTACGCCGTGATGTATCACTTCCACCCCAGACTCTTGCGCGCCATATAGCTTGACCAAGTCTCGTTTCGTGTTCTCTGACACCGCGATAATTTTTCTCGCATATCTGACGGCATATTTTGTACTGAATCGCAAATAATTTCTGAACCAAAACGGATAATATTCCGGAAAATATTCGTATTCCAGGCCGTGGATTGTTACCACTGAATTTTTCGGATGAAATCGCGGCAGAATATGAACCGGGATAAAAAGCGTGTCAGGTTTATTAAATAACATTTCAGACGCCAATCGCAATTGCGTCCACATCGGAAAAGGCCAGAACAACTCTTTGATTTTAAAGTTTTTTGGAACTTCGAAGTCAAAAATTTTATTCGGGTAATTCGGGTGAAAATTCGGGTCATTTGGGTCGCTTTTTGAAATATAAAGAAAAAACCGATGCGCCCTGGCTTCTGGCAGCATCGTTAAATGTTTAATAACTTGATAGCAATATTCTTCAACGCCCGTCCGCGGCTGTTTTAAAGCCGCCGAGGCATTAATGCCAATTATCATATAAATATAATAACAAAGAAAAACGGGGATGTGAAATCCCCGAATATTACTTTTAAGCATTGCCTGTGCCCTACCGCCTAAGGAATTTAGGCAAAAGCCGAGATGACGGCCGACAAACATGAATCAGAAATAAAAGTGGGATCAGAAAACCGATAACCGGTAAGATGTCTGCCAAAACTTTTCCTGTTTTCGGAAAATAATAAGTAATATAGTAGCCTCCATAATAAACCACGACACAAGCCGGCACGCACAGAATTTTAATCCATGCCAAATATTTTTCCATCTTCATCCCCCTTTCTTAAAGAACTATCATCTGAAAATTTTGTCAGAAAAAAGTAACAGCATTTGTTAAAAATTTAGAAAATCTATTTCTTTGACATCACGCTCCTCTTATAAACCTCCAAATGCTCCAGCGCGATGCCCGCTCCTTTGGCCACACAAAGCAAAGGATCTTCTGCTAAATAGCAGGGCACGCCCGTTGCCTCCGCAATTAATTCATCAAGGTTTTTCAAAAGGCCGCCGCCGCCGGACAAAACCATTCCTTTCTCCATAACATCAGCCGAAAGTTCCGGCGGTGTATCGTGCAAAACAGTTTTTATCGTCTGAATAATTTCTCTTAAATTATCCGCGATCGCTTCTGTAATTTCATTGGATTTAACAACAATATTTTTGGGCAGGCCGGAAATCAGGTCTCTGCCGCGCGTCTCAAAAGTCTGCTCGGTTTTTTGAGGCAAGGCGCTGCCAATCGCTATTTTTATTTCCTCGGCCGTCCGCTCGCCGACCGCCAAATTATATTTTTTTCGCAGAAACTCGGCGATAGCCAAATCCAGCTTGTTGCCGCCAACCCGCACCGAAGCCGAAGCTACAATTCCGCCCAAAGAAATAACTGCCACCTCCGAAGTCCCCCCTCCAACGTCAATAATCATATGGCCGGCCGGCTCGTTAATCGGAATGCCCGCGCCAATTGCCGCCAGCACCGGTTCCTTAACGATATAAGCCGCTTTGGCGCCGGCATTTAACGTTGCATCAACAACAGCCCTTCGCTCGGTTGAAGTAATCCCGGCCGGAACAGCCACCATGACTTCCGGCCTAAAAATCCTGATAGAGCCGGTCGTCTTATTTATAAAATAGCGCAGCATTGCTTCTGTCACCCGATAATCGGCAATGACTCCGTCCCGCATTGGGCGGGAAGCGATAATCGTGTCGGGCGTTCGGCCAAGCATTTCTTTGGCTTCGTTACCCACGGCCAGAATTTTATTATCATCAATTGAAATAGCAACAACAGTCGGCTCATTTATCACAAGCCCTTTTCCGGGCACAAACACTAATGTATTTGCCGTGCCCAAATCAATACCTATTTTCTTAATGAAAAATGGTGTCATAAAAATTATTTTTCCACTCTTTTTATGTCGGCTCCCAATCCCGATAGGCGCTCGGCCAGCGACTCGTATCCTCTCTCAATCTGATAAATGTTGTCAATTTCAGTTTGGCCATCCGCTAAAATTGCCGCCATCACCAACGCCATGCCGGCCCGCAAATCGGGGCTGACAAGTTTGCGGCTGTGCAGTTTTGCCGGCCCGTTGACCACGACCCGATGAGGATCGGCCATGATGATATCGGCACCCATCTGAGTTAAGCTGTCGCAAAAAAGCAGCCGACGGTCATAAATAGTTTCGTGAATAAGACTGGAACCATGAGCCTGGGTCATTAAAACAGTATAAGCCGACTGCAAATCAGTGGCAAATCCGGGATATTCATGGGTCGTGATATCGCAAGATAACATTTTTTTTGTCGGCAAAATCTTAATTGTGTTTTTAGCTAATTTATAACTGACGCCTATTTTATCAAACGCCGCCCAAAGCGCTTCAAGATGCAGCGGCTCGCAATTTTCTATCAAAACCTCTGCGCTGTTTGAAGCAGCGGCCAGCATCGCAAAGGTACCGGCTTCAATTCTGTCGGGAATAATTTTATATTCCCCTCCTGCCAGTTCTTTGACGCCTTTGATTTTAATGACCGGCGTGCCAGCGCCCTGAATTTGCGCTCCTGCGCTGTTTAAAAAATCGGCCAGCGCCGGGATTTCCGGTTCCATCGCGCAATTTTTCAAAATTGTGACGCCAGCGGCAAAACAGGCAGTCGTCATCAGACTCTCGGTTCCGGTCACCGTCATCTTTGGAAAAAAAATATTTGCTCCTTTTAATTTTTTGGCGGTCAGGCGATAATTATTTTCCACAATTTCAACCCGCGCGCCCATTTTTGAAAAACCGTCCAAAAACATATCTATGGGCCTGGTTCCCGCGCCGATCACGCAGCCGCCCGGATGCGGAAAATAGACCTCCTGGCAGGAAGCCAGCAACGGCCCGACAAACATGATTGAAGCCCGGAATTTATTGACCAGATCGGCCGGCAAATTAATGCAGGTCTTATTTTTGAATTGTATTTCCACAGTTCCATGCTTTGTCTTTTTTACGCGATGCCCCAAAGCGCTCAGCATTTCCTCTGCCCGCCAGCAATCTTCAATCTCGGGCAGATTGGTAATTAAAATTGGCTCTTTGGTTAAAAGGGCCAGGGGAAAGATTTTGAGCGCCGCATTTTTTGCTCCCTTAACCTGGATTTTTCCGCCAAGCGGCTTGCCGCCATTGATTATTAATTTTTCCACAGAAATCGGTTATTAATTATTCTCTTATATGTTATATTAAATTAAGAGCCTTGGCAACAAATCCCTCTACATCCGCCCAAAGGATAGACGTCATCCTTGAAAAATGACGGAAAAAGCGCTATCCTAAAATCAAATGACGCGCCCTACCAGACGAATTATCTTTTTTGGTTTTATAGCGATTTTTTTAATTGTTACCCCAGGCGTTTTGTTTTACGCTTCGGGTTATTCTTTTGATTGGGAAAGCAAACAATTAATTAAAACCGGCTCGTTTTATTTTCAGTCGCTGCCCGAGGGAGCCAAAGTAATGATTAATGGCAAACTAACGGATACAACACCAAGCTATATCGGCCGCTTGATTCCGGGCACTTATCAAATCCGGATATCCAAAGACGGCTTTTCCTCTTGGCAAAAAAAGTTAAACATTCAAGAGCAACTCGCAACCGAAGCAAGAAATATTTTTCTTATCCCGCAAAAACCGCAAATCCAGTCCCTTGCCCAAAATGTCACATCAACCAAAGAATATTTTTTTACCCAACAGCAGAAAGACGCCCAAAAACAGGCGGCTCTCACCTTGTCATTAACGTTAAAAGACATTTTAAGCTTTGTTGTATATCAAAATAATATCTATTATCTGCAAAAATCAAACCTTATTCTTTATCAGACAGACATTTTCGGCAACGCCAAAGAACAAATTTCTTTGCAGCCTCTGCCAGAAGGCGGCAAAAGCGACTCCGGACAACAAAAAAAATATCAAATAGTAATTTCGCCCGAACAAACCGCAGTCTTTGAACCAGGCGGCAAGCTTTATCTTTTGGATAAACAGACTAGAATCTTTAATTTGCTGGCCGATGGAATCCGGGGAATGGAGTTTTCGCCCGACAATGAAAAAGCGCTTTATTGGACAGACCATGAAATCTGGGTTTTGTGGCTCAAAGAAGTCTGGGCGCAGCCGTATCGCAAGGCCGGCGACAAAGAATTAATCACGCGTTACGCAGACAAAATAATCCAGGCCCTGTGGCTGGCCAAAACCAACGAACATATAATCTATTCGGTAGCTGGCGCAAACGGCGAGGCTCAAATAAAAATCACGGAAATTGACGGCCGTGACCAGCGAAATACTTTTGATATCTATTCGGCCAAAAATCCGGAAATTTACTGGAACGGAAACGATGATTTGCTTTATATTTTAACCGACGGCAAATTAAGTTCCGTAGATTTATCAAAAGCCTAATCTGCAGATTAATTAAATTTAAAAAATGAAAAAACAGTCCGCCCTAGGCGGACTGTTTTCTAAAAATCAATAGCGAGTTTTTTCCTTTTTTGCCCCAGTATCAAAAACTACCTCTTGGCCCACTGCGGGGCCTTTCTCGCTGCTTTCAATCCATATTTCTTCCTCTCTTTCATCCGCGGGTCGCGTTTCAGATAGCCGGCCCGTTTTAGTTTTTTGCGGAAATCTATATTAAATTTAACCAATGCTCTGGCTATCCCATGCCTGATTGCTTCGGCCTGCGCTCTCGTACCGCCGCCCTTTACCTTAGCAACCACCTCAAAGCGATTGAGCGATTTTAGCTTCCTCAAAGAAGCCTCAACGGTCTGCTGTAAATCCATTATCGGAAAATATATTCTGTATTCTTTGTTATTGACGCTAATTTTGCTTTCTTCTTCTCCAAGCGGCCTGATGGTAAAAAGCCTGACTCTGGCAATCGCCGTTTTTCGCCGGCCGACCGCCTCATAATATTTTTTGGGTTTGCCGGCTTTTTCTTCTTCCTCGGGTGTTTGAATTTTTTCAGGCTCAAAAACTTCCTCCTTTGCCTTGGGAGCCGAAACTTTTTTAGTTTTTTCCCCTTGCCCCTGGCTCGGGGCAGGCTCTGTTTTTTTTCTGGGCGACATATGATTTTTATTTTCTTACCTCTTCTTTGTAAATTTTTAGCTTTTTAATTGTTTTTGAGCGGGTTTTATTCTTGGGCAACATTCCCAAAACCGCCTGACGCAGAACCCAACAGGAGTCTTTCTTGAATTTTTCTCCAAGACTTTTTTTTCTCAGGCCGCCCGGATAACCGGAATGTTTATAATAAATCTTCTGCTCCGATTTTTTACCCGTAAATTTCAAGTTTTTGGCATTATAAACTTCCACTTGGTCACCCATGTCCATATGACGTAAAAACACAGCTTTGCCTTTGCCGCGCAAAAGCACTGCTATTTGCGCTGCCAAGCGGCCTAAGATTTTACCAGATGCATCAATTTTATGAATCTTTGTCTCTGCCATATTTAAAAATTTATACCAATTCAATGAAAACCATCGGAGCGCCATCGCTGCGGCGTTCGCCAAGTTTGATAATTCTGCTGCAGCCTCCGGCCCGCTCTTTATATTTTGGCGCTACTTCTTTTGACAATTTTGCGACTGCGGCTTTGGGTAAAAATTTCTCCGCGTACCTGATACCGACCAAATCGCCTTTTTTTGTTTTTGTTATTAATCTCTCAACCAAACCGCGCATTTCTTTTGCGCGCGCCTCCGTCGTTTTTATCTTGCCTTTCATAATTAAATTAACGGCCAGGCTTTTCAAAAAAGCTTTGCGTTGGTCTCTCTTCAGTCCAAATTTTCTTCCTTTGTTTTTGTGTCGCATGCCAATGTTGTTTAAATTTATGAGCGAGACTCAATGTTTAGCAAAATAAATTTAACTACAACATTGAGCACCCGCCTAAATTTCTATCCATGTACTTTGTGTTTCAGCGGAAGGCGGCGAAGCCGCTTTCGCTCTCCATACCTGTAAAGCTACAAGTCCATCGCTGGAAATTCTGGCGGGTAAAGGTTTTGTAACGAAATTTCTATCGCTTTGCAGGCTCGGAAATTTCGACAAAGCCCTTTACTCCTTCATCTCAAATCCGTATTTTTTGAAAACCTTCTTAATTTCTTTTATGCCTTTTTCTCCCATCCCTTCAATTTCTTTGAGCGAACTTTCGCTTTTTTTGGACAAGCTGCCCAGAGTTTTAACTCCTCCCTCAAGCAAAGCGTTTATCGTTCTTTTGGAAAGCTTCAGGTCCTCAATTTTCGTTTTCAAAATATCTTCCGATGGTTCCTCGGCAAAAACTTTCTGTGTTTGCTCTTCCGGTTTTTCTATTTCTAGGAATAACTTAAATTGATTGACTAAAATTTCAGCCGCTTCCCCAAAAGCTTCCTCGGGGCTGATGCTGCCATCAGTTTCTATGTCAATTTTAAGACGGTTAAAATCGGTTCTTTCTCCCACTCTCATATTTTCTACTTCAAAGTTGGCTTTGAGCACTGGGGTAAAAATCGCATCAATGGCAATCATCCCGATTTCCAGTTTCTCTTTTTTCCTCCTCTCAACCGGAACGAATCCCAGTCCCTTCTCAACTTTTATTTCCATCTCAAATTCTATTTTTTTATCCGTCAAGGTAGCGATCTTTGTATCTTTATTTATCACTTCGATATCTGAAGTTATTTTTATATCACCGGCCGTCACTTCTTTTTGTCCTTTGGCCGAAAGGAAAACCGTCACCGGCTGCTCACCGTATAATTTAAATCTGATTTTTTTTAAGTTCAGTATAATCTCAATCACATCTTCCGCGACTCCCGGTATTGTTGAAAATTCGTGCTGGACTCCTTTTATTTTAAAACCCGTGGCTGACGCTCCTGGCAATGAAGAAAGCAGCACTCGGCGAAGCGCGTTGCCCAACGTTATGCCGTAGCCGGGATAACAACCCTCAATTTCAAAAATGGCTCGGCTGTCTTCTTTTTGAATGACTTTTGGTTTTAGAGGCAAAGGAATGTTTTGCATAAAAATACACTGAAAAAACTGATATAGATACGGATTTGAACTGAAGCAATTTCAGTTAATTCCGTAAATATCCGCTTATTCCGTGTTTTATCGTGAATAAAATTCAACTACCAGACCCGCCGAGTTTAAATCGCCCAGGTCATCAGTCGCCGGAATGCCCAAGATTTTTCCTTCAATCTTCTCTTTTTCAAGCGACAGCCAGGCTGGCGTTTCATATTTTTTTAAAATGGTCGGTAAATCTTTCATTAAATTTGATTCTTTTATCTTTGTATTAACCGCAATCACTTGGTCTTTTTTCACCTGGAAAGAAGGAATGCTGACTCTTTTTCCGTTAACCAACATGTGGCCATGATTGACTAATTGGCGCGCCATTGTTCGGGATCTGGCCAGGCCCAGGCGGAAAACGACGTTATCAAGACGCATCTCCAGTTTTCTCAATAAAATTTCTCTGGTGTCACCTTGCGCGGCCATTGCTTCTTTGACGTATTTTTTAAACTGCCTTTCAGAAATTCCGTAAATTCTCTTTATTTTTTGCTTTTCTGCCAACTGTTTGCCAAATTCAGAACCTCCCCTTCTCCTTTTGGTTTTTCCGTGGATTCCAGGAGGATTGGGCCGTTTGACCATGGCGCATTTTGGACTAAAACAACGATCCCCTTTCAGAAAGAGTTTTTCCCCGGCCCGGCGGCATTTTTTGCAAGCTGGACTATTCATTAATCAATGCCCTAATTTATCTATAATTATCGCTAATGAATTAATATTCGTGATTATTAGTCTTAAGTTCGTGGTTTTATTGGTGATTATACGCGTCTTACTTTTCTCGGCCTGCAGCCATTGTGCGGTATCGGCGTTATGTCTTTGATAGTTGAAATTTCAAGACCGTGGCTGGCCAAGGCCCTGATTGCCGCTTCTCGGCCGCTGCCGATTCCTCTGACATAAACCATCACTTCTCTTACGCCTAACTTCTTGACTTTCTCTATAACCGCTTCCACTACTTTTGAAGCAGCAAAAGGAGTTGCTTTTTTGGGGCCTTTAAAACCGAGCCCCCCAGAACTTGCCCACGCCAAAACATCACCGCCCATATCGGTTAATGTCAAAATGGTGTTGTTGTAGCTTGACTGAATAAAAGCTTTCGCTTTCTCAACCCGCTTTGATTTAAAACTTTGTGCTCCCGAGACGGCTTTTTTTTGAGCAGCTGATAATTCCTGTTCCTCACGAAGCACGTCTTGCTCGGATTGAGCGATAATTTTTTTCTTTCCCATATTTTTCTATTTAAGGCGATTACTGGGATTACGTTTTCTCCGCCGCCGCTTTTCTACCCGAACCCATGGTCTTGCGAACGTTTCCGCGCACGGTTCTGGTATTTGTCTTGGTCCTCTGGCCTCTAACCGGCAAGCCTTTTATGTGACGAATTCCCCGATAGGAACCAATGTCTTTCAATCTCTTTATGTTCATCATCCGCTCTCTTCGCAACTCTCCCTCAATTTTATAACTTTTTTCAACAATATCTTTCAATAAATTAAGTTGCTGGGCTGAAAGTTTGTTTGCTCTCAAATCCGGATCAATTTTTGCCTGACTTAAAATCTTATGACTCAAAGACCGCCCTATCCCATAAATATAAGTTAAAGCGATTTCTATTCTTTTGTTGTCTGGTATATTGACACCGGCGATTCTTGGCATATTTTTTTATTTTTATTTTATCCTAAGGCGAGGTGATTGCCGAAGAAAACATCGCATCTATTAATTTCAGAGGCGAGCACCGAGCCTTTTCTACCCCTGCCTCTGCTTGTGTTTTTTATTTGAACAAATCACATAAACCCGGCCTTTGCGGCGGACAATCTTGCATTTTTCACAAAATTTCTTGACTGATGCTCTGACTTTCATAATTTTAATATTTTTCTTTAAGGCGACTGTCAAGACTGTATTTGCCAACAAAAAATCCCTCGCCTAATGCGGCTCGGATTTTTTAGCCAAGCCCTAAGATAATCGCTGAATGATTCTGCCTCTCTTTTGATCGTATGCGCTTAGCTCTACTTTAACCCTGTCTCCCGGCAATATACGAATAAAATTTAGCCGCATGCGGCCCGATAAATGAGCCAAAACCTCATCCCCATTATCTGTCTTAACTTTAAAAAGAGTGCTGGGCAACGCTTCAATAACTTCTCCTGTTTTTATGATTTTTTCTTTTTGGTTAGCCACTCGTTATTTTTTAAGTTATCTGCGCCTATATATTGCTAAATTATACGCCCTTTGACGGCCATATTAGGCCTAGATAATCTTTGGTTTATATTATAACGTAATTTAAGATTAGTCAACAGTAATCTTGATTTTATCAATCTGCTTGGGTATGCTTCTGGCCCAAAACGGCCAAAGCGAAAATTGGGCTTCTTTTATTTCCGGCCGCTGTGATAATATATCACGCACCTCGCTTTGCTGCTTCCCAGCCACTACTTTCTTAATCTCGTCCTCATTTATTTTCCAAACAGCCTCCTGCAGCCCCGCAAGCCTAAAATTCATCTGGCCTTTTTCAATGTCAATTTTTATGTCTTTATAATTAAGTGGTGTTTGGCTTGTTATCTCTTTATTGCCGCCAAGCTGGGCGGATAAATTATTCGCCAGAAGCTTGGAAACATCCGCTTCTGAAAAAACCAATGCCTTTGCCGTGCCCGTAACGACAAGTGTAAAGGTTTCCGCCTTGCCGCCTATTTCAACCGAAGACTTCGCTTCGCTCATCGCAATTGCCACTGCGCCATCCAGAATCTTTAAGTCTGCTGAAATCTGAACGGCTAATTCTGTCTGGATTTTTTGCCGCAAACCATCCCAGACCTTATCCTTGGCTTTATTAAAATCATCCTGCGTTAAGATTTTTATATTTTCGGTTGAGCCGCCGCTCATGCTGCTTTTTGATTTGCCATAAAATGCGGCATATTTTGGCGAACCTTGGAAACCAGGTATTGAAAAATTACTCGGTCCGATATTATATTCCTTGCCGGGTTGATCGGCTTCAACTTCCACATCAATAGAGCTGGCAACAATTTTTCCTTCTTCAATTTTTGCTCCGGGAATTGTGACTGACTTTGTCAAACGGAATATTTTTCCTTCTTGCGAAAGAAATCTGGTTGTTTCAACCAGCGCCTGGGGGCTGGAACTATAGGCGTTGTAAATCGTTATTGTTCCCTTGGCTTTTTCGTTTAACTGGCGTTGGCCGGTCGCCGGAAATTCCTGAGTGTCTTTATCTTCTAATTTCATAAGCTGAGCGGGAATTTTATTTGCGGCTGTGTCAATTTGAGATAAATTTTTATCGGCCAGAATCATAAAATCAAACGGTATCTGTTCTTTTTTTGCGCTAATTAAAATTTCGGCTTTTGGCAAAACCAGATAAAAGACAAGTCCGGCAATGACAATTGAGCAAAAAATAAATATGCCGAAAATCTTTACCGGGAACGAAGAAACAGCATTAGTTTCTCCGCGAACTTGTTTTTCTCTCTCAAAAGGTAAAGCAGGCGGCCTTTCTACAAAATCTTGTTTTTGATAAGATTTGATTTCAAAGTTTTCTTTCACCGGAATTTTCTCTTCTTGTGCAGTTGGCTGCTCGGCTAAAATTTTTGATTCTTCTTCGCGCTGTTTCAATAACAAATCGGCGGATTTGCTTGAAATATCCTTAATTTTTTTTGCGGCAATTCTACCAGGGCTAGCAGTTCCGGTTCTCACAATATCGGTCATGCGAAAAGAAGAAGATTTTTTTTCTTCCTTGAGAAATCTCTTAAATTCTTCCGGGGTCACCTGTTCCTGCAAAACTTCTTCTGACTGGCTTTTTGGTTCTTCCTGTTCCAGTTGCCCGGGCAAAGATTCGCTGACCGAAAAACCGATTTTTTTTGCTAAACGTTGCAGAGCCGCGTCCGAAGAAACAAAAATAATTCTTTTTCTTAAATTGTCGGCCTCTCTTTTAAGCAGTTTGAGATTAATTAAACTTTGACTAATTACAGCCGCTTTTGGCACAACAAAAAAGACCTCTTCTGCCTTGGTTTTAACAAGTCTATCAATCACCGAGGTTATTTCTTCGTTGGAATTTATGTAAATAATTTTCTCGTCCATTTTTTTATTCCTCTAAGTCTGCATTAATCTGATGGCCCGGCGCAACATCGGTGCAAAAAGGCCTTCTTCGCTTAAAAGCTGAACCGATAGGCTGGCCAGCGCCAAAGGAGTGACGTCTTTGGGCTCTTTAAGCCTGCCTGTTTTGTCTTCTATGTCAACAATCTTAGCCGGGTCAATGAAATTAATTTCTGGCGCCTGCAAAACAGGCAGGTCTTGTGTCCATTCGCCGCTTTCCAACGCCTTTTTTATCCCTATTAGACTACTTCCTCCGCCGCATAATAAAATTTTTGAAGGCAGCGGGCTCAGTTTTGAAAATTCGTTAAGCGCCAGGTTGACTCCGGACAACCAGACTTTGATGTCCTGCCGGAAAATATCGGAAATTTTCTTTTTTACGCCAGAAGAGATTTCTCCCCGGCTATATTTTAATTTTATCTGCTCTCCTTCGGCAAATTCAACCGATAAATTGTCGCAAAGTCTTTTTGTGAACGCGCGGCCGCCCAAAGCAAAAGATTTTATTCCTTCCAAGCCCCCCTGACGCATTAAAGCAATGTCGGTTGTGCCTCCGCCGATGTCAATGAAAATCGCGTCCCCCCCGCGTTCTATATCAACTGCCCGCGCGATGGCGTAAGGTTCGGCGGCAATAAAAAGAAGTTCAAGATTAAGCGCCTTGGCAATCGAATTTATGGCGCCCAGGTGCATCAATGGCGCATAAGCATTAAAAACGCTCAACGTTATTTCTTTTCCCTGAAATCCCAAAGGATTGGTCACCTGATATCCGTCAATTTTAATATCAACTATTGTCGCGTTAATTAATTTTACTTCAATTTCCGATATGCCCGATTCTTCCGCCAAATCCTGCCTGATTTTGTTAAACGCCTTCCACTGGATTTTTTGAATAATATTTTTTAGCTCCGGCAATTCTATTTTTTGTTTCTGGTCTTCTCTTTCATAATTAAATGTAAAAGTCACCCCTTTGACAAATTCACCGGCAATTCCGATGACCGCCTGGCTTGTTTTAGCTTTGGCTTCCTTTTCCGCAGCTTCAATCGCTCTTTTGCAGGTCTGGGCCACTCCCTGGATATCGGTCACCGCGCCTGCTATCATATGGGAAATTTTCTGAGCCTCAAATGCAGCCCCTACAATTTCTCCCTTTTTATTATTTTCATCTATTCTGACAATTAATGCCTTAACAAATTCTGTCCCGATGTCCAGAGCCAAAACGCAGCTGCCCTTTATTTTGCTTTTGCCTAAAATTTTATCTAAAAAAGACATTTTTGTTTTTTTCTGCCGACTACGTTTTTTCGAGGCAGATGCTCGAGCCTCTTTATTCCAGTACCGCTTTTATCCTCCTTGCCCCCGCGCTCACGGATTCCTCTTTAACAATTTTAAAATGGCCAAGGGCTCCGGTTTTTTCAACGTGCGGCCCTCCGCATATCTCTTTACTAAATATTTTACCATTTTCACCGATTGTGTAAACCTTTACTCTTTCCCCATATTTTGATTCAAAAACTCCCGTTGCTCCTTGCGCTTTGGCTTCATCCAAACTCATCTCTTCCATTTTAACCGGCAAATCTTGAGCAATTACTTCGTTCACAAAATCTTCAACTTGTTTTATCTGCTCCGGTGTCATTTTTTCTGAATGCGAAAAATCAAAACGCAGTCGCTCGGCCGTGATATTTGAGCCGCGCTGGATTATCTGGCTTCCCAAAACCTGTCTTAGCGCCGCCAGCATCAAGTGCGCGGCAGTGTGGTATTTAACTACTTGCTCGGAGTGGTCGGCCAGCCCGCCTTTAAACTTCTGCTCGGCGCCGGCGCGAGAAAGCTCTTGATGTTTCAAAAGAGACTTTTTGAAACCTGCTTCATCAATTTTCAGGCTGCGTTCACCCGCCAATTCTCTGGTAAATTCAAGCGGGAATCCGTAAGTGTCATACAAATGGAAAACTGCTTCGCCATTAATTACATCGCTAACCGTCAGATGGTGGTCTTCAATTATTTTTAAAAACTGCTTTAGTCCTTTTTCCAGCGTTCTGCCGAATTTTTCTTCTTCTCTGACCAATTGTTCCTCAATAAAATCCCTTCCTCGTAAAAGTTCGGGATAAACGTCTTTATATATTTCTATTACAACACCTGAGACTTTAAACGTAAAAATATCGTTTATGCCTAATTGCTTTCCATACCTGACCGCGCGCCGAATGAGACGCCGCAGAACATAACCGCGCTCAACATTGGAAGGTTCAACATTTTCGGCCAGAATAAAAGCAGCGGCTTTCAGATGGTCGGCCAAGATTCGCATCGCGCGCGTGACGTTAACTGACTCCCTGTATTTTTTGCCAGATAATTCTTCTATCTTTTTAAAAATCGGATAAAAAAGTTCATTGTCAAAAGTATCTATTTTGCCGTTTAAAACCGAAACCGTTCTTTCCAGCCCCATGCCGGTATCAACATTCTGCTGGGCCAATTTTTCAAATTTGCCGTCAGCGGTTTTATTGAACTCCATAAAAACGTCGTTCCAAATTTCCATAATTTTGCCTGCCTTGATTTCTTCATCAAAAGTTTTTTGCAAAGGCCCTGATTCAGGCACCACATCATAAAACATTTCCGAACATGGTCCGCATGGTCCGGTCTGGCCAGCCGGCCCCCACCAGTTGTCTTTGGCGGGCAAAGGGAAAATTCTGAGATTACCGCTACCGTCAATTGACTGATTATACGGCGAGACTTCGGCTCGGATTCCGGCTTTGTCAAATTGCTCTTGCCAGGCATCAATTGATTCCTGGTCAATGGGCGCGTTTTCGTCTCCCATAAAAACGGAGATATATAATCTTTTTGGCTCAAGTCCGAGCCATTTTTTATCCGTTAAAAATTCCCAACTGAAAGCAATTGCCTCTTTTTTAAAATAGTCGCCCAGCGACCAATTGCCCAGCATTTCAAAAAAAGTTAAGTGCCTGTTGTCGCCGACATCGTCAATATCCGTAGTCCTGATGCATTTTTGTGCGTCAGCCAGCCTTTTACCCGAAGGATGCTTTTCGCCCAAAAGATAAGGCACTAAGGGATGCATGCCGGCGGTTATAAAAAGTACGCTGGGATCGTTTTCCGGAATCAAAGAAGCCGAGGGAATTATCGCGTGCCCCCGCTCTTTAAAAAAATCTAAATATTTATCACGAAGTTCGCTCGCGCTCATTAATCATAATTTAACACAAAACTGCTAATCTGACAAATGAAAAAGGGCGGCTTTTCAGTCGCCCTCGCAAACAGAAGGTGGTTTTATAAACCAGGCATAAATCATAACGGCAGTAACATAGTTTATACTGTGATTGTAGGCAAAAATAGCCTTTTTTATTTTTTTCAAATCATTCTTATCCCAGCCGTTCCGATATAGATAATTGCCTGCGCTAAATATAGCATCTTCAAAGTTGAACAAATCAATTTTTCCTTCTCCATTGCCGTTGCCGCTAACCGCAAAATTTACATAGCTTGACGGGATAAATTGCATATGCCCAAATGCTCCAGCCCATGAACCAGGAATTAAAAATGGATTAAAATTTTGCTTGTAGCAAATCTTGATGAAAGTGACCAGCTCCTTTTCTGCCCATTCTGCACGCCTGGAATTTGATAAGGCTAAGGTGAGCAAACTGTTTATCACCAGACGTTTGCCGAGATTGGTGCCTAGCCTGGATTCAACCCAATAAATGCTGACCAGATATTCGCTTTGCACTCCGTATCGCTCGTAGACTTTGCTTAGAATGCTTTCCTTCTCTTTCATAACCCGACTGCCTTTTTTTATTGAATCTTTTTTGAATATACCAAAGGTGGGATCAAATTGGTTAGTAATCCCGTCTTTCTTTTGGAAAAAATCCGCATAATACGTTAAGCGCCTATCTGACAAAATAGTATTGGCGAACTCTTCGCTTACGCCGGCTTGTATAATTTTCATCAAAAGCTCGGGCTTCTTTTTCTGGAATGACTCTGGCAAATCTCCTAATGTTTTCTCTGGATAAAACAATAAAAAAACTAAAATCAATATAAATGCCGTTTTTTTCAAAGAACTCACCTCCTTTTCTATCAGTTTTATTATTCTTAACAAAATTATCCAAAAAAGTCAAAAAATAATACTGTGGATAATGATATTTACAAAATCTCCAACCAGTGTTATATAATACCTTATAGATATTCGTTCTTTCTACACACGTTTTATTTGGCTTATATCCAAGAAAGGAGGAATGCTTATGCTTGTTGTTTTAGGATAGTGGCGACGATCAGCCAAAAGAAACGTAAAATGAGGGGGAGGCCAGCTCTGAAAATTGAGGTCAAAGGAAGAAGACTCCGGTGCTATTATGCAGTGACTGGGCACAAAACCAGAAGACAAATAATGTCTTCATAATTTCCCAACGCGCATATGATCTGCGCATAAAACTCCCAGCTGCAATGATCGTCTTACGATCAAGTCGCCGTCTCTCTTACCTCCCTTCAGCTCATTGCCCTCCCCCTCATCTTTCCAAAAAAGCCTTTCATTTTGAAAGGCTTTTTCACTTGTTGCATTTTTCCACGATCGTGGAAAAATGCAACAAAAATCTTCAAAAAAATACAACCACTATTTTATTACTCCTCCGCCTAAAAGCTCGCCATTCTTTTCATAAAACACCACGCTCTGCCCCGGCGTTGGCGCCCGCTGAGGCTTAAAAAATTTTACTACGATTTGTGATTTATAATTTGTAATTTGTGACTTCGCTGCTTCGCTTTTATACCTAATTTTTGCCCAAACTCTCGCTGGCATTTCTAGCGGCTGGCCAGCTACCCAATTTATATCACTCACTACTAATTCTTTGCTGTATAAATCTTCTTCATTGTTGCTCACATACAGAATATTTTTTCTGTCGTCTTTTTTGACGACCCACCAGGGCCCTTGCTGTAAGGGAATATTTTTACGCTGACCGATTGTGTAAGGCGCCAAACCCCGATGTCGGCCCAAAATTTTATTGCTTAAATCTCTGATTTCGCCAGCCTTTATTTTCAAATATTTTTTAAGAAAACTTTCAGTGTCATTGGCCACAAAACATAAATCAAAGCTCTCGCCCTGCCGGAAAGGCAATCGCCATTTTTTTGCCATTTGATAAACTTGCTCTTTTGTATAGTCGCCCAACGGAAAGAACACCCGATTTAATTGTTTTTGTGTCAGCTTGTAAAGAAAATAGCTCTGATCTTTATCCGAGTCTTTTGCTTTAAAAAGTTTGTGATTTTTATTTTGCCAAAGCAGCCGAGCATAATGTCCCGTCGCCACATAATCCGCCCCCATGCCCAGCGCTTTTTCCATCATCAATCCGAATTTAATTTTTTTATTGCAGACGATGCAAGGGTTGGGTGTTATCCCCCGGCTCGTTTCTTCCAAAAAATAATCAACCACAGATTTTTTAAATTCTTTTTCCACGCGCAAAACATAAAAAGGGATGCCAAGTTTTTGCGCCACTGCTCTGGCCGCCTGCTCCGCCCCTTCGGAACAACAAGTATTTCTATTTTCCCTATTGGCATCTATTCCGTTCCTTGTTTCAGACCAAAAACGCATAAAAAAGCCAATCATGTCATATCCTTGTTTTTTCAACAACGCTGCCGCCACGGAAGAATCAACTCCGCCGGACATGGCCACAACTACTTTTTTGTTTTTTATCTTTTCTGCCGCCATGTATTTATTTTTACTATATCTCCGCCAAAAAGAAAAGCCCTGAACGAGTTAATAGTTTAAACTCGTTCAGGGCAATGTTTCAGCTACCATTAGTTCCGGTGGCTAAAAGAACCTCTTGTTTCTGACCGTTAGTACGATTTTCAAATCGCCTAGATCGGCAAGAAATAAATCCTAAGCGATAAAATTTGCATGCCTTGCAGTCCACAGCCGCATCCTCTTTGCAAGGACGAATTAACGGCGTGAGGGCCAAAGCGATTGCCTGGACAATTTCCTGGATATTGAGCATCGTCTCCGGTGCTTCCGGAGCCGTTAAACTTCTGCTCAAAAGCTGATTCCCTTTAGCACTGTGATACCAAGGCGGACAAAATTCGGAATCCAGCGACGCTTCCAGGTCTTGCCAAGTCAAGCACAGATTGACGCCATATTTATTAAAGGATAGCCATCGTTCGCTTTCGAGATTGTATGTAAGGCCGTTTTTCCTCATCTCTGCAATTCGCAAAATTCGCACAAAATCTCTGATGTCTACGCCCGACAACTTAAGCTTGTCCAAGAGTCGCGGCGAGAAAAAAACAATGGTACTCCCCGAACTGCCTTGCTGAACATATACATCGGGGGGCCTGCCGAAAACCTTACGGGTATATTTGGCCATGGCATGATTGTCTGATCTGACACAGGTAATCTCAATCTTTTCTTTTGGACAAGAAGGGTTGACCCATTTGTAAAATTTGCTTGCGTTAGAAGTAAACTCCTCTTCGCATTCCAAAAATCGCAACTGGTCCCAAAGATCAACCTCAACCGTCTTCATCAAAAAACTCAATAGCTCTTGCATATCGGCATCTTCCTTCTCTTCGTCGCCTTTGTTTATATATTTATTATAAATATGAGCTCGTTTGATGAATGAATGAAAGTCGAAGAATGTACTATTGGGCCGGTTATCCGTATTTTCGTAAAAATTCAAGAGCTGCCGAAACAACGGATTACCAGTTAAACCTAGAAGCTCGATTGCCAGGTGAGCGGCCGAAGGAAATCTTGACCCGTGTTCGTCGGTCAGACTGTTTGCCGCTCCGATGATGAGCGTCCTTTTATTAAGCAGCAAATCTAAATCTGACAATCCCTCTTCTTGGTATTCTTGCGGCATCCTTCCTTCTCCCCAAATTTCCACTGTTGCATCTGCAATGCCCGGAAAAAATTTTTCGCCCCATTTCTTGTAAAACACGCCTGCCGCCACCTCCTCAATATGGAACGCGTAGTGCAGAACGATCGTGTTTACGGGAAAAGGATGCTCGCGGATAAGCGCAAAAAACATTTCAATCGCTTTGCCTTTATCAACCCTCTTTACCTGCTTAATTTCTCTGACTTTTTCTGAAAACGCCATTGTCGCCATTTTGCACCTCCTATTCATTTTTTATTAAGGGTTAAATTTGAAAGAACCTACTCACTTTTTCCATTCTTAGATTATAACAGATTAGGCTTATCTTGTCAATAATATTTACGCCTCCCCTCTTCTTTCTTGAAATGAAGCAGAATTTATGATATAAATAAAGTAAATTTTAAATGTTATGCTAAACTACAACGATTTGCGGCCGGGCACTTTTTTTATTTTAGACGGACAGCCCTATGAGGTGCTGGAGTTTTCGTTTCTGCGGATGCAGCAGAGAAAGCCGGTCGCCCAGACAAAAATTAAGAATTTGATTTCCGGAAAAATCATCAGCCGAAATTTTCAGCCCAACGAAACTTTTGAACAAGCCAATATTAATTATAAGGATGTTAAATTTTTATACAACCACCGCGAAAAATTCGTCTTTTGCGAAATCAACAATCCTTCGCAAAGATTTGAAATAGGAGAACAGCAGATCGGCGATCTGACAAAATTCTTAAAACCCAACGGCCAAGTTGAAATAATTGAATTTGAGGGCAAAATCATAAATATCTCTTTGCCAATTAAAATGGATTTTAAGGTTATTGAAGCCCCGCCGGGCATAAAAGGCGACACGGCCCAGGGAGGCACCAAGGCGGTCAAAATAGAGACCGGAGCGACGATAAACGTGCCTCTGTTCATAGAAGAAGACGACATTATCAGGGTAAACACCCAAACGGGTTTATATACGGAACGGGTAGAAAAATCGAAATAAGCAATTATCAATTAGACTATTAACGAAAATCCGCCTCATCGGCGGATTTTGCTATTCTCCTGTTACTAGTCTCTAGTTGCTATTTGCTATTTATAATTCCACCTTATCTCCCTCATTTAAAACTTCCCCGTTTGAATTGGCCGGTTTATTTTCGCCGTCTCTATTGGCGTCTCTATCTGGGACCAAATCGCTTTTTTTCTTCTCCTCTTTGTCTCTCTCTTCTTCGTTTTTCAAAACCTCCTGCAGAGTTTCTCTTAGCTCAGACAAATTAACTTCTTTTTTCTTTCTTCGCGAATCCGAAAATTTGGCCGGTTCTTTTCCGGTTGCCTGGGCCAAAGAAATCGGCTCGCCGGTATCTTTAATTAAAATTTCGCTTGATGGTTTTTGGTCTTGCGGCCTGAAGCTTGGCGCAAAAGTTCGCGGCTGATGCGCAGGCGGACTATTTTTTTGTTCCCTTATTTCTGCCAGACAATCTTTGCAGTAGACGGGCCTGACGCCATCGGGCTTGAATTTCACCTGGATTTTTTTGCCGCAATTATTGCAGACTGCGTCAAACATCGGCTGCTGCTCTTCATAAAATTCTGTTTGATGCGCTTTTGAAACTTCTTTCCCTAAAATTTTTCTTTCCTCTTCTTCACTTTTAATCACCCCGCTCCATTTGGCGATTTTTTCTTCAACTTCGCCGCGGCTCGTGCTGTAGCGCTCTCTCGAAACCTTAATAATTTTTTCTTTATATGAAACTTCGGGCCTGGGAAGCGGCGGCAGAGTGGTGGCCGAAAAAGGCCGCGAAGCCATGCCGTCAATCATCAATTTCAGATAGACCTGTGCGAATCCCAAACCGACTAAATCATTGACGGTGAATTCCGGCATAAATTCTTTTTCAAGGAATTCTGCGTCAAAGGCGCCGATTCTAAACATAACCATTGTTCCGACGTTGCCCAGCACTGCGTCTCTGACCGGCTCAACCATTTGGGTGATATACTGATGCGCCAAAATCAGATCCAGACGATATTTTCTGGCTTCAGACAAAATTGCAGCAAACGATTCGGTGGCAAAATTTTGAAACTCGTCAACGTATAAATAAAAGTCTTTACGCTCTTCTTCGGCAATATCAATGCGCGACATGGCGGCCAGCTGAAGCCGCGTGATAAGCATGGCACCCAGCAAAGCTGAATTATCCTCGCCAATTCTGCCTTTGGACAAATTCATGATAAATATCTTCTGCTCGTCCATAATCTCACGGATATTAATGGCTGATTTTGTCTGGCCGACGATGTTGCGAATTAATGGACTTGTCAAAAACTGACCAACTTTGTTTTGAATCGGTGCCACTGCTTCAGCCATGAATCTGTCGGGGTATTTGGTGAATTCCTCCACCCAAAAGCTTTTAACAACCGGGTCGTTAATTTTATCCACCACTTTCTTACGGTATTCCTTATCAATCAAAATGCGCATAATACCAAGAAGGGTTGAGCCGGGATATTCCAAAAGAGCCAAGATTGCATTTCGCAAAAGATATTCAAGCCTCGGACCCCATGACTCTGCCCATAGTTTTTTAAAAACACCTACCAGCCCGGAAGCAATAAGATGCCTGTGTTCAGAATCAACTTTTTCAATGGCATTGAAAGCAATCGGAAAATCCAAATCGGCCGGATTGAAATAAATCACATCATTAATCCGGTGCGAAGGCACATAATCAAGAATTTTTTCGGAAAATTCGCCGTGCGGATCAACGATACCAACGCCTCTGCCTGCCTGAATATCCTGAATCGCCATATTTTCTTCAAGAGTTGTTTTCCCGGTGCCGGTTTTCCCGATAATATAAAAATGTCTCCGCCTGTCGTCGGTTTTTATCCCGAATTTAACTTTCTGATTACGAAAGTTAGTTTCCGCAAATAATGTTATCTCATCATTCATTTATTTTTTCCTTCTTTAACGTAAAGCAAAGCGGCTTCTGGAACCATCGAGCGACGAGCGGGCATGGTTCCGTCCTGCGTCGTCTGGACGGAGAGCGAGGAGCTCGCTGGAGCAGAAAATTATCGCTGGGAATTTCCTGCGTTTCCAGAAGTCGCTTGCTTTGCGTCTTTTCTCCCCTACCCTGTCGGCAGCCCCAACGGCGGTTCGGCTTTTTTCACTTCAAGCCAAGGAGTCATTGGCGCCTTAACCGATGTGGTCGGGAAATGAAAAAGACTGGCTAATTCTTCAATGTTTAAAATATAGCCTCTCTCCCAGAAACTTCGGGTTTTGAGCATCCGAAGGAGCCGGCGCTGCTTAAAAATTTTCCTTTGTTTTGCGAAAAGATAGTTTGCTTTTGTCGTAGTGACCGCATCCGGCCTAAGGCCGTTAGCATTTAAAGCGGCGAACTGATTGAATAAACCCATGATCGCGCCGACATTTGGCATGGCAAAAATTTCTCTCCGGCCAAAATAGCCGAACTGGACCTTTGCTTCGTATCCTTTTTTTGCCGCTTTTAGTTCAATCGCGTTTATAACTTCGCGCTGTCCGGGGGAAAGCATCTGCATTGGGACAAACGCTCCTTCTTCTGTCGGGACGGCTGTTGGCTTTGTTTTTTCCATTAAAGCCTTAACCTCTTTTTCTGATTTTTTCACCCAATCGTCGGCCAGGGGCCTGATAAGTATCTGAATCCATATCTGTTCCCCCTGTTTCACCTTACTCATGACCTCCATCAGCCCCGCCAGAGGATCAATAAACGGAGGACTCGTCGGCCGCATAACAATATCAACATGCTGCATGTAGGTGCGCAGCGGATAAACATCGCTTTTTGACAGCCTAAGCCGCGATCCCCAAATGTCCCAATTTTTATTTGGGGTATCTACTGGCACATTCTGCACATAGTCATCAACTTCTTTAATTTCCGCCTGCGGATATTGGCTGTAAATTTGAGCTTCAATCAAATTTCTGAATTTGGCCGCCGCTCTGATAAAAAAATGAATTTCGCCATCAATGCCGATAATTTCAAGGCTGAAGTAATCCTGCATTGTGCCCTTAAAATATTTCTGATATTTAGTTGTGACTGTACCAAAAATCCCCCAAAATCCAGCAATGACCTGCTCCATTATTTTGGGGGTTCGCTCAATGTCCCTGGGAGGTTTAATTTCCAATATCCGCCAGTCTATGCCCTGCCAGTAAACGCGTTTTATATAGTACATCCATGTTTCAAAAAAAGCGACTGCCAAAACTATCGGCAGCCAGATCCAACCAATATCAAATATAAAGTTTATTAATGCTTTTAAAACCTCAAAGGCGCTCATTCTTATTTTTTTAAAAAACTTGAGAATTAGGCAATAGCAAAACGCCCGTCCTCCAATTTTTTGAAAGATTTCTTATTTTGAAGATTAATCAGGATAGTATTTTCCTTGATCAATCTTTTTGCTAAAACTTTTTTAACTATGTCTTCCTTTGATAAAGGCCCTTCTTTTTTCAGGATCTGGGAAATAACGTCAACGACAGTGCCCGGTTCGTATCCCCATTCGCCCAGGGCGTAGATCCCCCGGCCGATTAAAACGAAGCGCGGATCTTTGATCAGTTCATTATGGACGGTCTGCACATATGCCTGCCGCGGATCAGGAAGCTGCTGATTGATAAGATTGGTAACTTCTGAAAAATGAAACGGCTGGCCTTCTTTTTTCAAAATCAAATAAGCTTTGTCTCTGACTCCTCTTGGAGAAATTTCCGGCCAGTCAGCCGGCCCGAATTCGCCAAAATTATTTTTCTCAATCAGTTTTGAGACGTCAATATAAGAAAGCGCGGCTTTATCTGAAATATCAGGCAGGCTTTTTTTAATAACCTGAAAGAGCTCCGCGTCTTTTAAAAGCTGATGGTTTTTGCCAAAATATTTAATCGCTGAATCAACCGTTCTCTTTGCCGTTTTTAAGGAATTCTTGTTGATTGTCCAGGCGGGATAGAATTGATCGGTTTCCGGAATCCTTTCAAAAGGCTGACCCAAAGTCAAAATCAAATTCAAAGCTGAGCGGCAAAGCGCCAGTTCCTGGCTATTTTTCTGCATCTGCGCCAGCTTGCTGGCGGGCACGCAATAGCAAACCAGATCATCAAAGGCTTTCTCTTCCCTTCTCATATCGCCATAATCTTTAAAATAAGAGAAGATTTCATCTTGGACAGGCTTTAGTCTTGACTGAATTTTAGACTGGACCAGATAATCAAGGCCGTTTTTTTCAATCTGACGGACCCGCTCTCTTGTTATATTGTATTGCTCGCCGATTTCCTGAAGAGTCTGGGCGCTGTCTCCGGACAAGCCAAAACGCCGCGCAATCACATCGCGCGTTCTTCGGTTATTTATTCCCTCCAAAAGCTCTGAAACTAAATTATAAGGATTTTCCATGAATAAAATAGTCTTAATTTATGCCTTTTCAGAATATCACAATATCTAAATCTTGTCAAATAAAGTTACCTTTTTCTAATCAACCGTCTTTGCCTAAGCCTTTCCCAAGCAACCAACAAGGGGCTCGCAATAAAGATTGAAGAGTATGTGCCAAAAAACACTCCAACAAGCAAAGTCAGCGAAAAATATTTTGTTGTTTGTCCGCCGAACAAAAATATGGCCAGCAAGGTCAGCATCACGACCAATGAAGTGGTGATGGAACGGCCCATTGTTTGATTGATGCTTCCTTCAACCGTATTCTCAAAATCTCCCGCTCCGCCGGAGCTAGAGCGAGGCGAGCCGAATCCGCCTTTGCGCAAATTTTCCCTGATTCGGTCAAAAACAACAATTGTGTCATGAACAGAGAAACCAAGAATGGTCAAAACCGCGGTGATGAACAGAAGACCAACTTCAATTCCCAAAAAGTGTCCCAAAACGGCAAAAAGGCCACTTGGTATAATAACGTCATGAACAAGCGCGACAACTGCCGCCACGCCGTAACGCCAAGACGCAACCGGCTTCGAAACTTTTCTGAAAGCGTAAGCAATATAAATGACAATCATTATAATGACCAGAGCGATTGCATAAACGGAACGGCTTTTTAATTCCTGGCCGATGACCGGCCCAATTGATTCAAAGCTTTTTTCTTCAACGACATCCGCCCCGCCCAAATTTTTTAATATTTTCTGATGCGTTTCTTCGTCTATGCTTTTGAATCTCATAATTACGCCCTTGGCGCTTGTCGGCTGGATACTTAATTCTCCCAGTTCCAAGCCGGCTAATTTTTCTTTAATTTTATCGTTGGAAAGCCGCTCTGTCTTGAATTCGGCCTGCAGAAGCGAACCGCCGGTAAAATCAATTCCGAGTTTCAACCCCCAAAGAACAAAAGCAAAAATACTGGCCGCAAATAAAACGCCCGAGATTATAAAAAAGATGTTTCGATTGTGAATTATGGGTATCATATAATTTTTATTCTGTTTTCTTTTTTGCGCCAAACAGCCAAACGTAATTATGCAGTCTTTCCGTCATTATCGCTTTCAAAAATATCCGCGTGATAGTGATGGCTGAAAACATACTGATTAAAATTCCAATTGCCAAAGTCAGGGCAAAGCCCTTAATGATGCTTGTGCCAAGCCAAAATAATATTGCGCAGGTGATCAAAGAAGAAATATTTGAATCGCGAATAGAAGTCCAAGCTCGCTTGAATCCTTCGTCAATTGCGCCAGGCAGGCTTTTGCCCCATTTCAACTCTTCTCTCATGCGCGCAAATATCAAAATATTGGCGTCAACCGCCATGCCGATAGATAAAATAAAACCGGCGATGCCTGCCAGTGTCAGAGTCACGGAAAGTAATTTAAAAATTGCCAGAACAACGGCCGTGTAAATCAAAAGCGCGATTGTGGCCACCAGCCCCGGCAAACGATACCAGAGGATCATAAATAAAATGACAGCTGCCAGGCCGATCAGGCCAGCGATAAGACTGGCGTTCAACGACTGTTCTCCAAGCGAAGCACCGATGGTTTCCTGATTAATTAATTTAATCGGCACCGGCAAAGCGCCGGCGTTTAAACGCTGCGCCAACGTTTTCACTTCCTGTTCTGTAAAACTGCCCGTGATCTGTGCTTTGCCGCCCGATATTGCGTCCTGGACCGTCGGAATGCTTATGGGCTCGCCGTCAAGATAAATAGCCACTTTTTTGCCGACATTGCGCTTGGTTATTTCTTCAAAAAGTTTGGCGCCTTCATTATTGAATTGCAGAGTGACCAAAGGACGATAAGTAGTCTGGTCATAATTGATCTGGGCGCCGCTCAGATATTTGCCGTTAAGCCCCGTTGACTTATAGCAAGGGTCGCCCGAAGCGCTATACGCCCGCAGATAAGGAATTAAAATGTTGGGATTGGCGCAAATTGAATCTTTAACCTGATCAAATGTACTTTTATCCAAAGCACTTCCTAAAACCTGGTCTCTTTCCGCCACTGTTGTTTCTTCTTTAAATTCCAAAAAGGGAGTCTCCCCAATCATTTTAATTGCCTGATCAATATCACGGATTCCTGCCAGCTCAACAATCAATCGATGATGCTGGCCAACCGTATCAATCTGTACCACCGGCTCGGCAATGCCGAACGCATTAACTCGGCGTTCAATAACATCTCTTACTCCCTGCATGGCGTCATTGATGTTTCCGCTGGTAATTTGACTCAAATCAGCTTCATAAACCAAGTGTGTGCCGCCCAATAAATCCAGGCCCAGCCTGAAAGGAAGATTGAAAAATTGAGGGATATTGGGCACGCCCTTCAAAAAACCGACTTCATTCTTTTTGGCATTCAGCCAGTCAGCGCTCTTATTCCAGGCTTTTGGATAATCCAAAAAGGCTGCAAAAAAAGCCAGCAATATTATTGCCAGCACAATCCAAAAAAGCCGGGATGTTTTCCTCTGCTTAACAAATGAAGCACCGCGTCCAGGTGCCTCCCTTTTGACGAATAGATCAATAAGTCTCATAGTGAAACTACTTACATTTCCATTCTACCTCAAAAAACTTTTTTTGTCAAAATTTTCGTCTAAAACAAAAAACAGCCCTTGTGAGCTGTTTTTTGCTGGTTTAATTTACCATCTTTGACCGCCGCCGCCGAAACCTCGGCCGCTGCCGCCGCGATTGAAATCGCGACGAGGAGGACGAGCCTCCATCGGCCTGGCCTCGTTCACCTTAATGGTGCGGCCTTCAAGTTCTTTGCCGTCAAAAAGCTCAATCGCTTTTTGGGCTTCCTCTTCGGAAGCCATTTCCACAAAACCAAAACCCTTTGAACGACCGGACATTTTATCAATGATAATTGTCGCGGTTTCAACGGTGCCGGCTTGTGCAAAAGCCTCTTTCAGAGAATCTTCGGTAGTGCTGTAAGCCAGACCACCGACATATAATTTCTTTGCCATATTATTCTAACAAAATATAGGTAGTATTAAAACCTATATTTTCTACGCTCGTTCGGAAATGAAAACAAATTTTCATTTCACTCACTTGCTTGAAAATAAAAATGCTAATTAACTTTGTAAGACGACCTTGATCCGCTCCAGTCCCGCTTAGCGGGACGAAGGCGACCTCTCTATTGGATTCCTCAGCCACTTACACTTATTAATTAGCATAGGGCGAGAAACTTATCGAGAAACTTACAATATTCTCATTATACACGTTCCAAATTAAATGTCAAGCCCCGAGAAGTTTTTATAAAAAATTATTTTTGTGAGCTATAAAGCTGTAAGGCGAGTTCGCTTTCAAAAATTCAATTATTGCTGCCTTGGCTGAACTTCTAACGGGGTCAAGCTTTGGCAGTAAAAATAAAAGGGCGACTAACTTTTAACCGCCCTAAAATAAAAAACATAATCATATAGCTATTATTCGGTGATTAACCACTTCCTTTTCTTGCGTATTGTTGTAAAGGATCCAGCCCTTAAAATCTTCTCCTCGTAAAAAGAAAGGAAACCATAGCTTATCGCCTTCCCACATCTGCCCAAACGGAATTGATTTCATTTCCATCTTATACCATTGAGGCGGCCCCATTTCTTTCGTCTCTTTTGGCACCCCTTTAAACTCGTCCACCCGGAAAAAATAACATTCAAAAACTTTCCTGCTGTCTAAAAATTTAAACATCATAAAACCTATTTGTCTCATTTTTAATGCTGAAATTCCGGATTCTGCTTTAAGTTCCCTCCTCGCTTCAGCTTCTATCTCTCTGCCGACTCTGACTTTACCGCCGTAACCATTTATCAATCCCGCTCCGAATCTTGACTTTTTTGGCGCCAGAAGTATCTTCGAATCCTTACAAACAAAACACAAAGTAAAAATCTTATCTGGTTTCTTTTTCATAAAATCCTCCTTGTTTTTAAATAACTACCACACCGATTATTTGCTGGTGTTTTGGCCGACGGCCGGAAGCTCCGACATTTGCGAATTGCCGATAGCAAAAACTAGTTTGCCGGAGAAAGGTTTTCTTTCTTTAGCCATAACAGCCAATGCGCAGGTCCGATGCATCCCTTCCACTACAAAAATCCGTCCATCGCTCAATTTGAGAGCAGAAATGACCGACTCTTTCGGATAGTTCTCCATCATTGATCTTACGGCAGTATGATTTATGATATCTGAACGGGAAGCTAATTCAGAAAAAGACTTGGTTTTTTCTCCGTCATAATGTCTTTCTATCCAGGTGCGGAATGGCCCGCCAAACCAATTCAAAACTGCCTCGGAAGGATTTGAAACTTCATAAAAGCCCCATTTAGCTTTTTCACACTCAAATCGCCTGGCATATCCTTTCAGCCGCCATTCGGCCCAAGAAGCAAATCCTCTTTCTTTGGCAAGCTGATTCCAGCTTTCCCTCTCTCCTTCATTCTTGTACCAGGAAAGAAAAACCTCTTCCCATTCGTATTGTCTTATTAATTTAATCTGCTCGTCCATATTTCCTCCTTCGGTAATCCGTAGCCCGGCAAATGCAGGGCGAAGGATACCTTTTTATTTAAAATAACAATTTTTTATTTCCCATGGCACTTTTTATATTTCTTCCCTGAACCGCACCAGCAAGGATCGTTCCTGCCGATGTTTTTGTTGGCCGACTGCGGCGCTTGAGCGGCCGCGGACGAACGATTTTCAACCACTCTTGCCATCGGATTTTCCTGACGCGGCTCTTTTGTAAGCGAGACCTTATAAATTGTTTTGGCCACGCTTGATTCAATTGCCGTCAGCAAAGTCTGAAATAATCTGTGGCCCTCGTTTTTATATTCAACCAAGGGGTCGCGCTGGCCGTAGGCGCGCAGGCTCACCGAATCGCGCAAATGATCCATATTGTCTAAATGGTCCATCCAAAAAACATCAATTGTCCGCAGCATAATTAATTTTTCGATCTGGCGCATGTTTTCCGCGTCAACTTCCTTTTCTTTGGCATCATAAGCGTTTTTTGCCGCCTCAATCAGATAATTTTTTATTTCTTCTATCTCTTTCAGCTCTGACAATTTTTGCCGGGCATCTGGCGGCAAAGGAAATACTGAATTAGCAGTCTCATAAATTTCTTTCAAATTCCACTCTGGAATATCTGTCTGCGTGTTGAATTCCACTGTCTGCCTGATTTCTTTTTCAACTGATTCCAGAATTGTCTGGTGCAGAGTTTTCTCGCCAATATTTCTGCCTTCCAAAACCTCTCTGCGCCAGCGATAAATTCTTTGACGCTGCTTGTTCATCACGTCGTCATATTCCAAAACGTGTTTGCGAATATCAAAATTATAGCCTTCAATTTTTCCCTGAGCCGATTCAATGGCGCGGGAAATCATTCTGTTCTCAATCGGCTGGTCTTCGGGCACATTCAGCATTTCCATCATCCGCTTGAGGCGATCGGAACCAAAAATTCTCATCAGGTCGTCTTCCAGCGAAACAAAAAATTGCGAAGAGCCCGGGTCGCCTTGGCGACCGGCTCTTCCTCGCAGCTGATTGTCTATCCTGCGCGCTTCATGCCGCTCCGTGCCGATAATATGCAGGCCGCCCGATGAAACCACCTTTTCGTGCTCTTGAGGGTTTTCCGGCCTGCCGCCCAAAATAATGTCCACGCCTCTACCGGCCATGTTGGTGGCAACGGTGACCGCGCCCGCTTTGCCCGCCTGGGCAATAATCTGCGCTTCCTGTTCGTGGTTTTTAGCATTTAAAACCTGATGCGGGATTCCTTCTCTTTTCAGCAACGCGGACAAAAGCTCGTTTTTTTCTATTGAAACAGTACCGACCAAAACCGGCTGGCTTTTCTCGTGCCTTTCTTTTATTTCGCGCGCCACCGCCAAAAATTTGCCGTTTTCCGAGCGATAAATTCTATCTGTTTCGTCCTGACGGATCATCGGCTTGTTTGTCGGAATAACCGCCACTTCCAGATTATAAACTTTTGAAAACTCTTCCGCGTTAGTGACGGCCGTGCCCGTCATGCCTGACAATTTTTTATACATACGAAAATAATTCTGGAAAGTGATTGTGGCCAGGGTGCGCGATTCCTGCTGAACTTTAACTTTTTCTTTTGCCTCAATTGCCTGATGCAGACCCTCCGAATACCTTCGGCCAAACATTAATCTGCCCGTAAAATCATCAACAATAATAACCTCGCCATCTTTGACGACATACTCCTTATCCCGCCTAAAAAGTTTGCTGTGCGCCCGCAAGGCCTGTTCCAGATGGTGGACGTATCTGATGCCGCCTTCGTTATAAATATCCATGCCCAGAATTTTTTCAACTTTTTCAATTCCTTGTTCGGTCACAGAGACCGCCCGCATTTTTTCATCAATCGTAAAGTCTTCTTCCTCTTTGAGCTTGGGCACGATTCCCGCAAACATTTCATAAAGCTTGCCCGAATCAACATCGGGCGCCGAAATTATCAAAGGCGTGCGCGCCTCATCAATCAAAATTGAATCAACTTCGTCAACAATCGCGTAATTGTGGCCTCTTTGCGCTATTTCGTTCAAATCGCCGACCATATTGTCGCGCAGATAGTCAAAACCAAATTCATTGTTTGTTCCATAAGTAATATTTGCCTTGTAGGCTTCCGGTCGCTTCACCTCTTTTAAATTTTCCATTTCTATTGTCACTTCGTTTTTATCAGAGCCTGCTTTGGGCTCAAATAAATAAGCTTTTTCATGGACAATGCATCCGATAGAAATCCCCAGCGCGTGATAAATCGGACCCATCCAATTTGTATCGCGGCGGGACAGATAATCATTGACCGTTACCACATGCATGCCCTGGCCTTCCAGCGCGTTTAAATAAGCCGCCAGAGTAGAGGCCAGGGTTTTTCCTTCCCCGGTTTTCATCTCGGCAATATGCCCCTGATGCAAAGAAATTCCGCCGATTAATTGGACGTCAAAATGCCGCTGGCCGAGCGTTCGTTTGCTCGCTTCTCTAACCGCGGCAAAAGCTTCTGGAAGCAGGTCATCAAGAGTTTCGCCTTCAACCAGGCGTTTTTTAAATTCAGCGGTTTTCTCCTTGAGCGCCTCGTCGCCAAGCAATTCAAACTGTTTTTCCAGCCCGTTTATCTTTTCAACAATCGGCCATAATTTGGCCGTTTTCCTTTCTCCGCTGCCAAAAATTTTAGAAAAAATTGACATGTTTTGTTATTGCATTTTACAACGTTTTTTGCAAAAAGTCCATCCTTATACAAATAAAAAAGGCAGGATTTGATTATAAAATTAAATCCTGCCCGATGTTATAAAAGTTTTTTCAAAATGACAGCCTGGCCGCTAGTCGACTCTGAGCATCTGCGAGCGTGTCTCGGGTATTAGTCTATCCTGCAGATCTATCAACCGGAATAACAGCTTTTCTGCTTTCCCCGGAGGGATTTTGTTTCTTTCTAGTTTTTTCGTTATCGCTTTCTCTTCTTTGCAATGATTCGTCAGACGACAATATAATTTAATCCCAGTATCAGATAACTCCATCACATCACCCTCCCTTTTGAATTTTTTGTTTCTTAAACGAACTAACCAATAATCATTTTATTAACCTCTATTGACTAGAAAACGCCCCGTCAGAGATTTTTAACATTTTACCATCTTTCGCTGAAGTAAGCCGCAGGCGAGTTCGCCGGCACTATATTATTTAACCAAAAGCGTTGGCTGAATCTCTAACGGGGTCAAGTAAAACTATTAACAGCTAGGCGCTGCTTTGCTTGGCCGCTTCCCGCAAAATAGCCCGGCCGACTGCCGCAATCTTTGAAACAAAAACATAAGCAATGATTTTATAAACTAATTTTGCCGCCAAAAAATCAGGCGCGTGCAGGTTTTGAATCGGCGCCAGCTCCACGACATCGGCTCCAATGATATTTTTCTTGGAAGCAATCGCTTTTAAAATCTCCATTGTCTGGTACCACTCAAGGCCGCCGGGCTCCGGAGTGCTGCAGGACGGCATAATCCCGGAATCAAACGCGTCAACGTCAAAAGTCAAATAAACATTTTTCCCGAGAGAGCCAACAATCTCTTTTATTTTCCATTTGGCCATGTCTTTTGCCCAAAAAGTTTTGATGCGATTCTGATTTTTCTTCCAAAAGCCAAATTCATCAGTGTCGGTGCTAATATTTCTGATGCCCACTTGCACCAAATTCACTCCTGGCAATTTCAGGCACTGGCGCATAACGCAGGCGTGATTATAGATTGTACCCTCATACTCTTCTCTTAAATCGGCATGAGCATCAAACTGTAAAATAGTTATTTGGCCAAATTTTTTGAGCGCCGCGCGAACGGCTCCCAATGTCAGAGAATGTTCGCCGCCCAAAATCAGCGGGAATTTATTTAATTTATAAATTTCATCAACAATTTGCTCAAGCTGCCCGATTGCCGCTTCGTGACTCTTTTCAATAACCGGCTCCTCAAGAGTACAGATTTTAACTTCTTTATAAACATCTTTTTCCAATTCCTCGTCAAAAGCTTCCAATTGTGGGCTAACCTCAATAATTCTCTGCGGGCCTCTGGACGTTCCCTTGCCAAAACAGACCGTTTTTTCAAGCCCAAAAGGCACGATGATAACATCGGCCAGATCAGACAAATTTTTTTCGTCTAAAAAAGTTTTTTTCGCTAATTCTAATCTCATCTAAGTTTTAAATTATTTGTAGCCTACCTTCACCGGACTCTTGCTCCAGTCAAACACCGGCTTTCTACGTTTTTTGGCGTCAACCAAAGATTTTTCAAATAAACTTTGCGCGACAAACGGCAAAGCTAAGGTGATATCGGCAAAGCACTGAACTTTTTTGGCGCCTTTTGAAACTTTTCCCCAGGATTGCGCCTCTTCAAAACTACAGCCGGAAAGCCCTCCCCAGTGCGGCGCGTCGGTTGTTATCTGAATGGCATAGGAGTGCGGCTTGCGGAAGCCGTCTTTTTCCGGAACAGGCACGTCGCTTTTGATATAATCGGGGTCGGCCAGATTTGGCGTGATTTCCGCTGTCTGCTGAATATAATTTTTTGGCACACCCCCGCCAAGATAAATAACACCTGTCTTTTTTGAATTCAAAGTCAAATATGCTGATTCCGACAAATCTTTTATCGTATCAACAATAAAAGTTTTATTATTTTTCATCGCGCTGTACCAAACCGCGATGCCGATATAGCTGTCGCCGAACGCCGGAATAAAAATCGGCACTCCTTGTTTATAAGCGTTAATCAGAATCGAATCTGGGTCGCGCGAAACTTTTGATAATTCACGGCCCATAAGCGCGGCTACCTCGCGTGAAGAATAGATTTTTTTATCTTCCAAATATTGAGCGGCCATGCGCTTGATGAAAAACTCGCCGGTTAACAAATCCATTTCTTCTGCCAAAATATCATAGATCCTGACGATGCCTTCTTTGAAAAGCAAATAGTCGTCGCCTTCTGGCTCGCCAAGAAAATGCTCTTTGCCCAGGGTTTCAAAGGTTTCGTGGAACATCTGGGCGCCGGTTGAAACAATTGCGTCAACAAATCTGTTTTTAACCAAAAACGCGATAACTTTTCTTAAACCCGCCGGAATGATGGCACCGGAAATCCCAAGCCAAATAGTAATTTCTTCTTCTTTCATCATTTGCTGCCAGATTTTTGTAACTTCGCCAAGTTTCCTGCCCTGAAATCCGCCCAGCGACATATTTTCAACCAATTCTGACGTTAACTGTTTTTTTATTTCAATCGGTTTTGTTTTTTGTTTCAAAAAATCTTTTTTCATGCCAATGTTGTTAAAGTTTTCGAATTCACCCTGTTAGATAGGCGGCGTAGCCGCATCTAACAGGGCAGGGCTCAATACGTAGTAAAATAAATTTTACTACAACATTGAGCACCCCGTTAGATAGAGCGCAAAGCGCTCATCTAATGGGGTAAAGGTTTTGTTGCCAATCCGCCCAGGGCGGATTGGACAAAGCCCTTTATAAAATGAGGCGGGTCTCCCCGCCCGTTTTTCCAAATTTTTTGTCTAACTATTTAAATCTTTATTTAGCGCCATTATTATTTTCTTTTGGCGCTTCCTGAACGTTATTTTGCGCCGCCCCGTTTAAAGGAGGCTCCGTGACGTATCTGTAATCCACGAAAACCGCGGCAGCCAAAACAGTTGTCCACATTCCATCTCTGTTGCCGATTGCCGACTGGGTAATGTTTGTTGAACGAATAATTTTACCGCTCATTTTATAAAGCTGCTCTCTTTCGTCCCAGGCCAAATCCGGGTCAAATTCAATACCCAGGGTCGTGGCCAGCATTGAAGCGGCTAAATCTTCCGCGTATTCGCCGGCTTTTGAATCAGTTTCGCCGAAAGAATGATGTTCGGAAAGATAACCATATTGTTCCGGGTCAGCCGGAATAGCGCAACCGATTGAAGCTGCGATCAGACGGCTCGGCTCGCTGGTGGCGGTACGGCTCATCACGACATAGACAATCTGCCCGGGCTTTATCATTTTAAGCCCTTCTTCTTTGGAAATCCGCTTGCAGCCGGGCGGATAAATGCTTGAAACGGTCACCAAATTAAAAGGAGCGATGCCCGCATCGCGCAGAGCCGCTTCAAACGATGTCAAATATTCTTTATGGACGCCTACTCCTTTGGTAAAAAATATTTTCTGTCCTATCATTGCACACGAAAAGCGCAAAGTCCTTCGCTTCGCCCAATGGCTTCACTCAGGACATTACCCGAATGCGCCCACACGAATGAATTTGGGTCATTCGGGTGGAATTCGTTAATTCGGATCGCTATTTGTTTTTTCTAAATCGGGCCAGGGGCGACAAGCCGTAAAGTTTTTTGAAGCTTCTGGCTCCCCTTTTAAATAATGTCTCTTTTTTTGTCTTGTATTTTCTGATCTCAATTTCCAGTTCTTCTTTGGCATCGTCTATCATAGAGAAAAAATTTTCGCCGCGGACTTCGGAACGGAAAAATTTGCCGGGAAATTGCAGATTGACGTGCGCCTCAAAAATTTCTCCCTGTCTTTGCCTACCGATTATTTTCTCAAATTCAATTGTCGCTTCCAGCAGTTCCGAATCAATATCTTCCAAAAATTTTTCTAATTTCCCGATTCTTTTTTCAATGTATAAATTTAAATCGTCAGAAATTTTTATCTCCTTACTTTTTATGATAAACTTCATAAATATTTTTGCAATAAAAGTTTTCCACTTTTTATTTTTTTATTTCTATTTTAATAATACAATTCTATTTTAAAAAATGCAATAGAAAATTTAAAAAATTATGTGGATAAAAAAATTGCTGCGCAATAGCTAATAAAATATATACGCAGCAATATCTTAATTTGTAACAATTTAAAATCCTAAATATCTTATTTCTTCTTCCAATTCAATGCTAAATTTTTCTCTGACTGTTTTTTTGCAAAGATTTACGAGCGCAATAATGTCAGACGCTTTTGCGCTTTTAACATTGACGATATAGTTTGCGTGGCCTTCCCAGATTTTCGCGCCGCCGATTTGTTTTCCTTTTAAGCCGCACTGGTCTATTAAAAATCCGACACCGATTTTTTCGCTGCGAACTCTCTGTACAAGTTCCGGATGATCAATTAATAATCTATCGTTTTTGTCTATCTCATAATTTTTAAAAATACAGCCGGCCGATGGAAAAGGCGGATGCTGCTTAATAACATTCTTTGCTTCATTTAAAACTTCATCTATCAGTTTTTGTTCTTTTTTTTCAAAAACCAAACTGGCCGATAAAATTATCTCTCCGGTTTTTTTAAAGCGACTCTCACCGTAAACAAATCCGCATTCTTGATTTTTTAAAATTTTAACGTCAAAATTAGAATCTAAAATTTCTACGCTTTCAACTATTTGCGCGATGGCCTGCCCCAGCCGATGCGCGTTGCCACAAATCGCGCCGCCGATTGTTCCGGGAATCCCGAATCCCCATTCGGCACCAGAAAATCCTTTTTTTGCGGTTTCCATAATAATTTTAATCAACGACACGCCGGCATCAGCAGTAATTTTGCATTTTGAATTATCACTTTCAATTTTGAATTTTTCATTTTTGATTTTTATCGCCAGCCCCTCAAACCCCTCGTCTTTCACCAGCAAATTACTTCCGCCGCCCAAAATAAAATATGGCACGGAATTCTGCTTTAACCATAAAATCGCGTCTTTTATTTCTTGTACGCTATTCACTTCAACAAAGTATCTCGCCGGCCCGCCAATCCGAAAAGTCGTGTAATTGGCTAAAATAACATTCTCTTGAATATTTAATTTTTCGCTAATCGCCATTTTTTTGTTAATCATTACGAAAGCCTGTTTTTAAAATCTTTGTAGCCAAATTTTTTGATAACTCTAATTTTACCCATTTTATCTCTTAAAGCGATAGATGGCAATTGGATGCCGTTAAAAGTGGTATTTTTGACCATCGTATAGATTGCCACATTAAGAAAAATCAATTTTGATCCAATTGTCAGCGGTTTTGGAAAAGAATAATCGCCTATCGTATCCCCCGCCAGACAGCTTGGTCCGCCAAGGCGGTAAACACTTGGATATTTATTGCGTTTTCCCGCTCCCAATATTTGAGGCCAGTAGGGCATCTCGAGCACATCGGGCATGTGGCAGGCAGCCGAAACATCAAGAATCGCGATATTCCTCTTATTTTTAAAAATATCTGTGACTCGCGCCACAAGCACGCCTGCGTTTAATGCTACTGCCTCGCCAGGTTCCAAATAAATTTGCAAATGGGGGTATCTGTTTTTAAAATCTTTAATAATTTGGCAAAGTAACTTGATGTCATAATTTTTGCGAGTTATATGATGGCCTCCGCCAAAATTCACCCATTTCATTTGATGAAGAAATTTCCCGAATTTTTTTTCAAAGACCTTTAGCGTCCGGCCCAAGGCGTCTGCGTTATTTTCGCAAAGGCAATGGAAATGCAGTCCTTCAATGCCCTTTAAATTTTTTGGGGCAAAATTTTCTTTTGTTACTCCGAGGCGAGAAAGAGAGCCGCAGGGGTCATAAAACGAAATTTTTACTTCGCTGTGTTCCGGATTGACCCTGATGCCGCATGAAATTTTTTTGTGAAGCACCCGCCTGCGATATTTTTTCCACTGCGAAAAAGAATTAAACACAATATGATCTGCGTATCGCATCATGCCGACAAAATCTTTATCTGCGTAGGCCGGGGAAAAAACATGAACTTCTTTTTTGAATTCTTCAAAACCAAGCCGCGCTTCATTGAGCGAACTGGCCGCCACACCAAAAAGATATTTTCTGATTATCCCAAATGCCGAAAACATCGCGAATCCCTTGAGTGCCATCAAAATTTTGCAGCCGGTATCCTTTTGAACTTTTGCCAGAATCTTTAAATTTTTTTCCAAACGGACTTCATCAACAATATAGCAAGGCGTTTCAGTATCCGCAAAATCTCCGGCCTTCCAGCCTGTTTTATCAATCCAGGGTTCTATAAAAACTTTTTTTGCCATACGCATTAATTATAATCATAAAAAGAAAAAATGCCAAAGGGAATATTATTTTTCCCTTTGGCATTCAAATTCAGTAATTTGGCTTGAGCGGCTCGGGTATATCGTCCAGTTCTTTTATATTCCACGGCAGGCCCATGATCGCTAACTCATCCAGAAATACTTTTGAGTCAAATACTTTATCTTCCGTGTTTTTAACGCCATAGACGCCTTTTCCCCATCTGCCTTCAAGAATCAGTTTAGCGGCCGTCACTGTCGGCACAGCGGTTGTATAGCCAATGGCATTGCCACCGGTTTCTAAGAACGCTTGGTGATGGTCGCAGACCTGGTAAATAAAGATATGTTTCCATCTGTCATCTTTAATGCCGGAAATAACGCAGCCGATACAAGTTTTGCCGGTATACGTGGGATTGAAATCATCGCTTTTTGGTAAAAGCGCTTTTAAAAATTTGATTGGCACGATGGAATGTCCCTCAAACATCACGGGTTTAATTCCGGTTAGGCCGACATTTTTTAAAACCCTTAGGTGCCAGAGGTAACTGTCGCCAAAGGTCATGAAGAAACGAATGCGTTTTAAATGCGGCAGATGCTTGACTAAGCTTTCCATCTCTTCGTGATAGATCATACAGGTCTGATGAAATCCGACTTCAGGATAGTTAAAATTAAATTTGATGGGATGTTCATCAATCAGCCGACCCCGTTCCAACCATTGCCCATATTCCCAAAAGCGAATCGGCAATACCAGTTCCCGCAGATTTATCTCAGGATCAAAATTAGGAGCGAACTTGAATTTTTCGTCTTTGGCGCCAGCATTACAATCGAGGATATCCACAAAATGGACTTCATCAAATAAATAATCGCGCGCGTAAGCGCAAAAAGCATTTGTCACTCCAGGGTCAAATCCAGCGCCAAGCAAAGCCAGCAATCCTTTTTCTTGAAATGACTTGTCTTTTGCCCACTGAAGCTCATGAGAGAACCCAAGCTCTTCTTCTCGCTCATAGCATGCGGTATCAATATAAGGAACGCCACACTCCAGACATGCTTGCATGATGGTCAGATTGTCATAAGGATGCCCCCAATGAATGACCAGATCGAATCGCTTTCTTTCCATAATTCTCTTCAATGCACCGGGTTTGCTGATATCTTTCTCATAAATTCCGATTGGAACTTTTGCACCGTATTTTTCAACGGCCGACTCCAGTACTTTCTGTGTTTTTCTAAAGTTTCTAGAGACTACGCATATTTCCGAAAAAATTTCCGGAAACTGCAGCATCTTATGAAGCCCCGCACCGCCTACATTACCGCTTCCTATAACCATTACCCTTGCCATATCTTTACCCTCCCTTTCTTTGCTAAATTGTTAAAGACCAGGCTTGCTTATTAAATACCTCCTTTTAATAATAACCCATAATAAAACACCGCACCCTATTTGTCAAACTGGCACGGCGTTTTTTATTTAAACATCACATCCGATCCGGTTCGGTAAAAATCTCTTTCGGAACTGTTAATGATATAGACCATGTCCCAATTTCGGCCGGTTTGCGAAAATTCATCGGCCGTCATATTCAGCCAATGTTTTGTCCCGTCGCCGTTGATCTCATAAACTTTTTTGTCGCCGTCCGCCCGCACGAGCCAGGCGTCGCGATAAGAATCTCTCTGTTCTGGAGTAACTTCAATCACCGCCTGCCAGCCAAAATGCGGATAAAATTTAAAAATCTCGCTGTTTTGAATCCAGCGCTTATAGCCGCCTTTCAAAACATAAACTTTATAATCGCCCTTTGCGCGGATTAGCGATCCGTTCGGAATAACTGGAGGAACTCCGGAGGGCTGCGGCGAAGGCGGCTGAGCTATAACAGCTTCAGAAGTTAAACTGACCTGATAAGAAAATTCACGAAAGGGTTCGGAAATCCCAAAACCGGATGCATTTGTTATGCTGACCGGAACCAAAACAACAGAACTAACATCGGTGCCGAAATTTTCAACCAGACCCGTTCCCTGGCCGCTGGCGTCAAGATTTAAGAATCTAATTTCAGCCGAACCATTTATTCTTTGAATGATATACGCCACCTTAAAAACTGTGCTGGATGGTTCTTTGAAACTGATTTTCAAATTGGCATTGCCGCCGCTGAATTGATACCAGTGGCCGCTCCAGTCTTTGACAAAATCCGTCCAACTAATTGAAAAAATGCCCGAGCTTGAAAAAACCTGAGAGACAGTAGGAGACACTCTTATTTTTTCGGTCAACGAGTTGGTTAAATAGCAATATTTCTGCCCATCGATTTTACAATCATTTAAATAATTTGTGACCACCCAATCAAAAAAAACATCCGAAAATGTCTTATTGAACCCAAGCTCTCTAAGCGCTTCGTTAATGCTGGCAATGCCGGCCAGCGGGCTTTGGACCATTTTTGTCAAAATTTGATTCCCAAAATGGCTGACTAAATACTGCATAAAAAGATTTACAGAGCCGTAATCAGTTGAAATATTTGTCCATTCGGTCAATGAATCAGAGGGGTCTTTGAAAAAATCTATAATCCTTTTTTCAAGATTGCTGCCGGCTAAAATATCGTCATAGCCTGCCAACGTTGGCGCATATTCTGAACGGGCTTCGTTCAGCCATGTTTCGTCCGCTACACCGCGAAGTTTATCTTTTTGGTAGAAAGTGATAAGGTGTTGGAATTCATGTGCCAAAAAACTTTTTGCCCGGGTAGAATCAAAATATAAAGAACCCAGATAAATCATTTCTCGCTCATTTGAATTGGCGACTTGCTCTCTTGCATATTCGTCTGCGGAATTAAAATAACCTCCTGCCCCCTCTTTAATTCTGGAAATTAAAATAGTTATTTTGTAATCATTATCAATGCCTGGTTCCCACGGCGAGCCATAGGTTTGGACTAATTTAGGATAGATCTTCTGGTCAAATTCAACTGCCAGGGCATGAATCGCGGCCTTGGCGCTATTTTGCGAAGTTAAACTATTCCACCAATCGTCTTCTGTATAAAAATATGCTTTGGCGCTTACTTCCTGCAAGGTGGCAACCAGGGCTGTTCGATCTAAAGAATCATAGGAGCTGTCAACGAAAAAAGGCGTATGTTCGCCAACATTAGCCGCTTGAGCAAAAACGGGTAAAATAAAAAAAACGGCCGAGATCAAAATAAATTTTATTAGTATTTTTTTCATCTGAGTCACTTATATTATATATCAGCCTGTTTCAAAGAGTCAAAAATTTTAAGTAATCAGCCTTGCAAAAATTTTAAAAAGTGATAAAATGAATTAACTGAAAATATGCCAGGTAGTGAGAATTCAACCGTCCCGCGAAGCGGGACAAGACAGAACAACTATTTTCACCGGCTTGGCACAAAAAAATAAAAGATTTTTGTGATAATGATTTATTATAAAAAGTTGAATTTCTACTACCTGGTATGGGTACTTTAGCCGTAAAAATAAAGAAAGTTTTGCTATTGGGGGGCGATTTGCTCATCCTCTATCTATCACTGTGGCTCTCCCTTTATCTGCGCTCGGGCTTAAATCCGGAGTATTTAAAGCCTGGTTTTGTCAGCCAGCACTTCGTTCCATTTTCAATAATTTATTCTATCTGGCTGCTGATTTTTTATATAATCGGGCTCTATGATTTAAATATTGCCAGAAATAACTTAAAATTTTTCACAACTTTATTCAGGGCTCTCTTAATAAACATCGCTATATCGGTTGCGTTTTTTTATTTTATTCCTTATTTTGGCATTACGCCAAAAACAGTTCTCTTTCTAAATATCATGGTTTTCACGGCATTACTCATCATTTGGCGCCAGATTTATAATCGAGTCCTGATTTCAACTGCCCTTTTAGATAATTTGATGATTATAGGCGAAACAAAAGAAACTAAAGATTTGATAAAATATGTTGAGGGCAATCCTCAGCTGGGTTTTCGGATAAAAAGAACGGTTCTGCCCAAAGACATTGAATTAATTTTTGACTTAATTGAACGCATTGTTCAGGATAAAATTCAAACAGTTGTCACCGCCATTGACCCTCACAAAGACGTCAATCTGGTCAGAAACTTATATCATTGCCTTCCCCTGGATATAACTTTATACGATTTGCCGACTTTTTATGAAAAAATTACCGGCAAAGTCCCGATTTCCGCAATTGAAGAAGTCTGGTTTCTTGAAAATCTGATGATAGAGAAAAAAAGTCTGTACGAAACAATAAAAAGAATTCTTGATATTTTATACGCTCTGGCGCTGGGGATTGTTTCATTACCCTTCTATCCTCTGATAGCTTTAGCCATAAAACTTGATACTCCGGGACCGGCATTTTACAAACAAAAAAGGGTCGGTGAAAATAGCCAAATTTTTAATGTTTATAAATTCAGGTCTATGATTGACGCGGCAGAAAAAAACGGCGCCCAGTGGGCGCAGGTAAATGATCCGCGAGTCACAAAGATTGGAAAATTTTTAAGAGCTTCCAGACTTGATGAATTGCCTCAGCTTTATAACGTTCTTAGAGGAGACATGTCTTTTGTTGGCCCCAGGCCGGAGAGGCCGGAATTTGTTTTTGGGACTAATCTCCAGCGCCAAATTCCATTTTATCAAATAAGACACTTAGTTAGGCCGGGGCTGACCGGCTGGGCGCAGATCAATTTTGAATACGGCGCATCCATTGAGGATACGACTGAAAAATTGCAATACGATCTTTTTTATCTGAAAAACCGTTCATTTATGTTGGACTTGAGCATTGTCTTGAAAACTGTAAAAATTATCATAGGCCGCGGAGGAAGATAAATTTATTTACTTTTTTAAATTGTAAAAAGAAAAGGCTTACTCATAATTGAGTAAGCCTTTTAAATTTTCATGGCCAAAATTTATTTTAGCCAGACTTTCCATAAAACCCAGACGCCTTCAATCAGTATCAAGATGGCAAGAGTGAACTTTAATTTTTTTTGTGATGTGATTTTACTTAAAGCTTTCGGCCCGAAGAATCCGCCGATGGCAGCACCTATGCATAGTGGAATCGACAGCCACCAATCAGGGAACCCCTTGGCCCAAACCCACAAAAGAAAGCTAAACAGACAAATGGGTGCTTCGGCAAAATCGGTGGAACCAATAGCTCCTTTTTCTTTCCGGTCTTTGAAAACCAACTGACCGCCAGCCACCAGCGGACCAAATCCTCCTCCAGACAGCGCTTTATTAAAAGCACTGATAAAGCCCAAAACAAATATCCTCGCCGAGGTAAGAATAAATGTTCTTCTACAAAAAATCAGCAACGCTATTGCGATTACTAAAACCGCAATATAAGTATTTAGAGCTTTCGCTGATATCAAAACAGACACATAAACACCAATGACAGAAGCAAACATTCCAAATCCCACAATAATCAAGGTAACTTTTCGGTCAAGGGTGCCCCTGGAGAAATCAGCATTATTAAATTTATGATGCCGCCAAGAAGCAATAAATCCGCCGACCGCTTGCGAAATAAGAATTGATGGCACTACTGCTTTTGCGTTATATCCCATCAAAATTAATAATGGGGAAAGTACTGTGCCATACATCATTCCAAGAAAACTATCAATGAATTCCATTACTATTGCAAAAATAATCAGTAGACCGACCATAACCTTTCCTCCTTTCAAAAAATTTTTTGATTGAATTTTTTAACGAACTGCTTCTCTCTATTTAAAAATCAAACTAAATCTTTCAAAGTCAAATTTTCTAATCTTCTAGCAATATAATCTCTTATTTCTTTTAAAACTTTAATCATTTTTTTCTCTTTTTCTATCGGAGTATGGGAAAAAAAATATTCGCTGACCGATTCGGTAGGCGCCAAGGCTCCGTCCATTAATCTTATGATCTCGGCCACTGTTATTTTGCTTGGCGCCTTAGCCAAACAATAACCGCCACTAGTTCCACGCTTGGTTTTCAGATATCGGCCGCCTTTTAAAACAAAAAACAGCTGCTCGAGGTATTTTTGGGGCATATCATATTTTTTACAAATATCTTCAATTTTTATAAACCCTTCTTTCTGATGACGCGCAATGTAAATCAAGGCCAAGAGGGAATATTCACTTTTTGTAGTCAGTTTCATATTTTGTCTTATTTACTTTCTCTATATACAAGATATACTTTGCTATTTTGTTTGTCAAGAAAAAAGGTTGTGGATATCCTAAAATTAAAAAGTCTCCCCCGCTTTGTGGCAAAAGGAAGCTTTATAAAACATCTTTAAAAAAATATTAAATCAAAAATCCTTTCTCGTGCAGATAATTTAATATAACTTCTACACATTGATCAAGCGACATCTTATCAGTTTTTAATTCTATATCAGGCCTTTTCGGCTTTTCATAAACATCATCAATACCGGTAAAAAATTCTATCTTCCCCGCTCTAGCTTTTTTATACATTCCTTTGGGGTCTCTTTTTTCACAGATATCAAGCGGCGCATCGACAAAAATTTCAATAAAATTTTCTGCCTGCTTTCTTGCCAATTCGCGATGTTTTCTATATGGCGATATAAATGTGGCCAATACAATAACTTTATGCCTGCTTAATAAACCGGCGACAAAGCTAGCTCGTTCTATGTTCTTATCTCTGTCTTCTTTTGAGAAACCCAAATCTTTAGTTAATGATTTTCTGACTATATCTCCATCTAATCTCTCGCATTCAACGCCTTTTTTTGATAAAAAATCAAAAATTTTATCGGCGATGGTGCTTTTTCCGGAGCCAGACAGGCCAGTAAACCAAAGAATCGCTCCCTTTGGGGCAATTATCATTTCCCGCTCCTGAATCGGCACTATTTTTTGCACTTTATCCACGATTATCCCGGCACCAACGGTATTGTTAGTCATCTCGTCAATAATAATGAAACTGCCTATATTTTTGTTTTGAGAATAAGAATCAAAGGCCAAAGAATCATTCGTTTTAAAATAAACCCTTCCTACTTCATTCAATACCAGAGCATTTGTTTCTTGCCGATGAAGATTTTTAATATTTATTTTGTAACGTAAAAGATCAACAAAACATCGAGTTGTTTTTGTTGCTTGTTTAATTATGTAGCTCTTGTTCTTTTTTAACGGCTCTTCGGAAAACCAACAGACAGACGCCTCAAAATTGTCGCTTATATCAGGCAGGTTATTTTCACGAACTATCATATCGCCCCGACTGACGTCTATCTTGTCTTTCAAAGTCAATATTACCGACTGAGGGCAGAAAGCTTCTCTGCGTTTCTTTCCGTCTACCATAATGGAACTAATTTTCGTTTTTTTGCCGGAAGGTAAAATGACTACGGTATCACCAATTCTGATAATGCCGCTTTCGATTTTCCCTGCATAACCTCTAAAATCCTGGTGCGGCCGCACCACCAGCTGAACGGGGAAACGAAAATCGATAAGATTTCTGTCGCTGACGACTTGTAAATTCTCCAAATAATCAAACACAGTGTATCCTTTATACCAATTCATATTATCGCCACGCCCGACTACCATATCCCCTTTCAGGGCCGAAATCGGAATAAACTGCAAATCGTGAATATTAAGCCGAGCGGCAAAATTGACAAAATCTGTTTTTATTTTTTCAAAAACTTTTTCCGCATAACTCGCTGCATCCATTTTATTGATCACTATCAGGATATGCGGAATACCCAGGAGAGTGGCCAAAAACAAATGCCTTTTTGATTGAATAACCATGCCTTTTCTCGCATCAACTAAAATTAAGGCGATATCGGCATTCGAGGCACCCGTCACCATATTGCGGGTGTATTGCTCGTGTCCGGGCACATCCGAAATGATAAATCTTCTCTTGGGAATTTGAAAATATCGATAAGCGACATCAATCGTAATGTTCTGCTCTCGTTCAGCCGACAAACCATCGGTCAAAAGCGCCAAATCTACTTCGTCTTTACCTCTCTGCTTGCTGGCTTTTGCGATTGATGACAACTGATCTTCATAAATAGCGTGGCAATCATAAAGTAATCTGCCGATTAGGGTAGATTTTCCGTCATCAACGCTTCCGGCGGTAACCAGCCTGACCAATTCAATATTCTGATTGGTAATATTTTTTTTCATATTATTTAAAAATACCCTTCTTTCTTTTTTTGCTCCATGGCGCTTTCCGAAGTTAAATCAATTGCTCTATTCTCTCTTTCTGATTTCTTAAAATTTGCCACTTCTTCTATGATCTCATCTAATGTCTTGGCCTCGGAAGGAATAGCGCCGGTTGAGGGCGAACATCCCAGAGTTCTGTAACGACATATCATTTCAATTACTTCTTCTCTCTCTTTTGGTTGAACAAATTTGTCTAACCTCAGATACACACCGTGTCGCTTAATCACCTTTCTTTTTTTGGCGAAATAAAGAGGCACGACTTCAATTTTTTCCCGCTTGATATAACTCCAAATATCGCCTTCAGTCCAATCAGAAAGAGGGAAAACGCGTATCGTCTCCCCTTCGTTCAGCTTAGTATTGTAAAAATGCCACAATTCTGGCCTCTGATTTTTTGGATTCCAAACGCCGTCTTTGCTACGCAATGAAAAAATTCTTTCCTTGGCGCGCGATTTTTCTTCTTCTCGGCGCCCGCCGCCAAAAGCAGCGTCAAAATTATATTTTTTAAGAGCATCAAGCAATGGTTTGGTTTTCTTATAATAAATGTACTTATCGGTATGGGCTTCGTCCGGCTTCATCGCTTTGGCAGCCGGCTCTTCATTTTTACAAACAATTAGCTTAGCCCCTATCTTTTTTGTATAATAATCGCGAAACTTGATCATTTCTTCAAATTTAAAACCGGTATCAATATGCAAAAGCGGAAAAGGTATTTTAGCCGGGGCAAAAGCTTTTTGGGCCAAACGCAACAAAACCGAAGAGTCTTTTCCGATTGAATAAAGCATCACCGGATTCTTAAATTCAGCGACCGCCTCCCTTATTATATAAATGCTCTCGCTTTCCAATTCATCCAGATAATTGAAATTGTAATTATTTTTCATATTTTAAAGCCCTTTCGGCAAAATTTATTATTTTCTCCGCTGCGCGACCATCACCATACGGGTTAATCCATTTTTTATCATCTTCCATCATAACTTTTGCGCATTCCAATATTTTCTCTGGATTTGCGCCAGCAAGGATATTTATGCCGGCTTTTATGGTCTCCGGTCTTTCGGTATTATTTCTTACTGTTACACAGGGAATTTTTAAAATACAGGCTTCTTCTTGCAACCCCCCTGAATCGGTGATTATAAGCGAAGAGTTGGCTTCAAGCTGCAAAAATTCCAAATATCCTAATGGTTTAATCGCTTTTATGCCAGAGGGAATTTTTAATTTGAAATTTTTTATATTATTAGCCGTCCTTGGATGCAGAGGGTAAATGACTTGCATTTTAAATTGCCGGCTCACCAATGCCAGACCATTTAGAATGCCTGCCAGGCGGTTGCAGATATCAACATTTTCTGCTCGATGAGCGGTAGCAAGAATATAATTTTTATTCTTTATTTTTAGTTTTTTTAAAATATCGTTTTTTTTATTTGCCAATTCGAGATTCTGGTAAACGGCATCAACTATTGCATTTCCTGTTAAAAAAACTTTCTTCTGCTTTACTCCTTCTTCTTTTAAGTTTTTTAAAGCATCTTGAGTGGGAACAAATAAATAATCCGAAATATGATCGGTAATTATCCTGTTTATCTCTTCCTGCATGCTTAAATCGTGGCTCCGCAATCCTGCTTCATGATGCCCAATTTTTATATGCACTCTATTGGCTGCCAAAGCACCAGCCAAAACACTATTTGTGTCGCCTTGAACAAATGCAATATCTGGCTTCTCTGTCAATAGTATCTTTGAAATCATCCTAATCATCTGGCCAACTTGTTTTCTATATTCATTCCCCCCGACTCCCAGATTATATCTTGGATTTGGCAGCTGAAGGTCTTCAAAAAATTTCTTATCCATTTTGTAATCATAATGCTGGCCAGTGTGTAAAATAAAATAATTCAGACTTCTTTTGTCTAATTCTCTTATTAAGGATGACATTTTTATGATTTCGGGCCTGGTGCCCAAAATAATGGCTATTTTCATATATCTTCTAAAGCTTCTTCAAATTGCTTGATTAATTTAGCAGTCGTAGTAATCACATTAAATTGATTTAAATAACATAGATTAGCTTCTTCCTTTATCTCGCCCCGGATTAATTTATAAAAATAGTCCGCAAGCTCATTAACCTGACTATAATTAAAGCTTCTGTAACCCAGCTTTGATAAAAATTCTGCCGTAGAAGAATTCTGCGGAGTTATACCAACGATAGTCGTGCCGCTACCAGCATAATCCACGACTTTTGATGGCAAAAATGGGCTATTTGGGAAATTGGCATCAATTACTATCAGACAATCAGATGTTTTCATATATTCAAGGCTTTTTTTATAATCTATAGCTGGCACTAATTCAACTAATTCTTCCAGGCCATAGGCCTTTATCATTTCGTTTAAGTCTGTCTTATATCGTGCATAGTCAAGAGACACCCCAACTAATTTTAATCTAAATTTCCCAGAAATTTCTTTATTTTTTAATAAATTTCTAAATGCTTCAAAAAGTATTTTAGGGTTCCTATCGCCAAAAAATGCACCGATATAGCTAAAAATATATTTATTTTCTGATTTTTGAACTTCGAGGTAATCCTTTGGGTCAAAACAATGCGGAATAATTCTAGCCTTTTGTCTATCTTTCTCATTATATTTTTTCATCACCAACTGTTTTGTTTCTTCCGTAATAAAAATTACCCGATTACTGTTTTTTATGATAAAATTTTCCAAAAATAATACTTTTTTTGCGCCAAGCAAAGAAAATGTCTTATAAGGATTGTCAAACCAGGGATCGCTGAAGTGGGAAATAAATTTAATGCCTAATTTTTTGTTAATCATTGCCCCCAAAATATTGCTGGCTTGGGGATTGGCGAATGAAAAAACAAGATTTATTTGATGTTTTTCTATTATGTCTTTTGTTATTTTAAATAATTTTTGGTAATAAAAATATTCAGAAATTGTTGTCAACTTAATTTTATTTAAAAATCTATTTGGACTGAATTGAGGAATTTTATAAACCGGTAAATTTATGTCCCAATCGCCGCAAATATCATAAGTTAAAATCACCGGGCGAATCCCCTGTCTCATCCATTCTGGAATCATTTTGCCAATCAAAATAGACTGCGGCCTAACAATCGGCGGCGCCCAGAAACTCAAGCATAAAATTTTCATTTCCTGTAACTTCATTTTTGCTCCATTAAAGTAAATAATCTATTACCAATTTGTGGAATTTTATTTATATCAAAAAAGTTTCTTTGCTGGTCTTTTTTATCTTCACAAATTATAAAAGCTCCCGAATTTAAAAACTTTAGTCGTCCGGTCAAAAAATTTAACCTACTTAAAAACCAGGCAAATAAGCGGAATAGTCTTTTACCAGCGACAGGATGGGTTCCTAAAAATCCGTCTCGTTCAAATATTTTCTCATAAAATTGATCAAATAAATTACGGTAATACATCGTTTCTAATTTTTTGAAATGTTTATTTAAAATTTCAACACAGTGCCTTAAATCTTCATCAATTGCTAAATCGCATAAAAAAATTCCTTCAGGCGCCGTTATTCTACATAAATGTTCGATGGCCTGAAATCTTAATTGCGGCGGCAAACTATACAATGTATTTGTCGAAACAACAACGTCTGCAATCCCCTCTGGCAGACCATCAAGTTTTGTAATATCGGCTAAAATACCAAATGTATCCGGCGATTTATTTATTTGCAAACCTTTTTGCAGAAGAGATAATTCTATATCAAGACCAAAATATTTTTCTGTTTTAAACATTCTCCTGTTTTTAAAATTAGCCGAAGCCGCATCAATGCCAATGCCTGTCTTATGTTGACGTAACTTATTTTCAAGTAAATCAAATAAAAAAGATTTTGAAGGTCTGACACAAAAAGTCATATTTTTTATTTAAAATTTAAAACTCGCTTTATCTCTCCTTTATAAAGTTGCCATAAAATTTCCAAATCTTCTCCGCCTCCTTCCCAGGCTTTTGTGTAATTAAAATTAAAACCGACATCATATACAGCGGCGACATAATTTTCCAAACGCCTTTCGTATTCCGCATTATCTGTATCAAGCGCTAAGGCCTTCTTAATGACTGTGGTCATAGTCCCCATATCGGTGTGTTTTATAACATTAGGCAATAATTTAAAAATACCGGAATCGCTAAGCATAATCACCGGCTTCCGATATAAAGCGGCTTCAAAAATAGAAGTACTATAATTTGTAATTAAAAGATCTGCCTTTTTTAATACTTCTTCGGAAGGAATGCGATAATCAATTAATTTAACATTCGGTGTCCGAGCTATTTTTTCCAAATACCCTGGAGTCCGTAAACCAACCATTCCCGGATGTTCTTTTACAACCAATGTATAATCATCGGGGAGCGACATGGCAATCTGTCTAGCAATTTCTACTTGATTATTAAAAAGAGGACAAATTATATCGGCACTCGCTTCTGGTGTAAATTGTAATGGATAAAAAATGAATTTTTCTATTTTCTCAAAAGGATAATATGGAAATCGTTGGGCAAATTTTAAATACTTTTTTTGGCAATAATGATCGCGTAAAATAATCCGCGGGGGGCGATAATCAATCGTCGGGTCAACAGTTTTTATAGAGTTAATATTGGGCTTTGTGTACCAATTATATATCTGTTTATACGGCGAAAGTTCACGCCTTATTTTTTTCAAAAAGCTGACTTTCCCGCTTGTATCCCTCATTTGAGTCTGTTGTTTAAATTTTTCCCGAAATTCACGAATAAATTTTTGCGCCTGCTCGCGATTGGCAGTTTGTATTTGATGATCATTAAGTAAACGGGCTCGTTCAATTAAAGGCGCTTCGTTGACCAAATGGTCATGAACAAAAATAAAATATCCCGGCACTTTGCCGTCGGCAATTGATACGGTCGGAATTCCCTTTCTTTCACCAATTTTAGCTATCAATACGTGGCCAAAATAAACAAAAGAGGCCATTAAAATTACATCCGGTTTAAAATTGTCTATCAAGTCCCTAATGGCTTTATAATGTGCCTTAATTAAAGACACCATAAAATCATCGGGAACATTTTGGCGATAACTATAAAAATATTTTTCTCCGTATGAACGCACAAGCATTCTTTCACTGTGTATCAAAGGCCATAATGAATCAATATCTAATTCGCGGCAAATTTGTTCAAAAGTAATATTTTCATTTCCGATATACTTTTCCGGATACTCATAAATATCGTCAATGTTAACAATTTGAGAATATTTAACTTCTGTCTGCCCTGCAATAAATTCATGCGTGGTCTTTTTGAAAGTAATCGCCGCCAATTCGCAGCCTTCCGCTTGCAACTTTTTAGCAATAAAATGACCGATGCTTTTGGCCCAGCCGCGCTGCTGAAAAATTAGAATTCTTTTTTTGTTTAATCCACTCATAAGATTTTATAAAAGTTGTTCAATATTATTCAAAATAAAATGCATATTTTTTATTAAGCCGTGAATCGGCAAAGCTAAACATCGCTGATAATTTGGCACCAACGGATTGCCCGCCCAATTAAAATGATAAACTTCAGTTTCAAGATGTAGCCTGTCTCTAATAATTTCTTTTAATTGCTTCAACTTATATTCGCTCTTTGCTTTAAAAATTGGAGCAATACTAGGAGCGGCTCCTTTGGCAATGGCCTGGCGCATCCAATGAGGCCAATCTGTCACCAGGGAACTCTCTGAAATTTTGTGCAAATTTTCTCTCCGCTGTTCAGCTTCGTTTTCAATAGCCGCTAACAAATTATTGTTTTTGAGCCACCGAATTAAATCCGGTGCAAGAGATTCGATATCGTTTTTCAAAATTACTGCCGCCTCCCCAAAACCATTATTTCTTTTAAATTTGCCTATTTTTTCACTCAATATCTTGTGATTTTTATTTTCGATAAAACGGACATATTGTCCGTCAGCTTTAAGTAATCCGCCCCCGAGCAAACCAAGAATTTTTGAAAGACTGAATATTTCTAACTGACGTCTAGCCGGATATAAAATTGGTCTTTTTTTATCATCTAAATCAGCTGAGTTAACTCGGTCAACAATCAAAAGATTTTTTTTAAACTTTTTTTGTAAATCTTCTTTAAATTCTAGTAATAACGGCCAGCCCCATTGTTCATAAATTAAAACCGCTTCTACTTTTATATTGTTTTTCAAAACCTCTTTCAAGGGGATGGGGGTGGCTACTTTTCCGACAGCCGAAATCAAACAGGCAGAGCTCCATTCGGGCAGGGCAACCCGATTCTCTCTCGTTAATCCTTCGGCACGCAACGCGTAAGTTAAGGCTTGCCTACCGCTAGGGAAAACGCATCTTTGTAAGATTTTATCTGTTTTACCTCGATTAAGTGGGGGCCGATTGCGCCAAAGACTAATGATTTTTTGCTCCAAATTTTTTCTTAACATAAATTTAATCTATTTTTTCTTAAAGACTCCCAGCATATTTGAGCTTAAACAATTGTCTTGAAGAAACTTTTGGAATTTTTTGTTAAATCCCTGGAAATCGCTTTTTATCAATTCGCCGAGAAATGGCAATTTCCCCTTATTAAGTTTACCTTCTAAAATTTTGTTCCGAACAATATCAACGTCCAACTTCCCTGGCGTCAAAATCTCTAAAGTTTTAAAACCCTCTTCCTCGAACAATCCCCTAAGCGACGCTTGGTGGAAAAAATTCAAATGATTGGGCCCCATAATGTTATCTGATAAAGACCCCAGAATTGCCAAATCAAATCCTTCTATATTGGGAGTGGTAAGTATAAAAATTCCCTTTTTTTTTAACACTCTATGGCAGGCTCTGATAAAATCACGCGGATTAAATAAGTGTTCAATTAACTCAAAATTAACAATTACATCCGCCTTAAATTTTAAATCGACATCTTCAACCATTTTTTCAAAAACTTCAAATCCCATTGCCCGACATTTCTCGGCCGCTTTCTTTAATGGTTCAATGGCTATAATTCTTTTTGCTATTTTAAAATCACGGGCTAAACGCAGAAAAAATCCGTCCCCCGCGCCCACTTCAAGCACGATTTCTGCCGGCAAGGTGTAATATTTTTTTAAGATATTGGCTACCAACTTAACTCTGGGGATAAAAATATTTTTTATCCTTACCTTTTCTGATTTTGGAAAAATATATTCGCTCCAAAAAGCCATGCTTTTGCTTTTACTATAAAAATTGGTTAATTGTTGCTGGTTAGGACGAGGATTGACGAAGAGCGTCCGGCATTTTTTACATCTACAAAAACAAAAAATATTTTTCTTAAATTCAAACTGATAGTTATTTGAGCCGCAGGCCGGGCAATCAATTTTCTTAAAAGCTTTATGATCACCAAAAAACGTCCTGATATCATCAAGTCTTAATTTGTCGCATTCTATTTCTAAATTTTTTGGCCTGATATCTCGTTCTTTCATAAATTTTTTATTTTTGGTTTTGATTTTATCCTATAGTCGTTTTTCAACGATTTAAGATATCCTTCATCTCTGACTATATGCATATTTTTGGCCATAATCTCCGAATTTTTTGTTAATAGCGAAATATACTCCATATAACCATCCGTGATTTTGCTGTTTTCTATTAAAAATTTTATAACCTCAAAATCCTCTTTATTGTCCACGGTCAGCCTAAAATGAGAAAAATCATAGTCTGCCGATAAATTACCTTTTTTAAAAAATTTTTTTTCGCAAATATAGGGGGTGACATGCTCTCTTTCTGACATTAAGTTTGCCTCTTTTGCTGCCTTATCCAAGGCTGATCTTTTAAAAATCTCTATATCCATTCCATCGGGAAAAGTCGGTGGCTGAACATTGCTGGCATAATCAAAATCGTTCTCTTCAAAAAAAGATATAACATTATCTATGACTTCAGGATCTATCAACGGACAGTCTCCTGTTATTCTAACAATATTGTCGTATTGCGGATATTTCAATACACATTGATAATATCTGTCTAAAACATCATTTTCGTCTCCGCGGAAGCAAGCCACGCCAATTTTTCTACTTAATTTTTCTATTCTATCGTCTTGCTTATTAACCGTTGTGGCGACAACTATTTTGTCTACTTTTTTCGCCTGCTTAACTCTTTTTATTTCATATTCCAGCAAAGGAACGCCGCCAACTTTTAATAACACCTTCCCGGGCAATCTTGTTGCGCCCATCCGGGCTTGAATTATACACAAAGTTTTTATTTTTTCCATAAACTTGAGAATATTATATATTTTTCAATCTTATCAAAATTATCTTTTAATTCTTTAATACATTTTTCGCTATCAATATTTTTTTCAGCCATATTTATATCCTCTGCTAGCTGTTTGATGTTGTCGACTCCAAAAACTACATAATCTATATTTTTATTTTTGTAAGAAAATAAAAAGGCAGCCTGTTTCCTTGAAAGATTATATTTACTGATAATTTTATCTAATCTTTTAAAATAGATTTTAACTTTTGCTAAATATGGAGGAATTTTTTCATCGGAGACAAAAAACAATCCTTGTAAAAAAGCACTGCGGGCAAAAATTGTAATATGGTTTTCTTTGGCCAGTTGAAAAAAATTGGTTCTATCCAACCGCTGGTCAAAAATGTTATAGGGAATTTGAATATAATCAACTTCTTTGAGCCCGGCGGCATAGACCGCATCCCTTTCTTCATAAATTGAAACACCAATATTTTTTACCAATCCTCTTTTTTTAAGAGTGACTAAAGACTCAACTACTTTTTTATTCCTTATATAGCTGGGCGTATGCAAAAGATATCCATCGACACAATCTCGCTTCAAACGTCTTAAAGATTCTATCAAATTAGCTATAATCGTCTCCTGCAAGTTGTCACTTTTACACTCGTCTAAAATATTAGGTTTTAGTTTAGTAACGATTTTAATTTCTCGTTCTAAATTATACATCCTGGAAAATTCCCCCAAAATTTCTTCAGCATCGCCGTAGGCATAAGCAGTATCAAAAATCTTAATCCCTTTATCATAAGCGAATTTAAGCATTTCAAGCGACTTTTTATGTGACGGTTTGCCGCCTGAATTATTGATTCCGTAATCCAAGCCAAATTGAACTGTGCCCAATGTTAATCTTTCCAAAAATTTCTTCCTTTCCTTATTCATAATTTTTTGAAATATTCAATGTTATCTAAATCATTTTTCAGGTCATTCCCCTTCTTCGGAGTTTCAAAAACCAGATGAATATCTTGTTTTTGCGCCAACCCATTCAGCGTCTTTTTTATCCACTTAAGGTCCAGCTTACCGTCTCCCATGTTCAAATGTTCATCATTTTCATTGTTAGGAAAATCATCAGAGAGATGAAAATAATTTGGCTCTAATTTATCAATCAGCATCTCCCAAAAAAACTTGTAATCAATCCCCTGAGAATAGGCGCTCTCGGCGGCATGGGCAAAATCCAAACAAATTTTCAAACCGCAATCTTCTTTAATAAATTTTAATTGCTCCAGTGAATAGCCGAAGCATCTGACATTATCCATTCCAACTTTAGGCTTATTTTCAATGATGATTCTTTCGTCGTTTATCTTATTTATGTTTTCTTTAAATATTTTTTTATCTTCGCCAACGCCCGCGTGCAGAACAATAAACTTTGAATTTAAGTAATCGGCCGCTTTTATCACTTTGTTTTGAAAAATATCTATTTTTTCTTTATTTATTTTAAAAATATTAAAGTCGTGGTTATAATGCGGAGAGTGGATTGAAACAGGAACTTCTTTTAGCGCAGCTAAACTGTTCAATGAAGACTTATCGGGAACAATATATAACTCAATAAAATCCGCTTTTTTGTGCTTAATCAAACGGACTGCCTCATCAAACCAATCTTTATTTACTGACCATAATTTTAATCCGTATTTAATCATTTAAGTTTCTAATTAACTGGAATGCTTCCGCATATTTATAACCGACTTCCATTCCTCGGTATTGGGCTAAAATCTTAACTCCCTGCGCTGATCTGGGATGAGGGAACTGGCGCAGCTCATCTCCGTAAGCTTTTTTAAGTATCTCGATCTTCTTCTCAATGAATTTAGAGATGTCCGTATATTCTGTCGGACAAAAACAATGTGAAGAATCTTTTGCCTGCCATTCGGTTGAAGAAAGCACTTCAAATCCCAGAATTTTTTTCACACAAAAACCGGGCTGCGGCCGGCAAGCTGTCAAAACAGACTGCGCCGTCAGACGATGATCGATATTTAAATCACCCATGTGATGAGTATAAATGATATTGGGTTTAATTCTGGCTATAACCGGCTCTATTTTTTTTACTATATCCAACAATGACACCGAATCGAATCTGTTATCCGGAAATTGCTCAAGGCCGGCAATTTTTGCTTGCAATAATTCAGCAACTTTTTTTGCCTGCCTTCTCCTCGGTTCTATATCTGCATTTATGTCCCTTGAGGTTATGCCGTCTCCCAGAAACAGGATGCTGACCGCGTCTTTGTTATTAACATGTTTTAAAATCGTCCCTCCCATTCCCAACATTTCATCATCGGGATGGGCAGCAACTATTAATATTTTATTCATGTTTTTTAATTAGTTAATAAATCTTTTTTGGTGATGTTGTTTTGCATAATAATATTTTTACTGTTTGGCCCTTCATTGAACAAAAGATCAATCACACTCATATAAGGAACAAATTCTCCCCAGCGTTGGCCGTAAACAGGATGCTTATAATCCTGAAAATATAATTTAATATCTGCTTCATTAAATTCGCTTTTATCAAGATAGTTTTTGCCCAATGCGCCGGAAACATAAACCTTGGCATTTATTTCGCGACAAATATCTAAAACTAATTGCCGTTTTTTTGATTCAAATTCCTTTAATTCAGACGACCTGATGATTTTTGTTTTTATATCCAGTAAATCTAAAAGCAATATCAGCTGCTCATAGCAAATGTCAGAAATTGTCCGATATTCTTTTTCGTATATTGGTTTAATTTTTGGCGCATATTCATCCCAGTATCTGGTTTTTTTATAATTTAATTCAATTGCCATCCAATGATTTTTTTGCCATTTTTGATCGGCTAATTCAATATCTTTGATTTGTTTATTAAAATGGTCTCTTAATTTCACCGGCACTGTTAGCCAAAGCGGGCCGGAGGGCATCTTTATTTTATTTCGGTTGGTAAAACTGTTTTTTTCAAACTGAACCGTGTCAAAAAAAACAAAAGTGTCAGAGATATTTATCCGGTGGAAATAGCCAAGCCAGGGCAAATAAGCGGGTTGATTGATGCTTAAAATCATAATCCTATTTTAATTTTTCCGCTGCTAAAATATAGCTTGCGTATCTTTCTTTTTTTGGAACAGTGATATCACAAATTCTGTGTTCAAAATAAATTATTTTAAAATTTTTCAATAATCCCTTCAATTCTTTTTCATCGGTAAAATGAACATAGTTATAATATTTAAAAGTATCAGCCTTTTTGAAATCCTTGGAAACACTATCTTTTTTTGATCTAATATTAATGATCAATAATATTCCTCCGACTTTCAAAATTCTTTCAATTTGTTTAATAATAATTTTAATATCTTCTATTTTATTATGCTGTAAACAAGCTCTATCGAGAATCAAATCAAAGGAATTATTTTTATACGGTAGATTTTTTGCATCGCCAATTTTCAATTCAGCCTTCAAGTTTTTTCCCTCTAATAATTTCTTTGCATATGAAATTGCGTCCCTATCTAAGTCGATGCCATAAGTTTTAAACCCATTCTCGGCAAAAAAAATAAGATTATTTCCTGTCCCGCATCCTATTTCCAAAACTCGTTTCTTATCGCCGGCATAGCGGTTAACCAAACTGACCACATCTGAATAAACGTATTTAACTATTCGCGTTTTTTTAGGTTTACCCATAAATTTTTTTAATTGATTTGTAAATGTAATTTACCTCTGTATCGGCCAATAAAGGGTAGATTGGCAAAGAAAGTACATTTTTAGCGATTCTCTCACTGACTGGGAATTTTTTTGGATCTTGTTTTAAATATCGATGCAGCAATTCATAGATTTCAATCGGTAGAATCGTTTTTATTCCTTTTTTAAGCAACAATTCTTTAATCTTTTGGGGATTTCCTGTTTTTATTAACAAACGGTAAAAATTTGCTTCTTTATTTCTAACATGCAATGGCGGCCAGATGACATCGGATGGAAAATTTTCATAATATTTTTTGGCCAAATCTTTTCTTTTTTTTAAGAATCTAGGCAGTTTTTTAAATTGCACCCTGCCTATTGCCGCTTGCAAATCGCTCATCTGAAAATTAAATCTTGGCTTATAATCTTTGCGGCAATCAAATTCCCGGTAATCTTTTGCCTTGGCAATAAAATTTTTGTCCTTGGAAAAAATCATGCCGCCATAGCCGGTGGTGAACATTTTTGAGGCATAAAAAGAAAATATTGCAGCCTTGCCAAAAGTTCCAACATAATTACCTTTATATTTTGCGCCAATTGCTTGGGCACAATCTTCAATAATCGGAATTTTTAATTTTATGAATTTATCAATATCGGCCGGCATGCCAAAAATGTGAGGCACGATTATAACTTTTGTTTTTGAACTAATCTTCTTTATTGTTTCTTCAAAAGAAATGTTAAAATCTTCCCGATTTACATCAACCAAAACCGGCTTGGCTTGAGCCATAAAAATTGCATTTAAAATTGCCGAACAAACATAGCTTGGCGTGATAACCTCGTCGCCTTTTTTCACGCCCGAAGAAACTAAAGCTACATAAAGCGCAACCGTGCCGCTGGAAAAAGCCGCCGCGTGGCCTTCTGAAAAGCCAAGATATTTTGAAAATTCGTCTTCAAATTTTTTTATTTCTTTGCCTTGGGCCAGCCAGCCAGAAACAAGCACTCTTTGCACCGCCTTTATTTCTTCTTTGCCAATCGTGGGTTTGTTGTGCAAAATAATTTTCATTTCTTTTTATTTTTTTTATAATGGCCAGGCTTAATAACAGCCGGATTACCGATGATTAAAGAATAAGGTGGGGCCTTGCATGGTTTGGTTATGATCGTGCCGGCGGCCACGACGCTGTGATGACCTAAGTGCACTCCGCCGCCGATGAAACAGTGCGAGCCGACAAAAACATCATGTTCTAAAACTATCGACTTTCTTTCTATTCCTTTTGCCAGACCGATTGCTTTTCTATGCGAATCAGCCACGTTAATGGAAACGAAAGAAGCAATATCGCAATTGTCGCCGATTTTAACTTCCGAACCTTGAGCATTAACTTCGGAAAGTAAGCCAATATAGACATTTTTGCCGATTTTGGGCTTACCACCGATATAAACCAGGGGATGAAAACGATTGGCCGGCATTTTTATTAATTCTGAAATTTTAATCTGTTTTTTCATAAATCTCTCTTTTGAAAAATATAACCTTTGGCAAAATCTTTTTTTGCCTTGCGACCTATAATCAAAGGCAGAAATTTCGGAGGCAATCCAGTGCCGGGTCTTTTACATTCTAAATCACTGGTTTTTATTTTTTGACCTTTATTTATCGCTGTGGCTGCCATAATGCTCCTACGAGCAATATCTTTCATTTCCTGTTCTGCTTTAGACAAAACTAATTCAGGATTTCCCGACATTTTTTGTGCTTCCCGAACCTGTTTAACAAGAAACGATAGTTCTGCCGGGTCTGCTGAAAACCATTGATCTGGCCCTGGCAAATTATGACCCAGGGTAAAATGTTTCTCTATCAAAACTGCACCCAGCATTGTCGCGCCTACAGCCGCCGTTGAACCCTGTGTATGGTCAGAAAAACCGATCAGGCAATCTTTGAATGCTTCCTGTAACGTTTTAATCTGGGATAGATTCACCTCTTCCGTCGGACAGGGATAAAGTGATGTACATTTTAAGATGACAATCCTGTCGTTGCCCTGCTTTTTGATCGCTTGCACCGCATCGCTAACTTCATCAAGTGTGGCCATGCCGGTCGCAATAATCATCGGCTTTCCTTTTTTGGCATAGTAAGCCATCATCGGCAAATTAGTCAGGTCGTCGGAGCCGACTTTGATAGCCGGCATATTAATCTCTTTTCCACAAAGAAAATCCACTGTTCTGTAACTGTTGTCTTGCGGCGTGGAAAATACGATAATGCCGATTTTGCGGCCGAACGCAAAAAGCTCTTTCTGCATCTTTCTGCTAAGCTCGTAGCGCTTAAACATTTTGTATTGCGACTCGGTCACTTCCTTGCCCTGGCTTCTATAGGTGTACATAAGATTCTTATCGCCCACAAAATCATCAACAATAAATGACTGCAATTTTATGGCATCTGCCCCTGCTTTTTTTGCCACCAGCATCATTTTTTTAGCCAAAGCTAAACTCCCGTTATGGTTAATGCCCAGTTCGGCCACTATAAAAACCAGATTATCTACCCCTATTTTTTTGTTCGCAATTTTGATTTCCATTTTACACCTCTCTTTTAATTTTTATGCCCTTTATTTAATTTAATAGTCAATCAAACTTCAATTAAATGCTATTTATAAAATTTTCCTGATTATCAGATCTTCACGAGAATTAGCAAATGGAAGTCTTTTGTCTTGTTCAAAAAATATATAATCTATATTTGCAAAACTAGATAAAATATTTTTAATTATATCTTTGGTATAACTTATTCCCTTAACTTCCCTTCCATTGATTCCTTTAATAAAGTAAATGAAATTGGAAATGTTTTTCCTTATTATATACATGCTGTCCATCAAAAAAAATTTTCTCGTTTCTAAATTCGCCATATACTTCTCTGAAAGCGGAATATCTCCAAAAAAAATCAGTCCTTGAGGCTCGGTAATCTTCAGTAATTTTGCTATTAACTTTCCAAATTCTTCATGGTTGTTAAGGTTATGAATGACGCTATAACAAATAATCTTATCAAACTTAAATTCAAAAGATGGAAAATTATCATTGATATCAAGCAATAAGAAAGAGACGTTTTGATAATCCTTTAATCTTTCTTCTGCTTTTTTTATGGCCGTTCTGGCAAAATCAGCCAAAATAACATGCTTGCATCTTTCAGCAATATATTTCGTTATGCCACCCGTGCCGCCGCCTAAATCCAAAACTATGTCCCGATCATCTATCGGGATTTTATTTATAATATCGTGGAAGATACTTTTGTAGCAATCAGTCTTCAGCGTAAAATATCTTCCGGAGCCCATCCAATCACCTGCCTTATCAGCTAATTTATTAAAAAATTCTTCATTGTTCATTTTAGTACACAGTTATTTTTCCATTGTCCAAAGCTAATAATCTATCAGTGCTCATTTTTTACCTTTCTTGATAATCCTTTTGCTTTTTATTTGATCTAAATTAAATCGACCTTTTTTCTTTCTTATAAAATTGACAAGGTTATGTTAATGTGCTAATATATCATATTGTTCTTAAAAATACAAATACTGAATGAAAGGAGGGAATTATGCCTTGGCAGATTATTGTTTTTATCAGGGTCATCATTGGACATATAGTCGCACCTGTTTTATACAAGAAAGCAACTCAAACCAAATCGGACTTAGAAAAACTTATTTGGTGGCAATTCCTTTTTTGCCTTACCCTATCTGTAGGCTACGGCCTGATCTTCGGATTCACCTTCAAGTCGGAAATATTGTTAGTTGCGATAATCGGATTTTTTAATAGTTTTGGATGTTATTGTCAGTGGCAGGCGGTTAAGATCAACCTGGCAAAAGCATCACTGTTCACGCAGGCTGACGATATAATCGCCGTTCTACTCGGCTACCTGATACTACATGAGACAAAATATCTCAACACGGCTTTGGGTTTTGGCGTAATCGGATGTTTTTTGGCGGCCAGCATATTAATATCGGCAAAATTTTCTGAAAATATGCGTCTAATAAAGTACATCGGCATCTACAGTGTTATCTGGGGCGTGGCTAGTTTCTTGGACCGATATTTTGCTCTTCAAAGCATACCTTTCTCTGAATTCCTTATTGGCTGGTATGGCGGCTCATTCATCGGAATTTCGTTTTTCCTTTTAAGGGAAGGGCGACTGGTAGTTAAGGCACCGAAAAATGAAATTGCGCTCGTGGCTGGACTGTCAATTTTTGTTTGGCTTTCCAAGCTGCTTGGATATTGGGGCGCGAACTTGGTGCCGATTACTATTTTCCAGCCGATCTATCTTGTGACCGAAGCTATCTTCCCCACCCTCACAGGTCTTCATATCTTTCACGAATATAAGACCCTGGAATTTAAAGAAAAACTTGCCATTGCATTGGGACTGGCCAGCATAATTGCAATAACTGTCAGTTATTACTGACCTCCTTTTCAAGGGCGTTGATCATTGATCAGTGCCCTTTTTTTAATTTCGCTTCCTGACCTTAAAGATGCTGGTGATCAGACCGCCTTTCAAAGCTTGGCGCAGCTTGCCTTTGTCCAGTAATTCCCTTAAACGCGGAAATATTTTTTCATATGCTTTCAATAATTTATCCATATCTTCCCGGCTGTGGCTGAAGCTCATGTTGTGCTCGCCGTCCCAGATAAAACCGGCCTGGATGATTTCTTGCTGCAGGTAACTGGTAATTTCCAGATCGGAATATTTTCCAAAAACAGAGATACTGAAAACCTGCCAGCAGGGCTTGCCTTTTATTTTTATGACGTCATTCAGATTATTCTTTTCAACCAACTCTTTAGTCTTTTTCTGCAGATACCGGCCTTTCTTCCAAATACTCTCTATAACTTTTTTTCTTTCCATTTCCTTAATCGTCGCAATTGCGGCAGCAATGGATAAAACTTCACCACCGAAAGTAAAAGAATAAAAAATATCTTTAACTTTTTCCATATATTTTCTTTTGCCCAGCAACGCCGAGATGGGCATCCCGTTGGCCATTGACTTTCCGAACGTTGCCAGATCAGGGGTTACGCCAAATAATTTTTGAGCGCCGCCAAGATCAAAGCGAAAACCAGTAATAATCTCGTCAAAAATCAAAAGAGCGCCATTTTTATGGGTGACTTCTTTAACTTTTTGCAAAAAATCATCTTGCGGTTCTTCAAAATTCATCGGCTCCATAATGACCGCTGCTACCTTATTTTTGTATCTTTTAAAAATTCTTTCCAACGATTTTATATCGTTATAGACAAATTTATGCGTCAGCGCCTGAGTGCTCTTGGGCACGCCAAGATTCCGCGGGGTGGAGCCAATATACCAATCCTGCCAGCCGTGATAACCGCAAACAGCAACATGTTCCCGGCCAATGATGGCTCTGGCCAGCCTCACCGCCCCAGTTGTCACATCCGAACCGTTCTTCCCGAATCTGACCATTTCGGCACAGGGAATATGCTTTATCAAAAGCTTGGATAATTCATATTCCAGAGGAGAAGCCAGTGAAAAAATTATCCCTTTTCCCATTTGTTTTTTTATGGCCTCGTCAACGACCCCATATTGATAACCCAGAATGACCGGCAGAAGAGCGTTGAGAAAATCAATGTACTCGTTACCATCGATATCCCAAACATGCGAACCCTTGCCATGAGTGATAAATAGAGGCGCCTGTCCTTTAATGAACGACAAATACGATTTACTGAAGGTTTGCGAAGCCAATGGAATTATTTTTTCCGCTTTTTTGAATAATTGGTGGCTTTTTTTAAATTTTTTCATTTTTTTTATTTTTTAAAAATTTTCATGACTATCATATCATAGAAAATGTCTCCGTGTTTTTTGGCTTTTTTTTCGATATGATCAACCACAAAGCCGACATTTTCATAAACTTTAATTGCCGCTTTATTTTCCGAAATTACTCCCAATTCAATTTCTTTAAGCCCTAGCTCATTAAAACCATAATCCACCATCAATTTTGTCGCCTCGGTCCCAATCCCTTTACCCCAGTAATCTTTATCGCCAATTAAAATTCCAGTGATTCCGCTTTTTTTATCCCAATCAATCGGCTCCAGCTTTATATTGCCAATATGTTTGTCATTTTTCTTGTCAAAAATTCCCATAAAAAAGCAGTTTGCGCTATCTATTCTTTCCTTTATATATTTTTTTACGTCCTCAATTGTTGCCTCTCTGGTTTCCAAATATTTATTAACTTCCGGATCATTTAGCCAATTGCAATATTCCTGCGTGGCATCTGATTCTCTCAACAGCCGTAAATATATTCTTTCACCTTCAACTTTTTTTGTTATATCTTTTTTCATATTAAATTATGCTTCAGTTCTTACATCGACTCCCCATGTTTTTAAATAATTTCTGGCCTTGATAACGTTCTGATCCGTGAAATGAAATATACTGGCTAAAGAAACGGCAGAAGCATGCCCGTCAATAATTGCTTTTTTTAAATCCTCAAGGTTCCCTGCCCCTCCCGAAGCAATAACAGGAATATTGACTGCACCAGAGACTTCCCTGATGATTTCTATATCATAACCGCTCCGCGTACCTTCTTTGTCAATATTGGTCAAAAGAATCTCTCCGGCGCCAAGATCTGCCACTTCTCTTGCCCACTCTATGGAATCTCTGCCGGTCGCTTTTGTTCCGTTATATATAAAAACTTCATTTTTTCTTTTTTTGTTCAATTTGTAATCTATTGCGACAACGATACACTGTCTGCCGAATTTTTTGGCTGCCTGGCCGATGAATCGGGGATTTTCAACCGCAGTGGTATTGATCGAAACTTTGTCTCCGCCCGCTCTCAAAACCTTATCTATATCGCTAATAGTTTTTATGCCTCCTCCGACTGTCAGAGGCATAAAGCATTCCGAAGCCGTTTTTTCAACAATATCTATCAGGATGTGTCTTTCTTCCTTGTTGGCGGTAATGTCCAAAAAAATTAATTCATCCGCCCCTTGCGCGTCGTAAATTTTTGCGTTGGTAACGGGATGGCCGACGTCTAGATGATTTTTAAAATTAACCCCTTTAACGCATCTTCCTTTTTTTAAAAGCAAACATGGAATTATCCGCTTTTTAAGCATGCTCTTTTTTAGATAAATTAAGAAAATTTTCCAATACTCTGAGCCCCGCTGTCTGACTTTTTTCGGGATGGAACTGGACGGCAAAAATATTATTTTTCTGAATCGCCGCAGTCAATTTTATTCCGTAATCGCACACAGCCATTACATTTTGAGTTAACTTGCATACCACATGAAAACTATGAACAAAATAAAATTCTGAATTTTGTCTTATTTCTTTAAACAAAGGACATTTTATATTCATTTTTATATTATTCCAGCCAACATGCGGCACTTTCAGATTTGTATCACCGGTTTTGATCATCTTAACCGAGGCATCCAGCCAGCCAAGACCTTTGTGTAAACCAAACTCATCACTTTCTTTTGCCAATAATTGCATTCCAAGACAAATCCCTAAAAATGGCTTCCGTTTTTTCAAAATCTCTTCTTCCAAAATCTTAATCAGACCAAATTTTTTAATATTTTTCATTCCGTCAGCAAAGGCGCCAACACCCGGAAGAACCACACAGTCAGCTCGCTCAATTACCTCTTTTTTATTTGAAATAACAACATCGCCGCCGATCAACTTAAATGCTTTTGCCACTGAATGCACATTTCCCATTTGATAGTCGATTACCGCTATCTTTTGACTTCCCAAAGTTTTTGATCCCATAATTGTTTCCCCTTCTTGGTTTTTTTAAGATCGTGCTTATAAGGCGCTACTTGGTGCGTCAGAGCAATCCTTATAAATTCGTCTTCGCTAATCCCTAAATATTTAAGAAAAACATCCAGGCTCGCCGGCCGCAATCCGTCATATTTATTCATCAATTTCAACGCCTCTTTTCTAGTCAATCGATCATTTCTGACATCAATACTAGCTAAATGAGCCGTCCTACCAATGCCTCTTTTTATATATTTTAGATAATCTCGCACGCCGGTAAACATGCATTCAATCTTTTCATAATTATAGCCAGGCGGTACTCCTTCTACTTCGTCTTCTTGCCAACCAAGCTCTTTTTTAATTATTTTGACATGGTTTTTAACGTCCCAAGGAACATAGCTACCCAAACAAACAGAACGACATTTAATTGCTCTTAATTCTTCCAAGCTAGGATATCTGAACGGTTCTAAATCCCTTAAAGTTATTCCTTTTATCATGTTATACATATCTTCTGCATTAATACCCAAATTTATAAATCGGTTGAACATTCGTTCGTCTACCTCTTCTTTTTCTTCATAAGAATAGTAACCGCCATATTCGGCGCTTGGCTCGCCCCAAATTATAAGCGGTATTTTAAATTTAACAGCAATCTGCATAGGATAAGCAAAAATTCCGGTATGGCAATGCCAACAGAAATCACCTTTTCGCTTTAACGCTTCCATCATCAATTTTTTTACTACCTGCCAGTTAGGTTTAAATGACAAAAAGTCAACGCCAAGCTTTTCCAATGTTCTCATTCTGTTGACCAAGGTTTTTGGCCTATAGAATCCGTGATCAAAACTGACAACCAGAGGCTTGACATTAAATTCTTTAACCATTTTCCAAACAGTAAAGGTGCTGTCTTTACCGCCGCTGAAAGGGATAATACAATCATAGGCGCCTTTTCCTTTATACTCGTTTAATAGCCTTATAAATTCCTGCCGTCTTTTTCCCCAATCAATTTTTTGCTTTTTTACCTCAATGTTGCGGCAGATGTCGCAAAGCCCCTTTTTGTCAAATTTAATCGATTCCCAGGTTTCTGGCATCACGCATTTTGTACATCTTTTTAGCTCCATAAATTTATGGCTTGGTTAATTTTTAAACTGATCATCATAAACAAAGTCTATTAGACCTTTCTCCTTGAATTTAACAAAGTAGTCATAAACTATGCCAAATGGCAAGCTGTGTTTTATCGCGATATCCAAAATTGAGATATTTTTATCAAAATACCTAAAAGCATGGTTCATTAGATCATTCCATTTAAAGCGATCGGGCATATTTTCCATGTCGCGGATAGCCGGGTCGCCGGGCGAAATGTATAAATTGTATTTGGGATTACTAAGTGCAATCAAACCGGAAAATTTTCTTTTAAGCATACAATTTTTTTCCAGCACATCAATTATTTGTAAAATAATTTTGACTGTCTCTTCCAGCTTGTCTTCGCGCATTATTTTTAAATTATCACTGTCCAGATGATATTGTGGATAAAGCAAATCTCTTGATTCACAGCGCGACAAAGAAATCATCGGCACTTCGTAGCCAGGTGCCTCCCAAACACACTCATCGTTGCCCAAAAAGCTGCGGAAAGGAGCATTCCAATACCTTTTTGCATAGAATTTCAAAACATGATGAGCTATTTTATCAATCAAACTCTTGCCCGTGAAGCTTTCCTGCAGGGAAAATCCAGGATTACTATGACCTATCATCTCCATAAAAATTCCCAACTTGAAATTTTTAATTGTTTTTTCATCAAGACCAGCTAGATAAAATACAGTACCAAGATGCTCGGGAGCGATAACCAATCTATAAGTATATCTTGTTTTTCTTCCTTTTAGCCGCTTCATCGCTTCAATGAAAGCGACGTAGCCGGCTGGTCCATCGTTCAATTGCGCCGCATGGCAGTTGTGGGCGTTTAAAATAATTGCCTCTCGGCTCTTGCCTTTATGTTCATACTCCAAGACTTTCATCTCGCCGCGGCTGTGTTTTGTCTGTAAATTTATTTCATAAATGCCTCCTTTTAGATTCTTAAAAAAATTATATGGTACTGAAAAACCCCACAGTTTCAAATGCGGTTTATAATAAAGGTCGCAATGATAAATAATGTTATCAGGCGCATCTTTAAAAAAATAAAGATGTTTTTTTAAATCTTCCAGCGGAACTTTGCCCTGGAAAGATTCCGAATAACCCATCACGCCCAAAGGATGTTTTGTGCCATCATAAATTAAACGGTTGTTTTTTTTGATTTCTGCTTTTAAAACTTCCCATTTTTTCGGTACAACCCAACCGTTAAATTCCTTGCCTGAAGGATACCTTATGACTTTAAAGGGCAACTCATCACACAAAATACGGTTTTGCAAATCAGCGCCATCAGAAACTGGCGTGATGAATAAACCGTCTATTTTTTTTAATATCTCCATCATTTTACTCATAATTTTCAGCTGGCTTTCCTTTTTAACCCGCGGGCGCCATATATCGCTTTGAAACAAAGCGCTTTTTCCAATTCGCCAAGCGGCGTATATAGGCGGTCGCCTTTTTGAATTTTTTCCATAAAATCAGCGCCTTTTTCGGTCGCCACTTTTTTCACATTCAGCAAATTATTTCCCGCCGCAATAAAAATTCCATCGGAATTTTTTCTGATGACAATTCCCGTTGTAAAAGAATGATAATGCTCGACCGCTTTCAGTAAGCGACAATCCTTTAAGTAAATTTTTTCGTCACCAAGATATGTTGAGGCGCCCGGATAAGGATCATCAAAAGCATTGATAAAAAGGCAAATGTCCTCTCCGCCCCAGCTCCAATTAATCAAACCATTGTCTTTGGTGGATAAAAACGGAAAATAAGAACTTTCTTTCTCGTTAAGTTCCGTCGCCTTAAAATCGTCACGTCTTTCTACTTTTTTTAAAAAATTCTTAAAAAAATCAAACTCTTTTTTTAGCTGAAAATTGAAAAAATCAAATGCCCGTCTCAAATTTTTCGGAAACAAAAATTTTTCCGCGTAAACCACTTCGCCTTGATGAAAAGTTTCTATTCCGCCGTGAATAATCTGAAAATTCAACGAGCCAATTCTATTTTGATGAAGAATCCGCCAGGTGTAGTGGGCGCCGCCGCGGTAGCGTGGTAAATCAATTCCCATAAAATCAAGCATCTGATTCTTGGCGAACAATTCGACAGTTTCTCTTTTAAAAATCCAGGACGCGCCCATTCCGATACCTAAGGTGTTTTTGTAAATTTCTTTCTTTAAATCTTTATCCTGATTGATATCGGGTGACTCATAATAAATAATTTTATTTTTTTCCAATATTTGTCTCATGGTCAAGCCATTTATATTTTCTCCTAAATGCCGAGGACAACTAAAAACCACCAGTTTAAAACTGGTTTTGTTTTTTATATAATGGATGAATTCATCCATTAAAGACCAGCCGCCCAACAATATTAATTTATCAATTTTATTAAATTTAATCTTCATCTTTTTTATTAAAATAAGATTTTATTTTCCCAGCAATATATTTAATATCTTCTTGGGCTAACGCCGGATATAAAGGAACAGTTATTGCTGTTGCATGATAATTTTCTGCTGATTGACATTTTGTGTCTTTATAACCATTCTTTTTATAATAAGGATGCCTATAAACGCACGGGTAATGAAAATTTACGCCGACGCCGTTATTTTTTAAAAACTCTGCTAGTGTATCTCTGTTTTCTGAGCGAACTGTTCTTATTACATAAATATGCCATCCCGAATAGACATTTTTTAATTCTTGCGGCAGAATTATACTTTTTACACTCTTCAATCCTTTTTTATAATTATTCACGACTGAATGTCTTTTTTTGATAAATCCGTCCAATTTTTTTAATTGAGAAACTCCCAGCGCAGCCTGGATGTCGGTCATCCTGTAATTGTAGCCAAGCTCGGTCATCACGTTCTTTCCTTTTTCGTCTTTGTGAATTCCGTGACTCCGGAGTGAAATCAATTTTTTATAATATTTTTCGTTATTAGTTATTATCGCTCCCCCTTCGCCAGTTGTGATTGATTTGACCGGGTGGAAGCTGAATACTGCCATATCCGAATATTTACAACTGCCAATCTTGGAACCTTTATATTTTGCCCCCAGCGCGTGGCAAGCATCTTCAATTACCAGTAATTTACGCTTTTTGGCTATTTTGGAAATTTTTTCCATTTCACAGGGATGGCCGGCAAAATGAACTGGCACAATTGCTTTCGTTCTCTTCGTTATTAATTTTTTAATCTGCTTCTCGTCAATATTATAGGTATCCAATCGTATATCACAGAAAATTGGTTTGGCACCGACTGCCAGAATCATATTAGCCGTGGCGACAAAAGTATTTGGGGTAGTAATTACTTCATCGCCTTTTTTAAGTCCGGCGGCCAAATAGGCCAAATGGAGAGCAGCCGTACCGCTTGAGCAAACAACCACGAATTTAGCACCGCAATATTTAGCCAGTGCTTTTTCAAATTCCGAAATTTTCGGCCCTTGCGTCAACCAGTCAGATTTAAGAACTGCTAAAACCGCTCCGATATCTTCTTTGTCTATAAATTGATGGCCGTAAGAAATCATAAAGGCTTAAATTTAATTTCTATTTGAATCAAACTCAACTGTTTCCTGCGTCTGCCTGACCTTGATAATCTTGTTTGATGGTACAAAGCCGCCAATCAAAGCTAGGGGGTATCCGTAAACATTTTTGCCAATAAAGGTGCCTGGCTGCGTGACTGTGTTACAACCAAGGGAGCTACTGTCGCCGATAATCGCGCCCAATTTTGTCAGTCCTGTTTTTATGCCTTGAATTTCTATTTCTTTCCAGGTAACTTTTAAATTCGATAATTTTGTTCCCGCGCCCAAATTAACTTTATTGCCCAAAATGCTGTGGCCGATAAAAGCAAAGTGAGGTGCCCTTGAATCGTTTAAAAATATAGAATTGCCGATTTCTGATGCGTGTCCCAACACAACCCCGTCACCCGCCAAGGTATAGGCTCCGACATAAGCGCCGTGTCTTATCTCGCAATTTTCGCCGATAATCGCCGGCCCATGAATCCAGGCGCCGGGTTGAACCACACTTCCTTTGCCCAAAAATACATTTTCGCCCACATATGCCCCAGGCATAACCGTCCCCAAAATCTCAGGCTTTAAATTCGCTTTTATATAATCTGACAATTTTTTAAACACATCAAAAATATATTCACAGTTTTCAAATATTTTTTTATGCTTAAATTCGCTTAAATCGAAATAATACTCAAGGTTTTTTATTTCCATATTTTTAAAAAATCTTTAATTATTTTTTGATTACTGTCAAAAGCTATTTTTGAAGGAATCTCGCTCTTGGCAAACCAGCGGCTATCCGAAATATCGTCATTTGCCTGCAAACTCTGACTCTGCGCCTGAGCGAAAAAAACTATGCTCAATATCCAATACTTGTCGGCGCCAAAAGAAGCTGTGCCAGAATATGTGCCGAAAACATTTTTTATTTTTATATCCAGACCTGTTTCTTCTTCTATCTCTCTTTTTAAGGCTTGCTCAGCCGTTTCGCCGCGCTCCACATACCCGCCGGGCAAATCCCACCAGCCCTTAAACGGAGCCTTGCCACGTTTGGTCAGTAAAAGTCTGTTTTTATACAAGATCAAACCAGTTGCCGTTGGCCTAGGGTTCCGGAAATTGATAAAACTGCATTTAATACAGGCCAAATTGCCTCTTTTGTCTTTTTTTAATCTTCCGCCGCAAATTGAACAAAATTTATACATCAAGAATATAATTCTAATTTTTTAATAATCTCTTGTAAGTCTTTTTTTGCAAGCCAGTCTTTATTATTGTCGCTGGAAAAATAAAATCCAGATGGTAAATATTTACCCTTTTTCAACAATGCCTTAAAACGGTCTTCGATGTCAAAAAGCGATTTATACTCCGGCAGAATTGCAAAATAATCATCCAGATCAATAGTATGACGAGCTTCTTCGGGAGTAATAAGAAGTTCATGCAGTTTTTCACCCGGCCTGATACCGATAATTTCTCTTTTAGCGTGGGGTACTATCGCTTCAAACAAATCAACCAGTTTCATGCTAGGAATTTTAGGAATGAATATTTCGCCGCCCGACATATTATTTAAAGCAAAAGATACCAGTTTAAAACTCTGCTCAAAAGTTATCCAGAACCTGGTCATTTGTTCATCGGTCAACCAACATTTTTTCGCATCCCTGTTTTTCAATAAAATTTCCACAACGCTGCCTCGGCTTCCTATGACATTGCCATAACGAACGCAGCTAAATTTTGTTTTTCCGCTAGCATAGGAATTGCCGTTGATGAATAATTTTTCAGCGCATAATTTTGTTGAACCATACAAATTTACAGGTTGAGCCGCTTTATCGGTAGATATCAATAATACTTTTTCGACGCCCTCATCAATTGCAACCTCAAGAACGTTTTGGCTCCCGATTATATTGGTCTTTATCGCCTCAAAAGGATTATATTCCAGGGTCGGTATCTGTTTGAGCGCCGCGGCATGAACAATGATATCAACCTCGTGGAATGCCCGATGCAATCTCTGCTGATCCCGCACGTCACCCAAGAAAAATCTCAATCTTTCGTCATCGAATTCCTTGTCTTTTTGCATTTGAAATTGTTTTAATTCGTCGCGGCTGAAAATAATTACTCGTTTAGGTTTACCATTTTTTAATAAATGTTTAATAAAATTCCGGCCAAAAGAACCTGTCCCTCCAGTGATTAAAACTGTTTTATTGGTTAATATTTTCATAATTTTTTAGGGTCTTGTATAAAAGATTCTTCTAATACAATACCAGTTTTGATAAGATTTTAAAGATATTCTGACCGCGGTGATTGGATCTGAATTCCGATTCTTTTAAATAAAGATAGAATTTGTGTCTTGGTATGCCGTTGTGCTTGCGCATCTTGCGCTTGACGTATGACCAGAACGATTCAATGCCGTTGATATGATTGTGGCTCCTGACAAACTGCTTTGAATGATTGATGCGGTGGTGCTTGTAGCCGGAGAATACCAGCCCGTCATAGCTGCGCCACCTATCCGTATAGACATTGGATTTTGACTTTTGAACTAGCCTTTCAATAATAGGCATCAGGGTTTTCCGCGAGACGTCGGGAATGATCGTAGCATAAACCAGTCCTTTTCTTTTAAGAATGCCGACCACCGGAATCCGCCACTTTGCACCCCTGCCGCGTTTGTCGCCAAAGTGCCGCGAGCCGAAGTACGATTCATTTATCTCAATGCTGCCAGATAATTTTTTAAGGTTCTGCTCCTCGTAGTCCGCAATTCTCTCTCTGAATGTCTGATAGTAACGATCGACCGTATGACGATTAATTCTTAATAGCTTGGCTGTCTGGACTGCCGTTAATTCAAGGCAGAAATTCTGTAAAATCTTTTTTATTTGATAATTGCTTAATTTGCTATATTTCATGAGCCTTTCTAGAAATTATACCAAAATTTCCTAGACAAGACCCTTTTTTAATTATTTATTTTTTAAAACAATCAAATTTCTTATTTGTCGGACATCCGGCATGCTTAAAAATTTTCCTGCTTTAGTTTTTTCATCAAACATATAAAAGCCGCCGTTAAGAGAGATATAATCAATCCGGCCTTCAAAACGATCAAAATAACGCGCCTCGCTTTGTCCTACATAAAAAAATCGGCCGTCAGAATCCAGTCCTCGCAAAAAACCAGGAAATCGTCCAATAGGTTGCTTGTCTCCTTTGTATAAAATACCATTCATACTATCTAAATAATATAATTCATTACCGAAGAAACATATGGTATGAGGCATCCAGGCATTATTTATTAAAATATGTCTAATTTTATAATCATCAAGGTTTATCTGCAAAATTCCACCATCGTAAATACCAATCTGATAATTTCCAGAATGAGAAAAAATGGAAACATATAAATAATCATCTTTCACAAATAAATCATTCAAGTGATGGAGGTCTCTTTTATATTTATAGGTTTTTTCCGACAAAGGAATATCTGCCAGGTGTTTATAATTTTTTGCATCGTAAACTGAAATTTTATCCAAACCGGCCTTACCAATAAAAATCCGATTCCTTTTGGGACAAAAGGCTAGGCCATGGGAGAAAGAATCCATTTCAAAACCAAATTCTTTTTTAATTTTAAAATCCTTCGTTACTACTAATACGCCTCTGCTTTCGTCTAAAATATAATATTTATCGCCCGCATCTATAATATTATGAAAGCTTCCCTCTAATAATTTTTCATATTTTTTCTCGGCAATATTATACAGATACAATCCTCCTCCTTTCTTTTTCTCTTTATCTAGTTCCGAATAAATTTTATGTTCGGATGAACAAATCAATAGTTTAGTTTTACATTCTTCAAATTCGGCAATAATCCGCAAATTATTCAAGGCTGGCGTGCAGCAAAAATTCTTGCCTGGCTTCAAACCGAAAGATTCAAGCTGTGGGACAATCGACAAATAAGCACCGCTGGTTATAACCACATAAACGTCGTTCTTCCTATTTTTTAAAACCTCGGGTGACTTTACGTCGACTGAACCATATTTTGCATTAACAAAATATTTTTTCCCTTTCCTTGCTTCGCTGTTGTCAACTATATAAACAAGGTTAGGATCTGAGCTCTGAAAAGTTTTACTAAACCAATCATCGGCTACCCCGAAAAAAACTACTTTTTTATCTTTAATTATTTGATTAAATTCGTTCCAATTTTTCCAGATGTTTTCCATAAATTTAACTAAAATTAATAATAAAATGGTGCTAATGGCGAAGAAAGATAATTTGAAACAAAATTTTTCATATCTTCCTTAAATATTTTTTTTGAAAAATATTTTATGCCCCTAAAGTTATGTACAAAATAGCCACCAAAACCGGCCTTAAATGAGGCAATGTTTAATTGCTTTTGGTCTGGATAATAATCAACCTGAAGCGACGGACTACAAGGCGGCTCGACATCAAGCAGCCGCACTCCTCTTTTTTTCAGATACTCCATGGCTGAAAATATTAAAGTATGGTAAAGCGGAAATTCATTATAATCTGGATCGTCAGCGGCTGAAGTATAGGCAGCTTTATCGGTATGGTATTCAAAATAAGAATAAGCAATATTTTTTCCTTTATATTTAAGACCGAATAACACTGCATGTCCTTGTTTTAAATTTTCAAACTGCAAATCAAACGTTTCTTTTGGCCGAGTGACCCTGCCCGAACATTTATGATGCAGCATTCTATACTCCTCATGAATTTCATATACAGGATTATCTTTATCTATAAAAAATACTTTAAAATCTTTGTTGCTTAAAATGTGCTTAATATCGCAACGATGGCCTTTTCGGCAATTATTTAATAAATCGCCATATTTCTCCAAATCAATGACGTAACTCAAAATTGAAGTATCCAAATAATTATATTTCTGTAAATAATTGTAAGTAACTGTATCTTTTTCTAAGGGGTCTATCAAAAACATTATCTTGGCTAATTTATTTTCTTTGGCAATATTATCTATTAAAGCGAAGACATTTTTTTCAATCGAACGCGTGACCAAAAGTGGTGCATCAATATAGTCGTCAATAATCGTTGCTATAAAATTATCTTCTTTCTTCTCAATCGGTAAGAAAACGCCAGCGACTGGTTCATTATTAATTAAATAAATAAAACTTTTATCACTATGAAACAAAGATTTATTTTTAGAAATAAGTAAATAATTTTTCAAGCTTGCTGGCAAATAACGAGGACTGGCATTAATTTTTTCTACAATATTTTGCCATTTCTCAAAAAATAATTTCTCATTTTGTTCCTTAAATAAAATTTGTTGCGACATATCAGCTTTATTTTTTAATATTATAAACTTTATAAAAATAAGAATCATTATCTGTCAGAAGCTCTCTGGGTCTGCCCTCTTCAAGGATTCTGCCATCTGCTAAAACCAGTAGCCTATCAACATTAATAATGGTCGAAAGCCGATGCGCGATCACCAGAACGGTTACCTTATTTTTTAAATTCTCAATAACTTTTTGAATCTGCATTTCTGATTCATTGTCTAGGGCACTGGTTGCCTCATCAAGAATTAGAATCTGCGGTTTTCTAACCAAAACCCTGGCCATGACAATTCTTTGGCGCTGGCCCGCCGAGAGTACAACGCCTCTTTCCCCAACTATAGTTTCAAATTTATCTGGACACTCAATTATAAAATCATAGATATTTGCCATTTTTGCCGCCTCTTCAATTTCGGTTTCGCTAATTGTCTCATCATAAAATCTAATATTGTTAGCAATGGTATCATTTTTTAAAAAAATATCTTGCGAGACATAACCGATGTTTTGACGCCAGGCGCTTAACTTAATGCTGTTAATATTAACTGCATCAACCGAAATTTCACCGGAGGTAGGCTGAAAAAGCCGCAAAATTAAGTCCACGATAGTTGTTTTACCCGCGCCGGAAGGACCAATCAAACCAATCAGTTCGCCCTTTTTTATTTCAAAGTTCATCCCTGATAAAATATTTTTTTTCCCGTCATACAGAAAAGCAACATTTTTAAATTCTAATGAATTTTTAAACTCAAAAGAGCTAAAACCAGCATCAATTTCTTTATTTTCTACTGCCTGTTCCTGCAAAATCAGAACATTTTTCAAATAAGGAATAAGGTTGTTTAAAATTAAAAAATAACTCTGCAATTGCTGAGTATAAGAGAAAATCTGTTTAATTAGATAAATTACCGCAGCAAAAGCAATAATATTGAAATTCGGTGTTTTATAAGAAAAGGCGAAAACTACAATAATAAAAATCAGACTGACTGGTTCCATAAAGCCTCCGCCCAAAGAAGCCAGCAAAGAACTTTTAATTGTAATCTTTTTTAATTTTTTAAAATAATTTTCGGCAACCTGAATAATTTGATTATCAACCAGTGTTGCTTTAATTGTTTTTAAGCCAACAATGTTTTCATTAATGTGGTGGGCAATATCTCGATTTGTTTTTTCCTCTTCATAAGAAATCCGCCTGAGGCGGTGGATAAGGGGTTGTAAAATAAAAAAAGCAATAATGCTAAAAATCAGAGTGATTAATGTAATGCGAACAGAGATATTTATTGCTACAAATGCATAAACAATAATAGATGAAATCGTAATCACTATACTGCTGATATAGCCCAAAAGCAAAGCACAATTTTTAACATTAGTCATCAAAACAGTTTCCAAATGCCCGATTTTTTGTTTTAAAAGATAAGGCCAACCCGCCTTAAGCATTGATCTGTATAAATTATTCCTCGTTGTTTCTTGATATTCGGCACCAATTTTAGCAGAAATATAGTTACTCCACAGAACCATTATTGCTTTTAAGATAAAAAGAAGGGAAATGAGAATAAGCAGATATCTTACGCTTAAAGGAACGCCGAGAAACAAAAAAATTTCTTTGATTGTTCGAGAGATAATGTCTGTTCCGTTGCTTCCCTGCGTAGTTATAAAAGAAAACAGAGGTATTAAAGCAGTGATACCAATACCTCCTAATAAGCTGCTAAAAAAACCCAGCAACGCCAAAATGCCAATCTGTTTTTTATAATCACCGAAGCCCCGATAAAATAATTTGAAGAATGAAATTAATTGTTGCCGTGAAATCATAATGTTAAACTCCTAAGCCAATAACAATCTACCATTTGTTAATTTTATTTACTACTTTTTTCTTCAAATCCAGATATGACCCTACTGCTTTCTGTTCAATTTCCGGTGAAACCAAGCGTAAAATTTCTTTACCTAATATCCGATATTGTCGCCCGACTTTATTAGCTCTTATCAAGCCTCTTTTGAGAAGACGCTTAATAGTACTGTTACTGACTTTAAGCAACTTTTGAGTTTCAACAGTCGTGTAAATTTTATTTGGTTTTAGTTCTTGATCCATGTTCCAATTGTATAATTAAGTATCACAAGGTGTCAATAGGTACCTCTGTGGATGCACTGTGGATAAAAAACCCGAAAATACGGGGTTTTTTGTTTATTTTAAACTACTTTAAAATAAACCCAAAAATCTCCTCTACCCTCCTCTTCCAAGTATAAGACTTTACGTCTAAAAAAGCCTGCTGAGATAGACGCTGAATCAAAGTTTTATCGGTTAAAAGTTTTTTGATACCTTGGGCTAAGGCTTCTGGATTATTTGGTTCAACTAAAAGAGCACTGTTTTCATTAAGAATTTCGCGAATAGAGGGTAAATCCGAAGCTACAATTGGTCGTTGGCTAGCCATATATTCAAACATCTTCAGGGGCGAAGTGTATTCCTCTGACATAATGTCGCCCTTTTTATTAGGCAGAATCAGCACGTCAGCAGCCTTAAGATAGAAGGGTATTTCGCTTTGAGGCTGACGGGGAATAAGTAAAACATTGCTCAAGCTATATTTATTTTGGATTTGTTTAATTTCTGTTTCCCTTCCCCCTACCAAAATAAACAGATATTCATCTGAAAAATACTTGGCTGCCTCCAACATAATATCCACTCCTTTCCAATCATAAAAATAGAAACTGCCCGTATAGACGATGATTTTTTTGTCTAGGGGCAGGCTTAATTTCTGCCTGGCTTGTTGTTGGGAAATAGGAATATCAAATCTTTCTAAATCCACGCCATCGGGCGAAACTAAGAAGTTGGAGGAAGAAGGGTAATTTTTTAAATACGAATCTTTTAAATTTTTGGTTATAAAAATAAGAAAATCAGAGCATTGAGATAATTTTCTATCTATTAAACTATCCAAAATACTTCTTTTAAGAATGGAGTGGATCTCGTAAATAAACTTCAGCTTCAATCTAAAAAATAATTTATTGTAAAAATTTATGAAAAAGAGTAGTCGTCCTTCTCGACAATAAACATAATCTATCTTATTCTCTTTGATGAATCGCAAATATCGCCAGGCCAAAAGATAACTTTTGTTGGTATTAAAACAGACTATTTTTATATCTTCCTCTTCCTGGTTTTTATAATTTACACCCAGCCAAAAATCTTCTGCCAGTTTTTTCTGGAATTCCCTGGCCATCGCGCGAATCTGTACCAGATGGGCAAGTTTATCGGAAAAAGCGATTGAGGTACAATAAATAAGTTTCATAAGGTTCCTCTAATAAATCCCACTATCCCTCCTGCTCTTTTCTCCCAAGTATATGGCTGGACGTCTCGGAGGGCCCGTTGAGAGATATGTTGAGCGAGGATACTATCGGACAGAACAATTTTCATGCCTTGAGCTAAAGATTGAGGGTTGCTGGGTTCAACTAAAACAGCGTTGTTTTCATTTAAAACCTCTCTAATTGATGGCAAATCAGAAGCAACAATTGGCCGCTGACTGGCCATATACTCAAACATTTTTAATGGAGAGGTGTATTTTTCTGAAATAGAATCGCCTTTTTTATTGGGAATAACCAAAACATCAGCCGCCTTGAGATAATAAGGAATTTGGCTGTGAGCCTTTTGGGCAACTAATAAAATATTATCTAGATTGTATTTTTCTTTTATCTGCTTTATCTCTTTTTCTTTGCCGCCGACCAAGATAAATAAATGATCACTGGAGAAATATTGGACGGCTTCCAACAATACGTCAATCCCCTTCCAGTCATAAATATAGAAACTGCCGGCATAGATAATAATTTTTTTATCTAAAGGCAAAGATAATTTCTTTCTAGCCTGCTGGCAAGAAATATTAATATCGAACTTTTTCAAATCCACGCCGTCGGGGGCGACGAATATTTTAGCCGGGGGAATTAAATAATTATTTGTACAGATATCTTTAATGCCCTGCGTGATGGCAATTATTCCGCGAGATTTTTTTAAAATCCGCCTCATCAAAAAATTTGGTCCCTCAGCCGAATGCAATTCTAAATAGAAATTATTTTTAAATAAGCTTAATAGATAACAATAATAAATGCCCCTTATATAAATAACATCAGCCTTTTTGAAAAGAATGTATGGCAAAACAAAAAAGAAAAATGTTGTTATTTTAATAAGCAAATTCAATCTACCGAGGTGGCGCGGATTGAAAAACAAAAATTGAGAGACCTTAAATTTGTTTTTTAACTGATAATAATCAAATAAGCCTTCTTTTGGTCTAGAAAAACTTCTGGCTGTCAACAGTTCTACTTCCATTCCCTGACCGGCAAATTCATCGCACATCTTGGCTATTTGAATGCCGTGTGCTTTGACTGTCGGAATTTTAGTATAAACGACATAAAGCAATTTCATTTATTTAGCAATCATAAATTTATTGTTAAACACAAGATAATCTACCGCGCCCGCTTCAAATGACCTCAAAGCATCTTGGGGCGTACAAACAATCGGTTCTTCGTGCATATTAAAACTGGTATTAACAAGCAAAGGAATGCCGGTTAATTTATAATATTCGTTAATTATTTCATAGTATGGCCCATTAATATCTTTTCTTACCAGTTGCGGACGAGCGGTGCCGTCAACATGAACAACGGCTAAAATTTTATCTTGCCAATTTTCTTTAACTTTAAAAGTAATGGTCATAAATTCCGCCGGATGCCAAGCTTGCTCTACGTGTTCAAACACCTCTTCTGCCTTATCATATAAGGCACTCGGCGCAAAAGGCATGAATTCGCTGCGCTTTAGTCTTTTGTTTAAAATATCATTAATATTTTTATTCCGCGGATCAGCTAAAATGCTTCGAGAACCCAAGGCCCTGGGGCCAAATTCCATTCGGCCGTCAAACCAGCCAACTATTTTCCCTTGATTAACTAGTTCTGCCACCCGGCGAGGTACATTATCGAATATTTGATATTGATAACCTTTTTCTTCTAAAATCTTTGTTATCTGTTCGTCATCGAAACTCGGACCAAAATAAACATTTTCTATTTTACCAAATTTTTTATTTGCAATCTTGTTTAAATAATAAGCTGCTGAACCCAAAACTAACCCCTCGTCCCCCATCGCCGGCTGAATAAAGATTTTTTTTATCGGACATTTTTCTGTCAGTCGTTCATTTAATTTAACATTAGAGAATACTCCGCCTGCGAGCGCCAAATACTTTGCTCCGGTAAGTTCGCAAAGTTTATTAACATGCTCAACCACTAATTTTTCAAGTAGATATTGTCCATAAGCCGCCACGTCTTGACGTTCGTGACCTTCTTGGATTAATTGCCTAACTTTGTCCATCATCGGGGCATAATTATGTCTTTTAAACTGGAGCTTGTCATCGGATATCTTAACAAACCAATTTTCATCTTTGCTTTCTATCTCTTTATAGTCGCCAAAGGCTGCCAAGCCGACAATTTTTCCTTCATGCCGATTTGGCTTAAATCCAAGCCCTTCGGTTATTGCCGCGTAAAATGCGCCTAGCGATTCCTGCGTGCCCCCCTTAACCAACCAATTCCATTGCCCATTTTTTACTTCGTATGCAGTGTGCGACAAACTGTCGCCTAACCAATCTATCGTCACCACCAACGCATCTTCAAATCCTGAAAAATAATACGCCGAGGCAGCATGAGCTAAATGATGGTCACAGAAAAAAATATCTTTTATTTTCTTGCCTTTGGCAAATCTCCTTATTCGCATTTCTTTCTGAATCGTCTGCAAAATGTTATAAAGCTGGCCAAAAAAAATTTTGGGGCGCCAATTATAACTTTCACTCAATGAAAGTTTTCTCTTAATATAATTCTTAGTATCAAAATGAGAAACAGTAACTACGTCTATGTCATCTAATGTCAAATGGCTTTCGTCCAATGCCCTCTTAATTGAAAGTTCGGGCCATCCCCAAAAAAATTTTATGCGGTTAAGTCTTTCTTCTGAAATACAAGACAAAATTCTATTATCATCAAAAATCCCAGCTGAAGCATTGTGCCCATCATGAATTGAGAGAATTTTCATAATTTTTTCTACGATTTAAAATCTCGTCAAATAATGACGGGATTTACAAGTTAATATAATTATTAATATAAATTATTTATAAATTTTTCATTCCATATCTGGATTTATTTCTCGCTTGATATAAATATTTAATAAACTTTCGGCCATTGAATCAGAGCGTTCAATTTGATTCTAAAAAAATCTGATTTATTTTCTTTTTTTGCTTGATTTGCTCTACGACAAATTCTTTAGCTTTCTCCAGCATTTTAATTCTTTCTGTGGAGCTTCTTTCCAGGCATTTAATTATTTTATTACTTAAATCGCTTATATCGTTTTTCCAATAAAAACCCCTTTCGCCGTCTTCTCCTATTGTTTCAATTACACCCCCGACTGGCGACCCTATAACTGGCAGTCCCGCAAACATTGCTTCCCAAAAGACCATGCCCAGAGATTCAAACTTAGTAAAAAGCATGAATATGTCTGCTCCAAAATAATAATTCCATATTTCTTCACGCCCGACACGGCCGGCAAAAAAAACTCTACCTTTGATTCCCAATCTTACAGATAACTCTGCCAAATTATTCTTTTCTTTACCCTCTCCACAAATAATTAATATCAAATCATTTCTTTTAAGCCTGGAGAGTGTGTCTATTAATTCCGAAAAGCCTTTCTCCGGAAGAAGGCTGCCTATAGATAGAGTAATTTTTTTTTCACTTGGTATATTATATTTTTGACGCAAATAATCACTACTGGCATTTTTTATATATCTCTCGTCCCTGGCGATAGTATCAAGAGTATCTATCAAGATTTTTTTTGAATCTACTTTTCTGTTTAATAAATACTGCTTGGTGGTTTCATTGATGGCAATAAAACGATCAATAAAAGGGAAGGTGATTTTCTCTATTAATCTATAATAAATGAAGAAAAGTTTTCCTTTACTGCCCTTGGCCAAGGAAAGCTGGGTCGGAAGATTATGAAAACGAAAAAATATTTTAGAACCGCATAATTTTGCAGGTAAAATTGCAGACAGAACAAATGGAAGATCATAAAGACAAAAAACGTCCGGTTTGAATTGTTCATAGAGCAATATGAAGGGTAGAAAAATTATAAAGAAAAAGTCATACAAAATTCTATTTTTGCTGAAAAGCCAAAAATGCCAAATATAAAAACGGGGGTTTTTTCTGATTTCGCTCCGATCTATTTTATTTCCCGCATATAATGATAAAAATTCATTCAATCGGCTGTTCATTCCGTCGCGATCCAATTTGCTGATCATAAAATCTTTGTCTTTAAAACAGATGTCATTCCAATCAAAACCCAATAGAGTAATTTTTAGCTTTTTATAAGATGCATCTTCTTTTAGTTTCTGGTTTTGCTCGATCATTTATGTAATAAGGCAGCAATTCGTTTATTGATTTTTTTTATAATTATTTTTAGCCCATTTAATATATTTTTCGATTCCTTCCCAAATATCAACATGCGGGACAAACCCCAGGCTTCTGGCAAATGAATTGTTAACGGGGAAACGTTTTACCTCCCCCGGTCTAGGCTCCCCATGCACGATCTTCACATTAAATTTTTTAGCAATATATTCCACTATATCTTTTATATAAGTATTTTCCCCGCTGGCAAAATTGATTACCTTACCATTCAGACTTTTGCTGTTTAAAACTAAGTCATATGCTTGGATAATATCACTAATATATGTATAATCACGGGTAACTTTCCCTTCGCCAAAAATTATCAGATCTTCGCCCCGAAGAGCTCTTACAACCAATATTGGGATTAATGCGCCGAACAAGCCACTTTTTTGTCTCTCGCCAAAAAGATTAAAAGGCCTGACTATTGTGATATTCAAACCGTAGGTTTTAAAAAACGAATAACACATTCTATCCGCCGCCGCCTTAGAAGCAGCATACGGACTGTTGGGTCTCAATTCAGTCGTTTCAGTAATCAATTCATTTTCTTTTAAATCATGCCCGTCTCCATAGACTTCACAAGTTGAGATATAAATTAACCTATTCTTATTTTCTTTTACCGCCTCTAAAATATTCAATGTCCCGAGCACATTGACGTGATAAAAAATTAATGGTCTTTTTATTGATTCATCCACGTTAATGTGCGCTGCCAGATGAAAAATGACGTCATGGCCTCTAACGCTTTTTTCGACGATCTCCGGATCGGTAACGCTTCCCCAGATAATATTTATTTTGTCTTTTATTTTAGATATATTTATAACCGCGGAATCGGAATAAGTATTGAGTATTGAAACCTCATGGCCTTTTTTTAATAAGTGTTCTACCAGATGACTTCCTTGAAATCCCGCACCTCCTGTGATTAAAATTTTCATAATTTTTTCATTGATTATTAATAATTAGAATTATTAATTAGATTGATTAAATAAATCCATTAACTTTATTATTAACTTTCTTAAACTATGATTACTGGAAATCTATTTTCTGCTTTCTATATTTATCTCATTTTTTTCTTCGTTAGTCAATCCGTCTCTCTTTAACTTTTGGATTAATTCGTAAAAATTATCTTCAAAAATATTTCTCCAGTCAAAAGAAATTACGGCTATTTTTAATTTTTTGATATCTTTCTCCATCATAGATTTTTAAACTCAGCCATAAGCCCGTTCAGCAATTTGGCTAAGCTATGATTTTGGACAACATAACCGCGCAATTGATTCCCCAAATCAGATTTAGTCTGGCCGGCGAGAGAAAAAAGTGATTCTATTTTTCTGGCCAGATCATCGGCGTCATTTTCTAAAAAAATAAATCTTGGATCTATTTTTTTATCATATGATTTATTTGAAACTAAAACCAAAATTTCGCAAGCCATCGCTTCCAGTATTGTTTTATCATAACTTCCCATGGGAGTTAGATTAACAAAAATATCAAAACGATTATAAATTTTTGGCGTCTCAAAATAAGGCACGCCTTTTTGCCACAAGGCCAATTTCCCTGCTTTTTTCTGCAAATGGTAAAAATATTGCGCATCGCGCGGCGAGCAATTACCGATAATCTCTGCCTTAAACTTGATATTTTTTCGCTTCAAAATCTGCAGCGCCTCAATTAAGACTTCAATCTTTTTTATAGGAGAAATCCTGCCCAGATATAACAAGGAGTGCGGTTCTTTTTGAATTTCGTAATCTTTTTTGAAAAAATTAGTATCTACGCCTGCGCTCATCAATGCTGTTTTTTTATATTTGGCAACATAAGCAAATTCCGAAACACAAAAAACTTTATCCGAAAGGAAAACCGCTATTTTAGTAAAAAAGTTTCCTATCGGATGATTCCGCCAAAAGACTATTTTTTTACCCAGTATCTTCCAAATAATCCCCGCCAAACAGACATATTCCTGATTCATGTGCACAAAAACTAGATCATAATTTCGTCTTTCCTGCCAGATATATTTATAAAACCGCCAAATATATTGCAGACGCGATTTCTTCTGCTCTTTTCCCAAAGAGAAAACTTTTACGTTCAGAGGGAAATTATATTCTCCTTTTGCTAAACAGATAACAACAATTGACTGATAATTCCTGGCCAATTCGTTAATCCAACCATGCATAAATCCTAATAAATCATCCTCCATATCAACTTTTTGGGTCAAAATTAATAATCTCATTGATTTAAAGTTTTAGAAATCCCCTCTTCAAAGGGCGTCTCTTTTATATTAAATATTTCGCGCCATCGATATTCTTCAAAAACTTCATCGGCCAAAAGGGAATCCATCTGCCAGCCAGGCATCGGCGAAAAAGGGAAACGGCAGATAATCTTTAAAATGAGAGTAAAAAAATTCGGCCAATTGATAATTGAAAATTTATATCCCAGTCCCCTTACCGCTTTCAACAAATCCACATAGCTTACGGTCCTGCCAGCGATATTGATAATTTGATTTGGCGGCAAGCTTAAACTTTCCATTATAATTTTTGCCAAATCATCAACAAACAAAAGCTGCATTCTGAATTTGAGCCCAGGCATAATCGGGAGAATTTTTGCCAGCTTTAATAAAAACCCGATGTTTTTCTTGTCTCCCGGTCCGTAAACCATGCTCGGCCGCAAAATTACATAGGGAATCCCCGAGTTAACAATAATTTTCTCTGCCTCTTTCTTTGAATTGACATAAGGATTGTTTGACCCCGAAAGGACCTTGAGGCTTGATAAAAAAATAAGCCGCTTTACTTTATTTTTCTTGAAAAAATCAACTATATTTTCAGTCCCCTCAATATTTGCTCTCCTAAAAATCCCGGCGTCTTTTTTATTGATTGCGCCGGCTAGATGAATGACTGCTTCGATTTTTTCTCTAGGCTCGGATCTTAAAACCTGACTCCGGTTCGCAATATCACCTTCAAAGAAAACGACTTCATAACCCTTTTCTTTCAGCAAAGCGATGGTCCGCGAGCCGATAAAGCCTTTGCCTCCTGTAATTAGAATAGCCATACCAGGTAGTAGAAATTCAATTTATTATTCATATTTACTGTTGATGCCAAGGAATAAAAATTATCAAGCGCGCTATATCCAGTTTTTACACAATTTTTGCTGCGCTATTGAATTTTCACTACCTGGCATAGAAGTTTTTCAAAAAAATATTTAGGCATATGCCTTAAAAGATAAGCCAGCCTGAAATAATAAGAGACAAAAGCCTTTTCTTTCAATGAAAGCAGTTTTTTGGCGCTCAAAAATTCATGCTCCAAGACCGGAGTATACGCATCGTATTGCTCCCAGTCAAAGGTATTGATTTTTCCTTCCTTTTTAAATCTATCAAAAAAATCAGTGCCCGGATAAGGCGTACTAATCGTAAATTGAGCCACCAACGTATTCAGTTTTTTAGCATAATCTATCGTTGACAAAACACTCTTCTCTGTGTCGCCTTCCATTCCAATAATATAAAAAGCCGCAATACTAATCCCGTTTTTATGACAGAAAGAGATAATTTTATTCTGATGATTGATTTCTATCGGCAGGCGGCTGGATTTTTTAAGCACTTCCTGGCTGGCCGATTCAACTCCGACATTTATATGACGCAGGCCGGCCTGGTACATAATCTTTAACAAATCCTCGTCCAAACAGTCAATTCTTGTCTCGCAAGACCAAATTATATCTAATTTTCTTTTAATTAGTTCACCGGCAAATTTTAAAATTCTTTCCTTATTTAACGTAAAAATTGGATCCCTGAAATCGACTGCTTGAATTCCATATTTATTTTTTAGGCATTCCATCTCCTCTACCACATTTTCAACCGAACGGAAACGTACTTTCTTTCCGGAATTTATAGGGTAAGGGCAATAAAAACAGCAGCCGTAAGGACAACCCCTGGAAGCAAGCATCACTGTTATCGGCTTTTTGTTCAGCGCTGGCGAATAAGAATATTTTTTAATTGGGAACAGGCTCCAATCCGGATATGGAAGTGAATCAATATTTTCAACGGGCCGAACTTCTAAAATTCCTCTGGGCAGCCTGCCGTCAGAAATAATTTTTAATACTCCGGCTTCGGCCTCTCCTCTAATGATAAATTCGGCGTCGGACAAGAAAAATTCGGGCAAAGCAGAGACAAAAGTACCATAAACCCCGACATAAAATCCTCTTTTTCTTAAAATTTTTATTATTTCCAATTCGTGGCGGCAATCGACAATCGACGAAGGAACCAGGGCCAAATCCGCTTTGGCCGCGTCAAAATCCAACCCCTGTCCGACTTCAACCAGCTCGACTTCCCAGTTTGCTTTCCCAAATATGGCGGCGATATAGGCAATCGTGATTTCGGGCAAGACAACATTTTTTCTTTTTACATATTCAAAAATACGGGCTCGCCAAGAATCCCCTATCCAGGTCCCGCTTCCCATTCCGCCACATAAATCTTTGTTAATACATTTTCTGGCCGAACTGCCTTTTATGTTGAATAATAAAACTTTCATTTATTTATTATAAAAATTTACCCAGCCTGTCTTTCAACCTGCCCAAGCTTAATATCGCATCAATTAATCCATTGGTGAAAAAAATGGCAACCATGATCCACGGCAGCTTATCCAGCCAAAATTTTCTTTTTTCAATCAGATGAACGATAAAAAACCCGGCAAAAATTGCTAAAATCGGATAAATCTGAAAACGGTATCTTGTTTCCACCACCGTGACAAAAACAAACAGGGGCGTCGCAACCAAAAATGCCGTCAGATAATAAACCGCTTTATTTTTTGATTTTATAGACTTAACCAATCCACTAAAACCAGTGATAAATAAAATTATTGAGGCCAGCGCCGAAGAGCATATAAATAAGAATTGGCCAAACCCTTTTTGATAAAACCAGAATCCCATCGGCCGAATTATGCTGAAATATTTATTGATGCGCAAAAACGTCAATTTCATAAATTCTCCCGGATAGTCGCGCAAAAAAATCTTAAATTGCCTAATTGATTCGCCCTGTAGATCTTTCACGGGGTGACTAAACTCAAAATCATATTGCTCTTTGGTTGGCTCCTGTTCTCCATTGCCGTTATGATAATTACCAATCCAAAAATTAAAAGCCCCGGCTGCCCCAAAAGGCATAATCTTGTTATAAACTATATAGTTTCTAATAGTCCAGGGTGAAAAAACCGTGATCAAAATGAGCAAGAACAAAACTGCGTGCCAAAGCGATTTTTTATGGTTTGGCACGGAAGCGTCATTTTTTTCGGTCTTCCAGTTTTTATAAAAATAAAATAGGATTATCGGAACAAAAAGCAGAACCGGGGGCCGGGCCAAAACAGCCAAGCCAGATGCCAATGCCGATGCGGCAAGCGGCCACAATGTTTTTTTGTAAAAATATAAAAAAAACAAATATATCATCAAGCAAACTAAGAAAAGATAAAGAGTTTCGGTCAGAACCATGGCCGAAATTTCTATCAAATCCGGATAAAAGCCAAAAATCGCCGCTGCCCAAAGACCGATTTTGTTTTTCGATTTTACGTTTGCAAATATCAAAACAGTGGTTAAATAGACAAGCCAAGCGCTCAAAGAATGCAAAATTGCCTGAGCTATCCAGACCGGTTCATAATGATGTCCGAAAACTTTATAAATACCGGCTAGAAAATATTGATATAGCGGTCCGACTCTGATTATGCCCAAATCGCGCGAAATATCGCCGCTTATTCCTCCTTCCCGATAACCGCTGCCACTAGCTAAATTCCAACCAATTGCATCATAAGCCTGCGCATCAACCTGCGGCCTGATTCTGAAATGGAAAGAATAAAAAAAGCTCAAGAAAAAAGAGATAACGATAATTAAAATTAAGATTTTGTTCTCTTTAAAATATTTCTCCATTTTATTAATTTCCATATAAAAATTTGAGCAGACCCAGCCCTCCTTTTATTTCCTGCTTCAACTGCGCCCAGCTCCTGATATGGAACAAGCGACGCAGAATCATTTTTGGCCGGAAATAAAATTTTTGGTGGGCCAGATGATAATAATGGTGCAGCATATCGCGGCTCAAGCCAGGCAATTCCAAAACGACATTTGAATAGCTGTAATCATTCCAGTTGAAACTTTTGATATAGTTATTTTCTTTAGCCCAGTTAAAAAGCTCCGTTCCAGGATAAGGAGTGGTGATATTGAATTGCGCCTCGTCTGGGTCCAATTTAATGGCAAAGTTAATGGTTTTTTTAATTGTCTCTTCGGTCTCGCCTTGGTTGCCGAACATAAAAGACGCCCTTGTTTCAATGCCTGCTTTTCTGGCCAGCCTGACGACCTCTTGAACTTGTGCCAACGATATTTTTTTATTTATATTCTGCAGAATCTGCTCATCGGCCGATTCAACGCCAAATAAAATCAAATGACAGCCGGCTTTCTTCATCAATTCCAGCAATTCTTTATCAATATGGTCAACCCTTGTAAAACAGGACCAGCTGACATCCATTTTTTCATTTATCAAAATATCGCAAAATTCTTTAATTAAATTTTTAAATAATGTGAAGGTATCGTCGTAAAAAGCGATTTCTTTGATTCCGTAATTTTGCTGCAAAAATTTGATTTCATCAATTATGTTTCTGGCCGAACGTTTTCTGACCAAACCGCGAAAAGTGCGATAGCAAAAAGTGCATCTTCCCGGGCAGCCGCGGGTGGCCAAAAGAATCATTGCTGGCAATTTTTTATAACTGCCGACTGCCGGATAGTATCTATCCATCGGCAATAAGTGATAAGCCGGGAGAGGAATGGAATCCAAATCTTGGATCAGCGGCCTCAACGGATTTTTTATAACCTGGCCATTGTTTTTATAACACAAGCCCAATATTTCTTCCGGCTTTTCCCCTCCGACTAATTCTTTCATTGTTTCCTCGCCTTCGTCAATCAGTAAAAAGTCAACCGCCGGATACCCTATTACTTCATCGGGCATGACCGAAGGATGGATTCCGCCAAAAACAATTTTGGCTTTGGGGAAAGTTTTTCTGGCAAGGCGAGCGATATCCAGCGCGTTGTTGATCAAAGGAGTGGTGGCGGTTAAGCCGATAAAATCCAAATCCTCATAATTCTTTAAAGCTTTTTCAGTATCCCCAACCGTATAATGAAAGGCAGAACAATCCAGATAATAAACCTTGTGTCCTTCTTTTTCTAAGACTGCCGCAATATAAGCCAGGCCGAGACTCGGCCAACAGCTGGCTACCTGCTTCCATAAGTTTTTATCTTCGCCGATAACCCAGGGCGGATTGATCAATAAAATTTTTTTTCTGATGGGGCTCATTTTTTAAATCTGTATTTTAATAGAGTGTAAACTGCTTCTACGGCGTCTTTCCAGTTAATTTTTTTGCCTTCGTCTTTGTGGCGCGGATAATAACTTATCGGCACTTCATGAATTTTTATTCCTCTTTTGGCAATTTTGGCGGTCAGTTCAGGACAAAATTCAAAACGCTCGCATTTCAAATCCAGGCTGGGCAAAAGATCGGCTTTAAACATTTTATAGCAAGTCGGCTCATCGGTTATTTCTGTCCCATATAATAAATTGGTTAACCAGCTCAAAAAAATCCCTCCCAAAGCAAAAAGATGACCGGATTTGCGCGCTTCAAGATAATTATGGTGCAGCCTTCTTGAACCGTAGACAACCCAAACATCCGGCTCTTTGATTTTTTCCAAAAGATTTTTTAAATCGTTAGGATCATATTCCAGATCGGCGTCTTGAACAACCACCCAATCACCGCTCAAATGTTCAAACCCGCTTCTCAAAGCCATTCCTTTGCCATAATTTTTTTCATGATATATGATTTTATACTTCTCTTCGTATTGTTTAAGAATTCCCCTGGTTCCATCCAGCGAAAAATCATCAATAATAATGATCTCTTTTTCCATGCCAAAATCAACACTCTCCACTTTTTCCAGAATCTGGGAAATCGTATTTTCTTCGTTAAAAACAGGAATAATTATAGATAATTTCATAATTGCCAAGATTCTTTATATAAATTCAGATGTTCTTCTTTGGTCGGCAAATTTTTAACCGTTGCCAGGCCGTTATTTTTTAATTTTTCCCGCAGAGCCGGCTCTTTTATCATTCTCTCGATGCCCTCAACCAACCCCTCTCTGCTGCCAAGGAAGGTTACCAAGCCGTTATATTCATTTTTAACCAGTTCTCCGGCACAGCCCACATCCGTCATTATTAACGGACAGCCCGCTGCCATTGCCTCAACAACGCTCATCCCATATCCTTCGTGATTTGAAGTCAATAAAAATAAATCGGCGGTTTTGTAATACGAAGACAAATCATCGTTCCATGGTTCCATAAAAACATTTTCATCTAATTTTAGATTCTCAATTTTAGACTTCAAATTATTTTTTTCTTTGCCTTCGCCTACAATAATTAGGCCTATTGTTGGATATTTTTGAGCAATCTCTGCCATCGCCTCAATCGCCAAACCAATATTTTTTACCTTGGCCAATCTTGAAGCCATTAAAATAATGAAGTTAAATTGGGGATATTTTTCATGCAAATTTATTTTAATGAGGCTTTCCTGGGTTTTTTTGACATCAACAAAAATCGGCAAAAGAGTAATCTTCGAAATTTCGAAATTTCGAAATTTCGAAGTTATTGAATTTTTTATTCTTTCCGATACGACACGAATTCTGCCTGCTCTTGGGATTAAAAATTTTGCCAGACAAACCCTGATTTTGTTCAATAACGATTCCCGCGCAAAATATGGGCTTAAGAAATCACCGTGAATTTGTAAATGCAGTGGCACTCCGGATTTCCTTTTAATCAAAAATCCGGCCAGACCGGCTTCAAAAGGATCCTGCACAGTAATTAGCCAGCCTTCTTTTTGATTGATTATTTTTTTGCCAATTTTGACGGCATCAAAAGGATAAAGCCATCTGGTTGAAGAATTTGTCGGATATAAAAAAATGTTTCCGGCGATTTGCGTATTTGAAAAACCCTTTTTAGAAAAAACTATGATATGCAGTTCTTCAACCAAAGAACCATATTCAATAATTCTTAGTCTGACGGCAGAATTTTCCTTAAATAAATTTTTGTCAGAGCCGATGCTTAAAATTTTCACCCCGTTAGAAATTTTTATGTTCTTTTCTTGCATAAATTAATTTTAATAAATTTACTGTAACTAAATTTTTTTGCCCCGTAAATTTCTAACGGGGTTCATAGTTTCTGATAAATATTTAAAAAATCATCGGCAATTTGCTGCCAGGAATGAACGAATTTAAAATCGGCAATCCGTTTTTTATATTCCTGGTAATTATTTTCGTCTGCCAAAAACAGGATTTTATTCGTTATGTCTTCTCTGTTGTGCGGGTCAACAAAAATACCGATATCTTTCAGTTTTTCGTAAAACCCGGCTTCTTTCGTTAAAATAAAAGGTTTATTGGTCGATATTGCGTCTAAAATAAAATTGGGGCTGACTTCGCTGATTGAAGGCAAAATCACCGCATAGCAACTCTTTAGTCTTTCCAGAAGCTCCTCGTGAGGCAAGTTTGTAATATTTTCCAATTTGATTCCGCTATTCTCTTCCTTAATCTCATCAAATGCTGCTTTTAATATCTTTAAATTCTTTAATTTCAGCGGCCGGCCGGCCCAAATAAAATTTTTTTCTCTTGGTTCAAAGCCTTTAATTTTTTCTCCATAAAAATTTTCAATTATATAAGACCTATCCGGGCTAATTTTATATACCTTTTCAAAGATTTCCTTCTGCCAATTGGTAGAAAAAACTAGAGCCGAGCTTCTGTCTAAAACAAACTCTATCGCAGAATGAATTATTTTTTCTTTCACCGACAACTTAAGTTTTTTTTCGTAAAATTCTTTTAAAGTTATCAAGTTTCCGGTTCGCTCCACATACGATTCCCAAAGAAAATCTCCGCCAAGACGCACAATGATTTTTTTACCCAAAAGCCTAACTGCTGCTACTGCCGGCAGGCCGACGCTGAAGGTATCCAGCGCAATTACCAAATCAACTCCCGCCAGACTAAACAAAATCCTGAAAAAATATAGAAAATGCCTGATCCCGGTCGGCAGTTTCTTTTCAGTTTTGTAATGTAAGATCTTTACCGCATTCCCCCGTTTTTTAAATTCTTCAGAAAGATATTTGGCATATTGGGCCGGCCCGCCAATATCGGGAGGGAAAATTCCGGCGGCGATTAAAATTTTCACCCCGTTAGAAATTTTAAAAGGTGAACTATTTGACAAAATATTGTTATTCGTTGAATTTCTAACGGGGTTCATAAAATTTCAAATGCTTAATGCTTGCTATAAACACTTTTCCATAATAAAATAAGGCTTAGATAGCCAATATAGCAATAGACTTATTTTAGCAAAATGTGGTCAAAACGCAACATTTTGCATCCTAACCGCAAACAATTCGCCTAAAAACGAGTTATGTGCAATAAATTTTTTAACTTTATTATTAACTAACTAATCAAAATAATATGGCAGAACAATTCAAAGGAGAAACTGGTCCTGCTCCAGAAAAATTAGAGGACCAAAAATACGCAGCGTTACAGGCGGCAATGGACGAAGAAGATCGCATAATGAAAGAAATTGATAATGTGTTTGCAGCAACACCAAACCGAGAAGAAGCGGAAAAAATTATCCTAGAAAAGTATGCTCCGCAGATGGACGAGGCTATGAAAAAATCTCGGGAAGCTCTTAATGAGTGGCTCAGTACAATAGAAAAATCAGAAAAGGAAGAAATAGAATAGTTAAAAAATTTATAGCACATAACACGGGCTATACGGCTACGCTAATACTTCGCCCAAATGCTTCGCACTTCGTATAGTCCAATACGTTATACAAAATCCCCACCTTTGATTTGATGGGGATTTTTTAATTTCTTTCTAATTCCCTGCTTCCTTATACCAATTCCTTCACCGCCATTCTTTTTGCCACCCAAAAAACTATCAATTCATAAGCGCCGAAAAAAATTCCCGAATAAACTAAATCGCCCAATAGCGTGTTTCTGAAAAATGGCAGGGCTAAAGTAAAGCAATTAAAAAGACCGGCGAGCGTATGCGGATACCAATTAAAGAAAGCCCAAACCGCAAAGTTAGTAATCAAGAAAAAAGCCACCGAAGAAGACAAAGAAGCAAAGATAACATTATGCCATTTTAGTTTCTTGCTCAAAAACCAGCCAATGGCAAAAACCAAGACGATTGAAAGATAAACCGATGCCATTACTTGCCAGTCATAAAAACCGATAAAAATATCGCTGATAAACATAGCTGCCAAGGGCAAAACTACTGCCCATTTTTTCCTTAAATAACAGCCCGAAAACAGCGCCATGGCGGCAATTGGCGTAAAATTGAAAGGGTGCTTAACTAATCTTGAAGCGGCGGCTAAAAGTACAATTAAGATAGCGACAATGATTTTTGTTTTAGTTGACATGATTTTTTTCTTATTATTTATTATAATTATAACTTGCTCCTTATTGCTTCTTTTATTTTCCTGGGAGGCGAAATTCTTAACCCAGCTAATATCTTGCTGCCAAATTTGAATAAACCAATAAGAGACCTAAAAATCGGACTGAGCAAAACGGTTTTTATTTTCTGTCCAGGCCGCATAGTACCGTCTGAATTTACCGTGACGGCGCCTCTTTTGACAAAAAACCTCCCTCGCTTCAGATTTTCCAAAATTTCTCTCTGCAACAGTTCTTCAACGTCAACTACCAAAAACGGTCCGCCCAAATGAGAAAAACGGTGGAAATCTATGCCGCCATAAGCGAGAACGTTATTTTTTTGACGTAATTTTTTCAATAATTTTAATGCCTGCCAGCGAGGAACAAATTTTCCGTCATAACAGGAATTCCAAATTTCCAGACCGTCTATCTGAAGTCTTTCAATACCATCCTGTTTGATTTTATAAGGATGAGCCCAGACTATAATCGCGCCTGACGAACGAAACTGTGTTAAACTATTGTACTCCCTTGCCAATTCGTTTATGCCGATGACCAAAAAATGTTCTCCTTTATTTTCTAATTCCAATCCCGGTATAATTATAAATTGCTCATCGCTTAATGATTGGCATTCTTTTAAAATTTCTTCTATTTTCTCTGGTAAAAAATCGTGAATATGTTCTGTCAGCAGAAGAAACTGGAATCCTTTTTCTTTTAAAGATTCTTTCAATCTGTTCAAAGAGACCTCGCCATCATGCGAGTATTTTGAATGAAGATGGCATAAACCTTTTACTTGCATAATTATTTTCTTATCCTGTTATTTTAACGAAGCTATCAACGATTTCCATAAAAAATGGCCTAATATCATTTAATGATTCCACGTCATAATATAGATTTTTCTCAAAAAATTTGAAAAAATTGACTATTGTTTTGCCTTTGTCGGGATATTTAATACCATCTATTCTTCCTCTGTCTAATAAAACCGAAAATAAATTTTTACAATCAGCCAGCAAATGTCGTGATTTAATATTTTCTTTGTAGCTGAAATTAATCCCTGTGCTTTTACCTTCTGACATCAAATAATAAAGATAGGGAAAATCAACGCCTGAATAAATCGCCAGGGGCAGCGATCCCCAGAAACGACCGTTAATTTCCATCAGCTTTGGCAATTTATCCCGTTCATCAACCTTAAATTCAACCATGGCCGGCCCGTGCCATTGCAGAGATTTAAGCAGCCGCAAAGAATATTCTTTCATTTCCTGCGGCATTTTTATGCTTTCTCTTAAACAGCTGGCCCCGCCCAGAGGAGAAATTGAACGAATTCTTTTGTGCGCAAAAAGAGCCAGGGGCTGCCCGTGCTCAAACAAACCAAATATACCAAATTCTTGTCCTCCAATCAATTCCTGAATAAGCGGCGGCTCGCCCATTTTTGTTAATAAATTTTTAAATTCTTCTTTCAGCTGTACTGGAGAAGTAATATAAATCGTTGTCCCAAGCCTCCCTTTTCCCCCCTGCCAAACATAGCTTTGGCGCGGCTTGATTATTATTGGATAAGACAGTTTTGACGCTAAATTTTCCGTTTCCTCTATGCTCGTAACAAAATAGGTTTCAGGAATCGGAACGCCATTTTCTTCGGCCAGGCGCAAAGTTTTTTCTTTATTGAAAGCTTTGTCAACGCTTTCCTTGCTTGATAAAAGCAATTGGGCATAGGGCTGAATTTTCTCTCTTTCTTCAGAAATCGACAAGAACGTTTCGTCGCTAAATGAAAAAATGGCTGTTTTTTCCTTCAAGCCTTTCAAAATATTTATCAAATCTGAAATAAATTTATCTCTATCCAAACCCGCAGAAGTGTAAATAAAAGATTTGGGGCAATAGCGAGAAAACAAGCTCATGGCTGTGCTGCGAGGAGCGCCACAAATTACCTTTATGCCTTTTTGCCCCAGCGAGCGCACCGCTGCCAAAGCGCTTTGCAGATGTCCGTCTAAAACAATAGCTGTCATAATAAAGAATTTAAATATTCGCTTGTCTCCCCCATTGTTAAATTTTCCAAACTTCCTTTTTCTCGCCAAAAATTCACGTATGAAAATATTTTTTCAAGACCGGCCAGCAATTCTTTGGGGCTGGACGCAATATTGAAAGGATGAAACCACAAATGAAAGATCTTTTCCTGCTGGACCGCTTTCTTTATGCCGGCTTTTGATTTTGCCACCCGGAATGATACCGGTAAAAATTTAGCCCAGCCGTCTTTGTGAACATAAAAATAACTGCCCGCGATGTTCCAAATCCCTTCTTGCTTTTCCGGAACGGTTGCGCGGGTCGGCAACATCAAATAATTATCAAAAATATGAGCCGCTTTTCTTAATTTTGCCGGAAAATTTTTATACCAGGCATCATTTTGCCCTCTGAAACAAAGAAATTTGTTTTCTTTTAAAACATCCAGATGCCCCACCATGTTTTTTGGAAAAACAAAAGATTTAAGCCCGACTCCCTGCTGCCAGGCCAAATTCTGGCAAACCTTCAATTCCGAATCAAAACATTCCGGCTGACAGCCTTTGTCCCCAACGATAAGATGGGAAAAAGTATGGCAGCCGATTTCCTGAGGGATTTTACAGTTCAAAATTTTGTAAACGATATCTTTACCGTACCATTCGCCCGCTTTCTGGATATTGCTGGCGGGGTCAATGCTAAACCAGTCTCCTTTTAACCAACTGTAATTTGGCCTTACGATTTCGGGGTGTTTAACACCGTTTATCGGCCGGCAACTGTCAAGAAAAAGATGGCCGACCATTGCCCAGGTTGCCTTGATCTTATATTTTTCAAACAAAGCCAGCAATTCATCAACAATCTGACGTTCCTTGGCGTGATACGGCATCAACTTTTTTTCTCCCCGCGTCCCCCAGGCCAGCTCCATATCAAGCGATAAAATAAAAATGCCTTTTTCTAATTTAATTTGTTGTTCAATCATATATTAATTATTACAATCGCTCAGTGCAACCCTATAAGACGAGGCGATTACCGATAAAAACATCGCGCCTAAAGAATAGAGGCGAGGGAGGTAATTTTCAAAACGCTCAAACCGACGAGCGGGCATGGTGCCCCGCCATTCGCGAAAGGCGGGGCGAGCGAGGAGGTTTGGCGAGTAAAATTTTTCTCGCTGGGGAAAATTTTACGCTTTTGAAAATTATCTACCGAACCGATGCTCCAATTAACTGATTAAAAATATCCTCCATCTTCTTGCTGACAAAATCCCAGTTGTATTCTTTTTTTACTAAATCCAGCGCATAGGATCTGATTCTTACTAGCTCCAGATTATTCAAAGACATAATCTTTGTTACTGCCGAAGCAATGCTTTGGGAATTTTCCGGCCGGCAGACAAAACCGGTTATCCCTTCCTTCAAAAAGTCGGGAATGCCGCCGACCATTGTGCCGATAACTATCGGGCCCGCGGCCATGGCTTCCAAAAACGAGCTGCCCAGCCCTTCGGTCAACGAAGGCCGAATAAAGACATCGCAGGCTTTCAGAATTTTTGACAGACTTTCATGAGTGACCATGCCCAAAAATTTTACTCTGTTTTCCAGGCCCAGATTTTTAACCTGCCTTTTTAGCTGCTCCTCCAGAGAGCCGAACCCGCAGATCGCAAAACAAACTTTTTCTGGCAAAATTTTGAGCGCGGCTATAACGTCGCCGATGCCGTTTTTCTTTTCCAGGCGCGAAGCGGTCACCAAAATCAACGCATCTTTTTTAAAACCGAAAGAATTTCTTGTTTCTAAAATTTCCTGCTGGCTGAATTGCCGCGTGAAATTGGCGATATCAACACCATTGGGCACCACTTTTGCGATTTTACCCGCAAATCCCATTTTCTGCCCCCAGTCGTACAGAAAATTTGAAATCGCCTGAAGGCCGTCTGCCCGGACAAAAATATTTTTGAAATATCCGGACCCGAATCTGACTTTACGCTCGATACTTTCAAGCGGATCACCTTCCTGCAAAGTGAGCAAAAAAGGAACGCCGGTTTTTTTCTTGAATCGGACAGCGGCAAATCCGCCGTAAGATGCCATCACCGCCCAGACTAAATTATAAGGGGTTTTTTTATGGATTTTTAATGCGCGCCGATGGCCAAAAAAGGCCAGAAGATATTTGTCTATCTTTGGAATACCGAGCCCTATTCGGTAAATATTAACATTATTTACTTTTTCAAAAACGCTCGTATTTTTTCTTATCCTAGCGCAGAAAAAATCAAACTCAAATTCGGGCAGGCGTTTGGTTATTTCGCTAATCGCAATCTCCGCTCCGCCGGCCGGCGGCAAAAAATCATCGGTTGAAAAAATTAAGATTTTTTTCATCGTCTTGATAATTTATCGCGATTCGCACAAATGCAAGCCGATAAAACAGACCCCGCCGGTTACCAATGCTATCTTTCCTTTTTTTATTTTATCTGTCTTTGGCCTGCTCATCTTGTTTTATCAATTCACTGTTAATTTTTTCCGTTATTTTCAGAAGCTTCAAGTCAATTCCCAGCTCATCACCTTTCTGAATAAGAGCCTTGGTGTCTTTGGGCAAACATTTGCCGCCATAACCGCGGTAACCCTTATGAAAGACATCCAGATGCGTACGGCCGATCCTTTTGTCGGCAGCCGCGCATTCTTTAACGATTTCGTAATCTATTTTAAGCGCCTGACACAGATCATACATCTGATTGGCAAAAACTACTTTAACAGAAAACCAGGTATTGCCAAAATATTTGACCATTTCCGCTTCTGTGGCGGGAATTATTCTCTCAAATGGAGCCAACGGTAAAATTTGCATAATTTCCCGCGCCACATTATAGCTTTTTTTAGTATAGCCGATTATCTGCCTGTCCGGATACTTCATGTCCTGGTCGGATGTTAATTCCGTCAGAAATTCGGGATTGAACAAAATTTTATGCTGGGAGTGTTTTTTCTGCAGTTTTTCTGTCGTGCCGGGCAGAACCGTCGATTTTATGACAATAATCTTCTTGCCTTTGATAATTTTAAACGCTTCTTCAATAGCCGACAGATCAAATCCATTTCTTTTATCAAAGGGAGTTGGCACGCAGATAAAAATAATGTCGGCTTCGTTGATTTTTTCAGCCGAACCGAGCCCATTGAATTTATCATAAGCCAGCGGTTTTTTGCCAATTGACTCAAAATAGCGGAGCATCGCTCCGCCGACCATTCCGACTCCAATAATGCCTATCTTGTATTTTTTCATACCCAGTATATCAACCTCGACTGCCGCCGAAGGCGGCAAAATAACCGCCTCGAAAAGCAAAATTAAGATTGAGATTATATATTTTTACACAAAATAAATTTCTAGAAATATTATAAGTCGAGGTTGTATTACTGGGCATAAGTTCTTGCTTATTTAACAGTTATTCTATATTCTAAAACGAGAGGTAACAAAAGTCAATTTATGCCAGGTAGTAGAAATTTGACGGTTTACCCGCCAATTGGCGGGTAAACAAAAACAAAGATGCGAATTTTTGATACATGGCGTAATAGATAGAAAGCCCGTTAATTTTTATTAACACAAGTCGAATTTTCACTACCTGGTATGGCTGAAACACGCAAAAAAGTGCTTATATTAATTACTCAATCGGTTTTTGGCGGCGCCCAAAAGTATGTTTTTGATTTGGCAACCGGCCTAAACAGGCAAAAATACGAAGTGGCAGTGGCGGCAGGAGGCGAAGGTAAACTCTTTGATAAATTAAAAAATGCAGATATTCAGATATTTAGGCGCAAATGTCTGAAACGGCCCATCTGTCCCACTTGTGACATTGAAGCATATTTTAAACTAAAAAAACTGTTCAAAGAATGGCAGCCCGATATTTTACACCTAAACAGCTCAAAAGTATCAGTTTTGGGTTCGTTGGCGGCAAGAAACCTGCCTATAAAAATTATTTACACCGTTCACGGAACGGTTTTTCAGCCGCCGTTTTCCTTTTTGACCAGTAAATTTTTTCTCTGGCTAGAAAAATGGACGGTAAAATATAAAGATAAAATTATATGCGTTTCAGAAAATGACCACCAGTTATGGTTGAAATATAATGTCGCGCCGCCGGAAAAATTAGTTACCATTCACAACGGCATTGAATCAAATATTGACTTTTTGCCAAAAGATGAGGCTCGTCATAAATTATTTGAGCAAAATCCCCCCACTCCCCCCTTTACAAAAGGGGGGCTGGAGGGGATTTCAGTTGTCGGCTTTATCGGATATTTCTACCCCGACAAAAATTTAGCCACATTAGTCCGGGCTGCTAATTTGATTCTTAATGCGCCAAAATTAACCGATAAAAAAATCTTATTTGCAATTATCGGCGACGGCCCACAAAAATCATTAATTGAATCTTTAATTAAAAAATATAAAATCTCGGAAAAGTTTTTGTTTTTGGGTGCCCGACCCGAAGCCCACAAATATCTCAAAGCTTTTGATGTTTTTACCCAACCTTCGGTTAAAGAAGGCCTGCCCTATACCATTTTGCAGGCCATGGCAGCTAGCGTACCAATTGTCGCTTCTGATGTCGGCGGCATTCCGGAAATGATAACAGACAATTTTAACGGGTTTTTAATCAAACCTCATGACGCCGAAACCTTAGCCGAAAAAATCCTGCAAATCCTGGAAAATCAAGAACTGGCGCAAATCTTTTCCCAAAATTCGCTTGAGCGAATCAAAGAATTCTCGCTGGAAAGAATGGTCCAACAAACTCAAGAGCAATATTAAAACCCCCATCAAAACGAAAGGGGGTTTTTAAATTACCGAGCGCACGCAATAAAATTAAAACTATGTCCCCAGGGATTTTATAAATTCATCGGCCGCGGCTTTCATTGCCGGATTGAGTTCTGCCGCTTTGGTAGCCGCCTGTATCGCCTTTACTTTGTCGCCTAATTTTGCATAGAGATCGGCCAAGGCCGCGTAATAATCGGCATTTGTTGGAGCAAGCTCAATTGCTTTGAGCATAAAAGGCAAGGCTGCCTGGAAATTACTTTGATTTGCCAAAACCTCGGCAATTCTTTTGCTTTGCTCGGCTGTCAAAGAAGAAGATGCTTCAAGCTGGATTAAGCTCTTTTGGCCATTTTCCAAATCGCCAGTGGCAAAATAGACTAGGGTCAAGTTCCAGAGAGATTCGGTGACATTTGGATTCACATCATATGATTTTTTTAACAAACTTATCGCTTCACTAGTCCTACCCTGCCTTAATCTAACTTCTGCCAATGCATAAAGCGTTATTTGCCTGTCAGGGCTCTGTTTTTGGGCTATTTCCAAAATCTCTGCTGCCCTGTCAAATCTTGATGCGTCATACGTAGAAGCCATCAGATTCAACTGACCGATAGACAATAAATAACGGGTATCAAACGGCCTTTCTTTTGCGTTTTTATCACCTTCCGCCAGCGCAAAATTAACAAATTCCTGAACCGTTTGTTTGTCTTTTGCAGACTCGTAGCCATTCATCAAATTTTTTGCCGTTTCAAAAAGCTGTAGCCTGACTTCGAAGCGGCCAAAAGAACCATAGCTTAATGATTTTTTAAATCCGTCAAGCATTACGGCTGGCCCCAGATTTTGTTTTTGCAACGCGTTAATGCTATAGGAACTCGCCAGGGCCGGCTTAATGTTGACAAGGTAGACAGCAAAAATAAAAATTACCAGAGCGGATAAATAGGCAAAAATATTGGGTCTGACGGCGGACTGTCCCTGCCTGGGCTGGTTAGCAGAATTTCCTTCTGTTTTCCCGATCCAGTTGACAAAGGCCAAAACGGTGAAAAAAGGCAGATAAGAATAAAGCATATCAAAAACAAAAAAATTCTCGACGAAATAACCAACCATCAAAATACCAAAAAGGGACATATTTAGGTAATCTATCCTTTTTCGCTTGAAAGATTTCCAAAGGACCAGAAAAACAACTCCAAAAATTGCCAAATAGCTCAAAAGGCCGACGAGGCCTGTGCTTGTAGTAGTGTCAAAAACGATATTGTGAGCACGGTCAAACCAATTTTCAGTCGGATAAATATGCGGGTCGTAATATTTGTTAAAAACCGTGGCGAAGTTTTCCCATCCCCAGCCAAGAATCGGCCGCTCGACAATACCTTTCAAGCTCATTTTCCAGGCCAAAAGACGGGTTTGCACGTCCATGCCCGTCAGAGAAATGGTAGTTAAGCGCGAAAGAGTAACAGAGCTTTTGATAAAGCTGGTATTACGAAGCAGATAGACCGAAGATGCAAAAATAACGAATAAAATTAACGCTATCAAAGCAATTTTTTTGATTCTTTGGCGGAATTTTGCCATGAATTCACTTTCCTCTGAATCTTTAGGCCAAAAAACTAAAACCGCAAAGAATAAGAATATCGAAACTATAAAGCCCAAAACGGCGCCCCTGGTCTCTGTCCAATACAGCATCAGAAGATTAAATAAAAACGCAGCGCCATAATAAATTTTCCATTTTTTTGACTGCTTCTGGAAAAACATAAAGGCAGTGAAAAAAAGAATGAACAAAAGCCAGGCGGCAAAATATGCCGGGTTGCCAAAAGTTGCCGAAACTCTTCCCTGGCCAGCCAAGACAAAACTTTTAATATCCAGCTTCTGGCCAAAAGCAAAAAGCGAAAGCAGGAGGCTGACGACAATAAAAAAATCAAAAACTAAAAGCCAGTCTTTTTTTGTTTTCAAAACCGAGCCCAAAATTAAAAAGAAAGCAAAATAATGCAAAAGCGTAACAATGCCCGTCATCCTCTCATAAGCGCTCCAGAAGCTAAGCCCAAAATTATTTCCCAGAAGAGAAGCTAAAATAACGACGCTTAAAAAAATCGCAATCGCCCAAAAAATCCGGGAGCGCCTGGGCCTGAATTCGCTCCGGCTCATAATCAAAATCAGCCACAAAAAAAACATTATCTCAACTAAAACCTGGAAAGCGGCGGTTTTGGGAAAAACAAAAGGAAAAAGAAAACCGCTGTTGACAAACAAAGGCGTAAAAAGAGAAACGATAATTAATACTTTAATGATACTTGCTAAAATTGGCGTTTTCATTTTTTTGTGGATTAATTTTTGTTTAAATTATTATAATACTCCTCTACCTGCTTGCCCAGGCCCGAGTCAATTTTTTTGGCTTGGGTAATCTCGTCTTGCGCTTTTTGTTTTTCGTTTTTCAGCGAATATGCCGCCACCAAAATAAGATAGGCATCTTTTTTTATTGGGCTTAATGTTTTAATTTTTTTCGCCTCCTCAATTGCAGAATTTATCCGCTCCGGGTTATTAGAAGAGAAATAAAGATTCATCCAAGCCAAGGCAACGTAATTTCTTGCCTGAGCGGGCGAGCGGTTTATAGTCTGCGTCAGATAAGATGATACTAATTTATAAAAAATTTCATTTTCCGTCAACTGCGGAGCGCTCTGGATTTTATCCAAATAATCAAGCACAGTTTGATAAATAATTTCATCTGAGGCAAAAGTTTTTAAATTCAGGGCATTTTTAATAAGCGGCTCGGCCTGATTATAATTTTGAGAATCAAGAGAAAGGATCTGATTCCCCAGGAAACTCGCCGAAATCGGCTTAATATTTAAAAAATAAATTGAAAAAAATACAATGACGGCCAAGCCTGTCAATAAAATTTTTTTGCCCAAATTTAATGAAGGAGTTTTAATTTTTGATTCCTCCGATTTTTCTTGGGTGCTTGCAGTATAGTAAAAATTTATTAATGCCAAGACGAAAAAGAACGTCAAATATGAAACGAATGTGTCGAAAACAAATAAATTCTGCACCAAATATGCAAAAATTGAACCTGCCAACAGCACCGTCAAAATGAGAATACGGAAATTTATGCCAAAAATACCACCTTTCTCATTCGATTGCCTATTTTTCCATTTATTCTCCTTCGCCGAATACCCCGCAGCTTGCTGCGGGGATGAAGACAAGGAGAACCCTTCCGTAGCCTTGGCGAAGGAGGGTTTGTTGCTTCGGAAGAATTCCGCTAAGATACCCCGCAGTTTACTGCGGGGAGCTTCATTTTCTTTTGTCTTTTGCGAATTTGAAAAATCGCGCCGGCTGATTTTTTTAAGATAAAACGCGGCTATGGCAATTAACGATAGGAATGCAGCCAAACCGACCCAGCCTCCTGCCACACCGTAATCAAAAATAAAGTTATGCGCCCGGTCATACCAGGCCTCATAAGGCAGGAGCCGCGCGTCAAAATACTTATTGATGGCAACCTCATAATTTTCCGGCCCCCAGCCAAAAATCGGGCGTTCCTGCCAGGACGCCCAGGCTTTTTGCCAAAGAATCAGACGATTTTGCGCTGTAACGTCTTTAATAGTTATTGAAGCGATCCTGTTCAGATCCGGATTCGATCGCACAAAAACGCTGTTCCTAAAAGCAAAAACTGATCCTCCCAAAATCATAATTGCCGCCAAAACAGCCAAAAAATATTTCCTGATATTTTTGGCGGGATAAAAAAGCACAAAAAAAATCAGACATAATATCACACCGACAGAAAAACCAACAAAAGCTCCTCTTGTGCCGGTCAAAAAAAGCGCTATAGGCTGCAATAACAAAAAACCAGACCAAGAAAAAACCCGCCAATTCATAAACTTCTGTCCTTGCGCAAGAGAAATAAAAATTAAATATCCGGTAAAAAAAATATTAAAAATAAGATAGCTTGCCAGAAAAGCCGGGTTTCCGATTGTGGCATAAACGCGGCCCTGCTGCGGAATTAACACTCCCAGACTTGCAAACCGCTGAATCACTGCCAGCAAACTTATAACAGAGCTAATTACAACTGAAATTTTTATGAGGGAGACCCAGTTTTTTTCTGTTCTGAAAATGCCGGTCAGCATCAAAAAAAATGCAGCAAAATGAAGCATTCCCAAAACCCCAAGCATCCGCTCCAGATTTCCCCAAAAACTCAAATAAGAATCAACACCAAAAATTGCTGATAAAAGCCAAATTAGCAAAAACGCTAAAACGGCTATGGTTAAAGCAGTTTTTTTGGGCCGGAAAGCCGGATATTTTAAGGCAAGGTAAAAATAAAAAATCGCCGCGATTTCAACAAAAATTCGGAAAGAAAAAGCCTTAATTGAAGTGTATGGAAAAAGCAAAGAACTGGTTAAAAAAAGCGGAGTTGCCAAACAAAGACCCAGCAAAATTTTTACCAGCCACAAAATGCGATTGTCTGTTTTGGATAAAACTAATTCCATTTAAAATTGCTACTACTGATGCCTAAGTTCTTCTAAATCCTGTTTGGCGGTTATATTATCGGGATTGAGCTTGACCAGTTTTTCATAAAACCGGATTGCCTTTTGGGTCTGATTTGTCTGACGGTAATAACTGGCCAAGAGACTGATTATATTAACTTCGTCAGGAAATTTATTTAACGCGTCCAGCAGCGTCTGTTCATAAAGAGCTTCTTTGCCGGGAATTTTATAACGATAAATCTCTGCCAGAGTGACATAAAAATTGTAATCGCTGGGATCGTTTTCAATCGCCTTCTTTATGTTTTCTTCGGCCATAAGAGGCTCGTTCAAAAAATTGGCGTAAAGATCGGCCAGATTCGCGAAAGGCGGACTACTTTGAGGCCTGATTTGACCCGCATAAATCCAGACATCTCTGGCGCCTTCATAATCATTAACATCTTTTTTCAATATTCCCAAAGTCACCCAGCTGTTAAAATCATCGGGGTTATTTTGCAAGTTCTGTTTAAGTGTTTGAAAGTTAGCCTGGAATTTCTGAATGTTTTCCGGCGACAAAGTCGTATCTTTAATTTCAAAATTCAATAATTTGTCAAATGAAAGCTGGCTGGTTTTTGGCTCTGGCGATTTTGTAAAATAGCCTTTTTCATAAGCGAAAAAACCACCGCCAAGAATCAATAATGCAACAAAAATGACGACAAAAATTTTTTTAGACATAAAATTATATCGCGCCTGAAAATATTACCAATCAATACTATCATACCTGTTTTGAAAATGAAAGACCCCCGCCAATTTGGCGGGGGTCTTTTCTGGTCCCTTTTGGAGCTTCCTACGTCCGTCCCGCTAAGCGGGACGGACGTACACAAGTAGAAGCTTGCCCTGTAGCGTCCCGCTAAGCGGGACTGCTACTGGGGCGAGGGTCCGAGTCAGTAATTAGTAGCTTATGGTTTGAGGCGTCAGACCAGAAGACGGTAATCCGGAAACCAGATAACCGTTCGTCCAGTCAGAAGTGCCTGTCGTGTGGCTTGGCTTGCTCCAATCAGACCAGATAAAGTTATTATCGGCAGTGGGAATGGTACCAGCATCAACTAAAGCAGCAGTGGTCATGAAAGTACCCCGGATTTGGCGAGGGCTGGTGTCACCTAGCAAGTTTGTAGTCACGCTTGCACTGGTGTTTGAACCACTGATTGTACCTTTCAGAACGAAATCCCTGTAGGAACTGGCTTGAACTGTGCGAGGAGTCACCGCGCTGCTACCATATGTGCCCGGAGAAGCCAATAATACAACGTCAATATCACTAGTGTTGATGAGATTCCAACCAATGGTACTACTGGCATAGAGCGTAACATCACCGCCGCTGGTCACATCATGAAGTTCAAAATAACTGACTGAAGCAACGGTAGTTGAGATGCGGAAGGTGAATTTGTACAAATCTATATCACCTTTGGCATCAGCCGCCACCCGGAATTTAGCTAACGTCATTACGCCATTGCCCAGTTTGCCTGAAGGCAAATCTTGTGCGGAAACGGTCGGAACTGACCTGTAAATATAAGCGTATAGCTGGGCCGTGGTTACGCTAAAGTTGGCAATCTTTGCGCCCGAAGACATACCAGTCGCTTCATTCTCAGAAGTGCTGGTTGAGCCATAGAAGTTAACTGCCAACTGATGGCCAGCAATCGCTGTTGGATTGCTCGTATTATCCATTTCGGCAATATCCACCTTAATGGTTACCACTTTATCAGCATTGGCTAGCAACACTAATGGTGTTGTGAAGACAATCGTTGAGCTGGCATTATTCGAGCCTCCTATTGCATTACCGATACCAAGCACGCTGCCGCCAGGATTTAACAAGGTTCCACCGTCATAAACGTAAACCTTAGCAATATCATTCGTAGTTGAGCTAGCGTTTGTTACTGTATCTGCAGTTGAGCTGGCAACCGCTGTTAGAGCCAACCGAATCTTATTCACATTAATCTGTTCTGAAGTAGCGCGGAAACGCAGAGTGGTCACGATATTGCCTGTGGTGTTAGCAGCAAGCAATTTTTGAGCCGGGCTGGAAGAATCCAGAGCCACGCTCCATTGGCCGGCTGCTGCAATTGTCATTAAGGCGCCAAATTCACTTGTAGTGGTATTAACCGTGACAGTTTGACCGGTTGAAACGCCAGTCGCCGTCACATTAGTTGTAACGCCATCTGAAAAGCCCCATCTCTGTGTATTAGTGGCGGCAGCCGTGGCAAGAATGTTGCCTTTCACCGCGATAGTTTTTGTAGTCCCTTTGGTAATAACCAACGGGTTGTCAAAAGTAACGGTGAAGGACCCGGGATTAGTCGTCCCGGACGGAGTAACGATATTGGAGCCTGTATTTAACGCAGTGGTGCCATCGAATAATTGTACACCAAACACGTCGGTTACGGTGACCCAAGCGTTTCTCAAAATGACTTGAGTAACCCTGACGTCTTCGCCGGAAGCAGAGGCATCAAAAATAATATTACTGAAGGTGAATCCTTGTATGCCCGCAATAACTGACTGGGCAACAGGCGTACCAGCAATATGAACTGCCAGCGTACCGCCTCGAATCGTCATTATATTGCCGTAAATATTTGAGTTAGGAGTAACTGTGATGTTATTGCCGGTGATTGCACCGGTGGCTCCGGTGATTCTGGTTTGTGGTGTGGCGAAGCCGACTGCAATTGTGTCAGCTGCCTGAAAATCGGTGCCTAAATTACCCTTAACTAAGATTTGGGTTGTCCCGACTGGTAATGACACTGAACCGGTGAAGGTAGCTATACCATCGCCGCCAGCTGTTGTCTCATTAGTGGTTGCGCCATTAACCGGTCCGGCTAATACCGTACCATCGGCTTTTGCTAATACAATGTTGGTAATATCAGTTGAACTGCCGGAAGCTCCTCCACCGACCTGAGTAATATCAATATCCAGGATAATGCTGGTCGGCCTGACTTCTTCGCCTAGGACAACAAAATCAAATGCGGCAAGGACCTGGTTGGTCGCGCCTCTTGTTATATTTGCTGTCGGCGCTCCGGTGGTGCTTTTATCAACTCTTAATGAACCGCCGCCGATTGTCACAAGCGAACCCATGAAGTACGGAGAACCAGTATTTTGAATGGCTGTTGTTCCATTGGCTATGTGCAAAGCCGACGTACTCAAAGCGGTAAAGGTCGGAATTAAGTAATAACCATATGTTAAACCTCTGACTACTACATCGGTATTGCGATAGATATCAAATGTAGCTGTGCGGCCAGAACCGTTTACGATATCACCTTTAATGGTGAATTCCGCGTTCAGGCCTTTAGCAATAGTAATGCCTGCTCCAAAAGAAGCAGTGTAGTATTTTCCGTCAGAAGAAACAGTGGTTGTATAATCGGTTGTGCCGTCTGAAACTTTGATATTAGCCAAATCAGAAGAAGCGGCTGAACCGGATTGATTCCATCTGATTGAAGTAACGGTGACATCTTCTGCCGAACCAGCAGTAATCTTTATGGCAGAGAATTTATAATTAGTTGTGCCAACATCCTTAGTAGAACCAACGCTAGGATCTAAGCTGCCGGCAGTAATAGTCGCTGTACCAACAGCTAATGTTCCGTTAATCGTCTGGGTGTTGCCGGTAATTGGCAATGCGCCGGAAATGCTGGAAGCAGTAGTAATTGCTACTAAGCTTAAAGTGGCTACCTGACCGGCATAAATAGCAGTTGATGCAGGCATATTTGCCGCAATCAAAATACTTTTGGTTGTGCCAGCCGGAATAGTAATCGTGTCAGGAAATATAGCCTGATGATTAGCGTTTAATGCTTGATTGAGACCAATCTGGCTGTTATCAGCTGTATCAATCAACATGACTGTTGAAATTGCAGCATCAACCGCCAAACCGGTGCGCTGAACCGTTATTCCGGTAATCGTAACAGAGCCTGCTGAAGAAGCGGTAAGGTTGACTTTCGTGAAGCCAACGCGGGCTGCGCTTGCTGGAGCCATGCCGGCTGCTGGTGTGTCTGAAGCCAAAGCTACAGTCAAACCGCCGATTGGGCCAGGCGCGGGACTGCCCGTAGTTGCCAACGTACAGGTCGTATCATCAGCTTGCGCAGCATAGCTGTCGCGATCAACTGTGTTGATGATATAGATTGAATCCCAGTCAAACAGAGAATTGCTCGAGTTGCAGGCTGTAAACTGCTCGGCTGTCATATTAACCCAATGTTTGCCGCCTTCATCGCTGTTTGGAACTGGAGCGAGATTGTAAACTTTGGGATCACCAGCAACACTTGCTCTCACCAAAGTAGAAAGCGTGAACTGGTCTAACGTTGCCTGAGAAACGGTCTTGAGATTGCTCCATTTTAGATGTCCGTAGCTGTTGAAAACGCTCGGGCTCAAAATCAGTCTTTTGAACATTTTTGAGCCGACGTATTTGGCTATATAGACATCGGGGCTGGCGGCGGTTTTCATTATATCGCCTTCATTGATGCCTGCAACCGTCGCGCTAGCAGCCAAAGGAGCTAACATCGCGATTCCGCTTACCATGGCAATCGTGGTGATACTTGTCGTGATAGAAATTATCTTTTTAAATTTACTCATTTTAATTTTTGTTTTTGATTCCTCCCGGATTGATTTCAAAAATCAAGCAAGGAGTTTGAATGAAGTGTATTAACCTTTCAGTTTTAGATTAATTGCTATCGACATAGCAATCTTTTCTCCCCCCGCTTCAATAAGCGAGGTGTCCTCGAGGTATCATTATATTACACCCCCCTTATAATGACGGGGGTACACTTCAATTTTTTATCCCTTCGACTACGCTCCCACCTAAGGCGGAAGTTTATCGAAGGATTATCTTTTTATTTTGGTTATTTAGGGAGTTCAACTCCCTCCAAAAATAGAACAAGAACAAACCGCCGAGGAATTTCACCCCGATGGCTGTCGACCTTTATCTTATTCTTTTCAAATTTTAACTTTTTAAACAATTGACTGTCAAATTAAATATTGTGGATAACTGAGCCCGTTTTTAAAATAAATAACTCAATTCAAACGGGCTCATCCTGATCCCGCCTTGGCGGGAGAAGGATCTTAAATTATTCATTGTTTATGCCCGAACCAAATACTGGCGTAACTGGAACAGTGGTTGATACATTTATTTTCAGCTCTAAATCAAGTATTGAACTGGGGCTTGAGGTGGTTACAGTGGGCAAGCCTGGAGAACTGGTAGCGTTGTTGGGCGAAGGTGTTGGGACTGGTTCTGTCTGCGGAGAAGAATTAGTATCCATTATCTGCTGGGCGCTTTTTACCATTTCATTGGCCGCCTTTATTGTCTGCAAAGCTCCGGCGAAATCACCTTTTTCCAAATATGCTTTTGCCTGTTCAACTGCCTTATCGGATTCATCAAGAATTAATGTTGCGTTTATCGGCAATTTATCGGCAATTGCCGAATTGCTTACCGATTGCGTCAGGGTATTGATCATCTGCTGCGTCTTCTGAATTCTATCATCAACTTTGTCCGCGATTTCTGTCTGACTGACACCTGCCCCGCCTTGATTTTGAACCATCACCTCAAGAGCTTTTGTGCTTGTTCTATCCGCTTCATCAGTTGCTTCGGCTATCTTTTCGGTTAAATTATTCTTAATGCCAGGCGATAATGCCAATTTTGCCTGGCTTAAACTCTGTTCAGCTGAAGCGGCGCTAGCGTCTATTCTTTTGGCTACTTCAACCACCTTTTTAGCTTCCGTGTTATTCAACTTGGGCAATTCGTCTTTGGCGCTTAAAAGATGGCGCTGTAAGTTGTTTACCGCTTCTTCAATTTTCGGCTGTTTTTGTTCCATTGATCCTTCAGCATTAATTATCTTATTCAACTCATCAATCCTGGCGGTAATCATATCGTTTTGAACCTGCGCCTTGCCTTCGGCAGAAGTTGCGGTCAAAAGCTTTGCTTCTTCCAGGGCAAGTTTAACAGAAAAAAGCCGGTCGCCGGGCAAACTGTTTTTCGCTTTGGTGATAACAATCAAACTGCCGCTAAACATAAATCCGAAGATCAAAACAAAAGCGACCATTGGTTTTAGCACAGGGTGAGAATTCCTGATATATCGCAGAAACGAAGAAAATGCCGAAGAAAAATTAAACGCCGGTATTGACTCTTTTTCCCCATTTTTGCTTATTTCCGAAGCTAAATTTTCACGACAAAAAATAACCCAATTTTCATCCGGTTTTACGTCTTTTAATTGGGTTAATCCTTCTATTAGCTCTTTTTCGGTTATTTTGCTCATTCTAATAAATATGACGTAAATACGCCTATTTTATTACAGTTAAACCCCCACACCTCGGCTCGGCAAATTTGAAGTGTGGGAGGAAGAGGTGCGGGGTAAATAGAGCGGAATTTAAAGGCGGCTGCCCCGCATTTGCGGGGCAGCCGCCTTATATATGCCTATTTTACGTTAATTTAGCCCTCTAAGACCTCTTTTAAGGCCTTTAGGGCTCTGGATAGGGAGACCCTGACTGCCCCCTCGGATTTGCCTAAAATCTGGGCTATTTCGTTAACTTCAAAGTCATCCACATAATACCAGATAATAATCTCCTGATATTCCTCTCTTATCAGTCTAAGGCAGACCATTATCTGATCAAGTTTCAGATTCTTCTCGGTCTTCTCTTCCATGCCAGTCTGAGATTCGCTTATATGGCTTTCGGCAACGTCATCCAGCGGTATCGGCAAATTAGGGTTCTTTCGGAAATAATCGGAAATGAGGTTTCGGCAGATTTGGTATATCATTGCCGAAAGATTTCCGATAGAATTCCCATCTTTCAAATACTGCCAGGCTTTTAAAAACGCTTCTGAAGCTAAATCCTGAGCAACTTCCTGGGAACCCACCCTAAAATAAATATAACGATAGATTTTCGTTATATTCTGGTCATAAAACTGAAGGAATTTTTGCTCATTTTCGACTAAGTTCATTATTATAACTTACTGGCAATTTTTCGAGATAAAGGCCTTCAAATCGTCTTTGAGATCCTGGCGGTCAAGAGCGTATTTTAAGGTAGCCTTCAAATAATTCAGCGGGTCGCCGGTTGTCAGCCATTCTCCATTTTCAATCTCTTTTACCATAAAAACGCCTCCATTTTTGATATAATTTCTTATTGCATCCGTTATCCAAAGTTCGTTACCTTTTCCTAAAGCGGTTTTTCGCAAAATATCAATGAATTCTTGATTTAAAATCATCCGGCCAAAAACCGCCAGGCGCGAAGGCGCTTCCTTAACCGTCGGTTTTTCCACAATATCAATCATCTCCCTTGTATTCTTTTTAAGCTTGACAATGCCGTAGCGCACTACTTCTTCCGGCCTCACTTCCTGCACGCCAATCATCATATTCCCGTGTTTTTCATAATCATCGACCATCTGCTTGGTAAAAGAAACTTTTGATTTGACTAAATCATCACCCCAGACGAATACGAATGGTTCGTCGTCAACCAGGTTGGCGGCGCATAAAACCGGTGTCCCGTTCCCGTAGGGCCCTTTTTGCCTGATATAGATAAAATTAGCCATCTCGGAAATCTTTTTTACTTCTTCCCAAAGCTTGTCTTTCCCGGCTTTTTTTAATTCATCGGCCAATGCCCAGTTATGGTCAAAATGGTCTTCCAGGGGCTTTTTATCCCATTTTGTAACTAAAATGATATCTTCTATCCCACCGGCTACCAATTCTTCCACAACCAACTGGATTATTGGTTTGTCAATAATCGGCAACATTTCTTTGGGCATTGATTTAGTAACTGGTAAAAGTCGGGTTCCTGAACCCGCCACTGCAACGACTGCTTTTTTAATTTTCATAATTTTTATTTTATAAATTTTTAGTTTTTGCCACTAAACGGGCTACCTCCAGCAAACTGTCAAAGTTTTCACCGCAATCGCCCCACCAACCTTTCAAAATTTCATAACTCATCAGCCCTTTTTTGATATAAAAATTGTTAACGTCCGTGATTTCCAGTTCTCCTCTGGCCGACGGTTTCAAACCCTTAATAATTTTAAAAATCTGATTATCGTAAAAATAAATTCCTACCACCGCCAGATTGCTTTTTGGCTTTTTTGGCTTTTCTTCTATGGCCTTGATTTTTCCTTTCCGTATCTCTGCCACTCCATAGAAACGGGAATTTTTGACGCGGCTTAAAAATATTTTCGCGCCTTTGTTTTGCTTTTTAAATTTGCTGATTGCCCCTTTCAGATTTTGCCGAAAAATATTGTCGCCCAAGATAACCGCGATTTTGCCGTTATCGGCAAAGTCCTGGGCCAATCCCAGCGCCTGGGCAATACCGCCCGGCTTTTCTTGCACTTCATAAGATAAATTTACTCCCAAATCTTTCCCCGAACCCAAGAGTTCCAAAAAATGGCCGGCGTGGCCTTTTCCAGAAATAATCAGAATATCGCGAATTCCCGCTTTTTTCAAGGCCTGAATTGGAAAATAAATCATCGGCCGGTCGTAAACCGGCAACAGGTGTTTATTCGTGACATTGGTTAAAGGGAAAAGCCTTGTTCCGCTGCCCCCGGCTAAAATAATGCCTTTCATAGCACACGAATAGCGCAAAGTCCTTCTCCGAACTGACGGATCAAGACATTACCCGAAAGCGCCCACCCGAATAAATTTATCTAACCATTAGGGTCATTCGGGTGCTAATTAGGGACATTCGGGTCGCTTAATAATAAATACCTAGCGCCTTTCCGGCCGCCCACCCTTCTAATCATGTTTTTACCGATCAAAACCGCCAAATCATTCCTGACCGTTCTTTCACTGATATTGCCTAAAACATTCAATAAATCTGTTAATTTCGCCTCTTTGTTTTTATTGAAATAATCCGCGATCGTTTCCTGACGATGTTCCGCTTCGCCAAAAATAAGCCTCACTTCCTTTTCTTTTTTTATTTCGGGCAGGGGATTCGCAATTATTTTTTCTCCCCTCTTTTCGTTCCTCATTCCCTGCTGCGCCAATCCGTCTGCCAGCAAAGAATAGGCATTTTTAAGTAAATCAAAGTTTAACGGAGCGAGCCATTTTTGATTTTTCGCGATTTCCAGATAAATTTTTATTTCTTCTACTTTTAAAATTGTATCACGAATTTTTTCCCTCGCCAACAAAACGATTATTCTGGAACAGCTCTGCCGCATTTGGCCGCAAAGCACCTCGCCTCTTGGGAACAGATTTGTCACCCGATACACTGCCAGGCAAAGTTCAAAAGCCCTCCGCTTAAAATTATCTAAATTGTGGTTTGGGCCATCCCGGGGACCTTGTTCTATCATTTAATTCATTCTATTTGCCGCATAGCTTAAGTGTCAAGCCCAGTGGTGAAATTTCGGCTGGTCCCGCCGTGGCGGGACCAAATTCATAAAAAATGCCGAAATTCTACTACCGGGTCAGGTTTTTGCCAATAAAAAAGGCCCTCTGAATAGAATGGGCCTCTGGTTTAATTCTTTTATCTAATGAGAGATTTATTTTTTTATCAAATCCCCCGTAATAGGGAACGCGCGTTGGCCTCTCAAGAAACCGATTGCCTTTTGGACGATTTCTTTATACGCTTCGCTTTCTGAGTCATCGGCCGCTGCTCTTAAAAGACGAACTGCTTCGTCAATTGGCACTATTTGGCAGATTTCCCGGCCGTCTATGTGCGGACAGCAGACAGTACCGCTTCGGACGACAATTCTTTTTGGTCTGATTATCAACCAATCCAAATTTTCACTCAAGCATTCAGGGCACTCAAGCGGGCCCAAATCAACAATCGCCACCGGCTCATTTAATGTTCCAGCCATCTTCCTCTCCTTGTTGTTCCGATAAATTTTTAACGAGCCATCAAAAAAATGCCTTAAGATAGACATTATACAAAATAAAACAGGGGAGTGTCAATTTATTTTTGCGCGTATTGTTTTTTGTAATACTCCAGATATTCGCCAGATTTTATTTTCTGCCACCATTCCCTATTTTCTTGATACCATTTTATTGTGCGACGTAATCCTTCTTCCCAAGAAAGAAGCGGGTCCCAACCAAGCCGCCTTAATTTTTCCGAATTTAACGCATATCTGAAATCATGACCGGGCCGGTCTTTGACATATTCTATCATTTCTTCGCCAAAACCGAGTTCGTCCAGAATAAAAATCGCGGTCTCGATATTCTCTTTTGAATGCCCCGTTCCGATGTTATAAACCTCCCCTGCTTCGCTTTTTTGCGCAATCAAATCTATCGCTCGGCAATGGTCTTCAACAAAAATCCATTCGCGCACTTGATTTCCTTTGCCATAAACCGGAATTTTTTTATTTTCGAGCAGATTTGTTATAAATAACGGAATTAATTTTTCCGGATACTGATTCGGGCCGTAAAAATTACAGGAATGCGTGACGATAACTGGTAGATTATAGGTTTTAAAATACGAGCGGCAAAGCAGGTCGGCGCCGGCTTTAGAAGCAGCATAGGGGCTGTTTGGCGCAAATGGACTGTCTTCAAAAAACAGACCTTGTTCAATTGAACCAAAAACCTCATCCGTTGATATTTGTATATATTGTGCGACATCATATTCCCTGGCCGCTTCAAGAAGCGTGAAAGTTCCAAAAATATCAGTTTTTATAAATGCTTCCGGCTCCAAAATGGAACGGTCAACGTGGGTCTCGGCTGAATAATTAAAAATTTTATCAACGCCGTCGCCGATCGCTTTTTCCACGTCTCCCCTCTCGGCTATATCCCCTTTCACAAATTTATAATTTTTGTGATTTTCAACTTCTTTTAAATTATCTAAATTTCCTGCGTAGGTCAGCTTATCCAAATTCACCACCTGCCAATCTGGGTGGGTTTTTAAAATATACTTTATGAAACTGGAGCCCATGAAGCCGGCTCCGCCGGTGACGAGAATTTTCATTGTTTTATCGATAAATCATCTTAATTTTAACAGATTGATTTATTTTAGCAAATGAAAAACACCGATTAAACAATCAGTGCCTGTTCGCAATAAATAAAAATTTTTATTTCAGCAATTCTTTTATAACAGAAGATTGCGTTATTTTTGCCTGGCCATTGCTGTCAGCCCAGCTTATTCCGACTATCTCGCCTTTTATATTGAATATTGGACTGCCGATAATTTCTTTACTGGCAAAATCAACGCTCAGGACCGGAGAAATTTGTTTTGCAATGCTCAAGTCAACAAATTTGTTGAAATCCGGTAATTTCGTGCCAATTAAAAAAAGTCGTTCGCCTAATCTTAATTCGTCGTTTGAAAAAGGCAGAACCGGCAAATTATTCTCGCTGATTTTCAATATCGCCAGGCCAGAAGTTTTGTCTATTTTTTTAATTTCCGCCTCAATTTGCCTGCCGCCATATACCACCAATGTTTTCTGAGCTGCTTCGGGAATTAAATCTTGAGCCGTGATGATCAAACCGTCGCTAGAAACGATAAATCCTGTCCCCTGCGCCAAAACCTCCGGTTTCTCAAGCGTAATTTTTCTCTTAGCAATTGTTTTTTCTGTAATTTCTGAAACGATTCCAATGACAATGCCGCTCCCTTTATCAATCGCGTCTTCCAAGGCCTGGTTTTCTGTAATAACAACTCTCTCTGTGCGGTTAATCACGGTCGTGCCTTCCCTAACATGTTGAGCCCAGCTTATGTTTTTTAAAAAAGACAAACCCGCCAGCCATGGAAGAAATAACTGAGAACCCAAAATTCCTCCGATGCCGCCCAAAACAAATATCAGGCCCAAATTAACCAGCTTGTTTTTTGTAATTGCCATAAGGGGACCCTTTTAAGTTTTTGATGCTTTAACCATTTCTGGCAGCTGGATTAGTATCTCGTCATTTCGCTCATCAAAAACAATCGTATCTCCTTCTTTTATTTTTCCTTCAATAATTTGTTTAGCCGCCTGGTCTAAAATAAGCTGCTGAATTACTCTTTTTAAGGGCCGCGCTCCAAAATTTGGATCATATCCTTTGGCGACCAGCAATTTCTTTGCTTCTTTTGTCACCTTGATTTTTATCTTCTTCTCTGCCAATCTTTTTTGCACCTCCTCCAGCTGCAGATCAACAATTTTTGCCAAATCCGCCTGGGTCAGCGCATCAAAGACAATAATTTCGTCAACCCGGTTCAAAAATTCAGGCTTGAACTGTTGGCGGAGAGCTTCCAGAACTTTATTTTTCATTTGCTGGGCTTCTCTTTCCGGCCTCTCGGCCGTAAAACCAAGAATATATTCCTTGACAATTTCATTGCCGGCATTTGAAGTCATAATAACAATCGTATTTTTGAAATTAACATGGCGGCCTTTGGCATCGGTCAGCCTTCCATCATCCAAAATCTGCAGCAAAATATTGAAAACTTCCGGATGCGCTTTTTCAATTTCGTCAAATAAAACAACACTGTATGGCCGGCGCCGAATGGCCTCGGTCAGCTGGCCTCCTTCTTCAAACCCCACATATCCCGGAGGAGAACCAATCATCCTGGAAACAGTGTGCTTTTCCATATATTCGGACATATCAAGCCTGACCAGCGCGTTTTCATCATTGAACATAAACTCGGCGAGCGCCTTAGCCAGTTCGGTTTTTCCCACGCCGGTGGGCCCAAGAAAGATAAAAGAGCCGATCGGTTTTTTCTCTTCAGAAATTCCGGCGCGGGCCCGCCTGACGGCGTTGGCCACCGCCTTTATCGCCTGTTCCTGGTCAATGATTCGTCTATGCAATTCATCCTCCATGCGTGATAATTTTTCCATTTCTCCTTCAAGCATTTTTTGCACCGGAATGCCCGTCCAGCGCGAAACCCCCTTGGCCACGTCCTGTTCACCGATTTCTTCTTTCAGCAACGGATTGCCGCGCTGAACTTCCACCAATTTTTTCTGCAAAGCTTTGATCTCTTTTTCAAGATTGGGAATTTTGCCGTATCTGATTTCGGCCACTTTTTGCAATTCGGCCCTTCGTTCGGCAATCTCCGCTTCTTGCTTAAGAACATCTATCTGTTTTTTTGTTTCTCTTATTTTTGCGATAATATCATGCTCGGCCCGCCATCGCATCTCCATACCGCGACTTTTTTCTTTAAGTTCGCTAAGTGTCTTATTAACTTTGCGCAGCTGCTGCTGCGCTTCTTTTGTTTTTTCCCGTTTGAGCGCCTGAGCTTCAATTTCCAGTTTCATAATTTGCCGCTTGGTCTGGTCCAGGTCAGCCGGCATGCTGTCAATTTCCATGCGCAAAGCCGAGGCCGCCTCATCTATCAAATCAACCGCTTTGTCAGGCAAAAATCTGTCCGAAATATAGCGGGCAGAAAAAGTGGCGGCCGCGATAATTGCCGCGTCCGTTATGCGCACGCCGTGATGAACCTCGTATTTTTCTTTGATTCCGCGCAGGATGGCGATTGTATCTTCAATTGAAGGTTCGGAAACAAAAACTGGCTGGAATCGCCGCGCCAGCGCCGGATCTTTTTCAATGTATTTTTGATATTCTTTTAGAGTCGTCGCGCCGACTGCGTGCAGTTCTCCTCTTGCCAAAGCCGGTTTTAACAAATTTGAAGCGTCAATCGCTCCCTCGGCCGCTCCGGCGCCCACTAACGTGTGAAGCTCATCAATAAACAAAATGAATTTGCCGGCTGAACGGTCTATTTCTTTCAAAACCGCCTTTATCCTATCTTCAAATTCGCCGCGGAATTTTGTTCCGGCAACCAGCCCGCCAAGATCCAAAGCAATCAATTCTTTATCTTTTAAACTTTCGGGTACGTCACCCGCCACTATGCGCTGGGCCAGGCCTTCAACAATGGCGGTTTTTCCGACGCCTGCGTCGCCGATTAAAACCGGGTTATTTTTTGTCCGGCGCGACAAAACCTGCATAATCCGGCGAATTTCCTCGTCCCGGCCGATAACCGGATCAAGTTTTTCTTTGCGGGCCAAATCGGTTAGGTTTCTCGTATATTTTTCCAAAACCTGATACTTGCTTTCCGGCTCAATGTCGGTAACGTGCTGGCCGCCTCTTACCTCTTCCATCACGTTTAAAATCTTCTGTTTGTCAACGCCAAAAATCTGCAAAATTCCTTTAACTTTTGGCGAAGTTTCAAAAACAGCCAAAAGAAGATGTTCGCAGCTGATGTATTCATCCTGCAGGTTCTGCGCTTCTTTGCTGGCCTGGTTAATCAAGCGCCCCAATTCCGGGCTCAAAAATACTTGGCTGAATGGAATTTCTCCGCTGATTTTTGGCAGACGGGTCAGCTCTTTTTCAAATTCTGATTCAAGTAAAGCTAGATTAACGCCCAATCTCTGAAGGATTGAAACGACAATGCTGTCAGCTTGCCAAACCAGGGCCAGGGCCAAATGCAAAACATCAATCTGCTGCTGGCCTCGCTCGCTTGCCAGATTGTGGGCGTCTCGCAACGCCTCTTGTGCTTTAATTGTAAATTTGTCTATCTGCATAATTTTTTCTTTTAAGCGATACTAAATTTTAAGATTTTTCCCCCAGAGTTATTGTAATTGTTTTTTCCTGTCCGTTGTGCAAAATTTTCAATGTTATCTTATCGCCGACGTTATGATTCTGAATTATTTTTGCCAGTGTGTTGTTGACATCAATTTTTGATCCGTCCGCTTCCAATATTATATCATTTTCCTGAAGTCCTGCCTTCTCCGCCGGGCTGCCGGGCGTAATGGCCGGCTCGTTTTGACCAGTGCCGCTAAGAATCAGCGCGCCGTAATCAACCGACAAATTTTTCTGCGCCTTTATGTCGGGCGTAACCAAAACGTAACGGACTCCCAAAAACGGATAAGAAATCCTGCCCTGTTTTTGGACCTGCGAAATATCCCGTTTGGCCAAGTTTATCGGCAGAGCAAAACCGATACTTTGAGCGCCCTGTGCCACAGCCACGTTAATCCCGATAACTTCGCCGGATAAATTTAGCAGGGGTCCGCCCGAATTCCCCGGGTTGATAGCCGCATCGGTCTGAATCACGCCTTCCAGCTGCTCGGTTTGCGAACCAAAAAAATCACTTGAGGCGACAACCGAACGTCCAAGCCCAGAAATCACGCCGACGCTAACCGTATTTCTGAATTCTCCCAAAGCGTTACCAATAGCAATTGCACTTTGGCCGATTTCTAAACTTGTCGAATCGGCCAGCTTCACAACCGGCAAATTATTTTTATTTATTTTCAAAATAGCAATGTCTTGCACCGGATCTTCCGCCAAAATTTGAGCCGGATATTTCTGGCCGTCATTGGTCAGGACGGTGTAGCTGGCACCCTGAATGTCAACCACGTGCTTGTTGGTTAAAATCATGCCGTCGCCAGATATGATGAACCCGCTGCCGCCGCCGATTTCCTGCTGCTGATTGCCTGGCTGGCTGCCAGAACTTGGAGGATTCAATTGCGGAAAAAGATTGCCAAAAAACTGATCAAGGGGATTTGAATTTTGCTGCATTGAAGCCAAATTCGCAGTGGCAATAACAGAAACAACTGAGGGCGAAACATTTTTAACTACATTTTCTACAGCTGTTTCTTGCGGAGTTACAATTTGTGAGCCGTTGCCAGAATTATTTGTCTGAGTCAAAACACCAGATAAGCCGGCCGGCATTTTTCCGGTTAACAGACCGAGTGACAAAAAGCCACCCGCAAAACCAGCTAAAGCAGAAATTACAATGGTAATGACAATTATTCTGATAAATTGATTTTTTTGTTCGGCATCCATGTTTTTAATTCTATCTACTACTTTTTAATTTATTTTTATAGTCTTCAATTGCTTTATGCAGGGCCTGTGCGGCCATGTTTGAGCAGTGCATTTTAATGGGAGGCAAACCGCCCAGCTCTTCCGCGACGTCGTCTCTTTTAAGTTTCATTGCCTCGCCGATTTCTTTGCCTTTGGCCATTTCGGTTATCATGGAAGAAGTGGCAATCGCCGCGGCACAGCCAAAAGACTCAAATTTAATATCATCAATGATATTTTTCCCTTTTTTGTTTTTGACTTTGATATAAAGAGTCATCTGGTCGCCACAGACAATATTGCCGACTTTTCCGACTCCGTCAGCATCCTTTATAAACCCCATGTTTTTAGGATGTAAAAATTGTTCAACGACTTTTTTGCTGTACATATATAATCTAGTTTAAATAGAAAGAAAAGTTAATGAATGGCATTTTCTAACAGCCAAAGTCATCCGGTAATTTCTTTTTTGCCTGACCGCCACTCCCGCTGATTTTCCTTAGTCTCTCAATTACTTTAGGCAAAATTTCTAAAAATTTATCAATCTCCTGTTCATTCGTATATTTGCCCAACGTCACTCTGATGCTTGTATGAGCATCTTCGTGGCCAAGCCCCAACGCAGTTAAAACATGCGAAGGCTGGAGATTTTCCGATGCGCAAGCCGAACCGGTAGAAACGGCAATTCCTTCCAAATCTAAAGCCATCATTATGGATTCGCCTTCGGCTCCGGGAAAACTGAAATTAGCATTATTTTGCAGGCGCTTCTCCGGCGAGCCATTCAGCTTTGAATTAGGAATATTTTTTAAAACTCCGTCAATTAATTTATCTCTTAGTTTTTTGACCCTTTGGGCGGTTTCGCCATTAATCATTGAAATTGCCTTGCCCAAACCGACTATCCCTCCAATATTATACGTACCAGCCCGCAAATCGTATTCATGCGCTCCCCCATCCTGAATTTTTTTTATCGGCGTCCCTTTCCTTATATATAGTACCCCAACTCCCTTTGGACCGTAGAATTTATGGGCCGATATGGCCAATAAATCAACACCCAGAGAATCAACATTACAGTTTAAATAATTAGTTGCCTGAACCGCGTCTGTATGAAAATAAATTTTATCTTTTTCTTGACGACTGACATTAATTTTTCTGACCAATTTACCTATCTCTTCAATTGGCTGAACTGTGCCGATTTCGTTATTGGCGTACATTATTGAAATCAAGACCGTATTTTCTTTGATTGCTTTTTCAACTTCAGAAATCTCAACTAGTCCTTCCCTGTTCACTTCTAAATACGTAACTTCGGCCATTTTCGTTTCTTCCAGATTTTTACAGGTATCCAAAACGCAGTGGTGTTCGATTTTTGAAGTGATTATATGTGGCAAACTTTGCCGCCCTTGGCGAGCCTCGTCTTCGGCGGGGACTTTGGACTTTTCTCCCTTCGGGAGATCCCTCGCAGGGGGAGAACTATGAATTTTATATATTATTCCCTTAATCGCCAGGTTATTGCTCTCTGTCGCGCCGCTGTTAAAAATGACTTCTTCGGGCTTGCAGCCAAAAAATTCCGCCACCTCTCCCCTGGCCTTATCCAACCCTTGACGGGCTTTCTGGCCGAACTGATGGGCGGAAGAAGCATTGCCGAAATCTTCCATGAAATATGGCTTCATGGCCTCAAAAACCTCCGGGTCAAGAGGCGTCGTGGCGGCATAATCTAAATAGATTTTGTCTTTCATATAATTTATAATACCATAACATTTTAGCAAAAAAAACGAATATAGTCAATTGGGTCAATTTTGAAAAAATCAGCGGAAAAATAAAAAGGGCAGTTGTCTTAACCGCCCTTCCAACAAAAACGCTAGGCTGCTGCCTGAGTTATTGGCTTGACCGAATAGATGACTATTCTTTGCTTTTTTCCTTCGGCGCAATTCTCGCAGAAATGAGAGATAGCCATACCCGGCCCAAGCTTTCTGCCAATGAATTCCTCATATTCTCTGCGGCCCAGATCAGTTATATCCAATCTCTTCCTGCAACACCGGCATGTCAAAATAATTCTAAGAGGGTCACCGCAGTCCTCGCAAATAAAATCTTTTATCCCTTGCCCCTCAACTCCGCAAATGGAGCACCGTCCTTTCGTTGACATCCACAATCCCTCCTCTCTACATTCAGATATGCTTGATTTCCGGATTTATATTTATGGTTTTCCCTTCTTTTTTCTTTTTTTCAAGAACTGATAAAAATTTATCTGCGTATTTCTCGCTGACTGCCATAATTTTTATATTAAAATCGTCATCAGACGGATCGGGTACATCTTCCTCTATTAAAACATCGCTTCTATTCAATTTCTCGGGGTTCTTGCTGACCTGGATGCCTATCTCGTATGTTTTTTTGTCGCTGTCTTCAAAGATAAAAAACGCATCGCGGCCGTGATAAATGTCTGCCGGACTATCCACTGCTGTATAAAATTTAAGTCTATCTAAATCTTCTTCGTTAGCCGAATCCAACTCCAACTTCTCTCGACAAGCCAGCAAGAATTCTTTGGCGAACGGCTTCCGGGGATTTGTGGGATCAGCCGGCTGAAATTCCATAGCCAACTTGATTGAATCTTCCAATGGCAGATAATCGGCTTTTTCTAAAATAATTCCTCTCTCTTTGGCTCTTTCCTGAAGCTGCATGTGCTTTTCTTGATACTTTTGATCATTTACATTGATCACGTCCACCAAATCGCGCTCATATTCCTTACCCGTATATACGTCTCTTGGTTTATAATATTCATTCATAAGGATTTATACACCATAACATACACATAAATAAAAGTCAATCTTAACTGAATAACAATGCCGCGCCCAGCGCGCCGCCGTAACGGCCAAGTCTGCTAAAAAACACATTCGTTTCTTTGGCAGGCGGAGAAACAACATATTTTTGTATCTGATATCTGATCCCCGGCATAAGAAGATTTTCTGCCCAGCTGATGCCACCGCTTAAAATCACAGCTTCCGGGTCAAACATATTTATAATATTAGCAATTCCGATTCCCAAGTTTTTCCCCAACTCCTCCATTGTTTTTTTCGTCTTTTCGTCTCCCTCCGCAATTCTTTTTTCCGCTCCAAGCGAGCCAAATGCTAGCGATTTCTGGATAAATTTATTTGACGCTAAATCCTCAAGCTTCAGGCCTTTTTCAATATCAATAATTGTATGCCCCACCTCACCGGTTGAACCATGCGCTCCATAGCTTATTTTACCCTCAAAAGTCCAGGCACCGCCGACTCCCGAACCGATCGTCAAATAATAAATGTTATGCAAATTTTGCGCCTGTCCAATTTCTTTTTCAGCGGTCAAAAAACAATGAACATCATGCTCTATTTTAACTTTAGTTGGCTTGAAATGCTCCTCCAAAAGCTTTTTCAGTGGCTGATTGTCCAAACAAGGAATATTTGGGCTTTTAAGAATAATCTCGCGCGACCTATCTAAAATGCCGGCAACGCCGACGCCAATGCCGGCAAGCTCGCCAAAATTTTTTCCTTCGGTTAATTCTTTTTGATTTTTTTCCAGCACCTCAATTAATTTTTCCAGGCTGTTTGGCGTGTCTTGAATTTTAGAATCAATTATTTTTTTTTCACTGACCAGCGTCGCCTTGATTAAAGAAGCGCCGATATCAAAACCAAGATAATACATAAAGTTAAATTTTCAATTTCCAATTTTTCCCGATTTGTCTATGACAAATCGGGGATCCACGATGGCTTCGCCATCGGGAAAATTTTCAATTTCCAATCCATGCCCCGCTATGCGGGGCAATTTGGTCATTGAACATTGGCCATTGATAATTTTATTAGAAATTAGTAATTAGAAATTAGTAATTGTTTTACGTATTCCCAATATTCCGGATGCCCGTTTTGTTTCAAAGAATACCACCATTCCGCTCCCCATAAATAATATTCTGAAAAACCGGTCTCTTTGGCGTAATCAATGATGCCTTTGAAATTATCAAATGGCAGATTTTTTAATTGCTCATCCATTGTTATTTCATAAATCTGCAAATGCTGCCACGGCTCGCCCTGAAGCTCAATGACGACAAAAGGTTTTTGCTGGCCGACGAAAAAACGAGTAATTCTTTCTTTGGCCCGGAAAAAAGCCGTCGGAATCGGATATTTATGAGCACCGAGCCACGCACTCCAGACGTAACGGTACATCGTTGTGCCAAAAATATCAGCCCGTTTGGCAGCTCTAACCCAAATACTGAGTTCGCCGCTGTCGGTTATCATTATTGGCCGACTGTCCAGGCTGCGCACCAGCGCGATTTCCTCGTCCAACAATTGAACGTCAAGCGGCGGGCATTCGCCGAAATTAAGAAATGGCTCGTTTTCAACTTCCCAAACGATGATGGCCTGATTATTTTTATAGCGATTGACTGTTTTTTCAATATATTCCAGCAGGTATTTTTTTTCGTTTGATCTAAGAAACAAAGTTGCGTTCATGTCTAATTCATTCTTTGTTGCCCATAGGGGCGTATGGCATTCCGGCCAGCGCGGGAGTTTCCGGCCGACGGCCAGAATAATTTTCGCCCCGCGTTTTTGGGCCTCACTGACCTGCCAATCCAGAACGGAAAAATCAAAAACGCCTTTTTCCGGTTCAATCTGCGGCCAATAAGCGATCAGTCTTAAATTTCTAATTTTCAGATCATCCAAAATTTCAAGATAAGCTTTTTTCCAGTCAAGGCCCATTTTTTGCGCAAAAAGCTGCGAAAAGGTCACGCCCCATTCGATTTTTCGGTTGGGGGGCGCAGTTTGCCGGCCAAGATAAAGCAAAATGCCAAAGATTACCGCCAGAATTATTAATATTGTAATTAAAGCTTTTTTCATTCTTTTTTTATTCTTTGAGCGAGGGTATCGCCTTCCAAAAACATCGCTTCTTCTTTTTACGAGGCGAGGCAATTGTTTTTGGAACGCTCAATTTTGCGAGCGGGCATGGTCTCCGACGTTACGTCGGAGGAGCAAGCAAAATTGGCGAGTCTGATTTGGCTTAGCTTAAGGCAAATCAGACGTTTCCAAAAAGCAGTTGCCGAGCCGAGAGCTGCGTTTTTTGGAGGCGATACCCGAGCGAGATTTAAAATGCCAAAATTGCCAGCCCCGAAACAATCAGCAGAACGGCGGCAATTTTTTGGACCAGCACTCCGCCGCTGGTCTCTTCTTTCAAAAAGTTAGGGAATTTTTTGGAAAGAATTATCGCCAAAATCAGCAAAAATACATACTGCATTCCCCCCAGGGCATTCACCAGTGAGGCGCTGCCAAGCAACAAGGCCAAATGGATAAAGAGCGAGCCAAAAGCGGCGAACAATTTGCTAACCACAAAAAGCGAACTAATTTTCAGCGTCAGCTGGCTCTCAGAATAAAAAATCTTTCTCCGCCAGGCCGGCCAGACCAGAATTGCCGCTGCCGTCAGAATAAATCCGAGCCGTGTCCAGAGAAAACCTGTGACAAAACCCTGATTTTCAAATATATATTTTTCTAGTACCCAATATATGGCGCTCAAAATTATTGTTAAAATTATAAACCAGATGCCTTTGACGCTGCTTTTAAGCCCCCCGCGGGATTTTTTAAAAGAAATGAGGAACGCGCCCCCAACCAGAAGAAAAAAGGCCAGTAATTGCGAGATTGTCAGGCTTTCGTTCAAAAGCACCAAAGAAAAAAACAGAACGACTATCGGTGTTAGCCCGCCGGTCAAAGAAGAAACCCGCGAAGCCTCGTTGATGTCCACCGCTTCGTAAAAATAAAGAATGGCAAAAAAATAAACGATGCCGACTATGATATCAAGCCCAAAAGCGGGCCAGCCCGGCCAATGCAGGCCAAATGGTATCAAAACGAACGAAAAAATGCTCAAAATTCCCAGCCAGAAAGTAAAAACTATTGGCTTTGTCGTCGCCCGCTGTCCCAATAAATACTTATTGAACACGGCGACCACCGCGTAAAGCAAACAAGCCAAAATTGTAAAAATCAGCCAATTCATATATTTAAAGTATTATTTTTACAAATCTTCGCGTATTCATAAGCGCTGGGCCTGATTTTGCGCTCCATGGTTTTGTAATCAACCTCAACCAGACCGAACCGCGGCCAAAAACCTTTGTCCCATTCAAAATTATCCAGAAGCGACCAGTAAAAATATCCGCGGATATCAGCACCTTCTTCAATTGCTTTGCGCATAAAAGACAGATGGTCTTTTATAAATTTTGTACGTTTTTCATCTTGTATGTCAGCAATGCCATTCTCTAAAACATAAATTGGTTTCTGATATCGACCGGCCTTTTTTAAAACAGAACTGAAGCCTTCTGGGTCAATAGACCAATTTAAAAATTCTGATTTGTCTTTAGTATCTCTGTCGGAATAATAATAATTAATCCCTACGAAATCTTGGCAGTGTCTGATTGAATTAAGAAACAGCCGATTATAAATATAATCCTTAAAAAAAGAAAAGAATTTCGTAAAATAGAGAATATTATGAGCGACACCAATTTGGCTGGCCGGATTTATATGCTTGATAACTTTCCATGCCGCTTTATGTGCCCGAGACAGATGATGATTCACTCGCAGATAGTCAAATAATGAACGCCTCTGCGGCGGCCAAAGACCTTTTATATAGCCATGACCGGTATAAACATTTGTTTCATTAAGGGTTATCCAAAAATTGACGTCGGGCAAAGCAGAAACCATTTTTTCCGTATATCTTGAAAAATATTCAGGCGATTTTTTATTAAGCCAACCTCCCATATCTCGAAACCAAAGCGGTATTGTCCAGTGCCACAAAGTAACGAACGGCTCAAGGCCGCGTGCTTTTAGCGCCCGAATGACTTTTCTATAATGTTCGATTTCCGCTTCGTTGAATTTTCCCTCTTCCGGCTCAATTCTAGACCATTCAATAGAAAAACGGTGGGCGTTTTGGCCCAACTCCTTAGCAATATCAAAATCCTGCTCATAGCGGTTGTAATGGTCGCAGGCTTGTCCTGAAATATAATTTTCCGGCTGAAGAGGATTAGGATAGCGTTCCAAAATATAATCCGGAATTCGTGTGGGCGCTTTCGTGTGACGTCTTGCCGCCTCCGCGGCAAGACGAGCGCTATTCGCGTGCTCCCATTCTGTCCAGTCGTTAAAATTTCCGCCTTCAACCTGATGGGCTGAAGTGGCCGAACCCCATAAAAAACCGTCGGGGAATTTGTAATCCATTGTGCTTATATTATAAAACTAAAAAGCAGCTTTAAAAAGCTGCTTTATTAACACCTGTATAATCGCCTATCTTTTCATAATCGTAAACGTTCCGTTGCTGTTGTGAACCACTGAATAATTTTTATTGTCGTGCGTTTCAAATTGAGCCGTGCCGTGCTCTTTGGCATAGCTGAAAAGCACTTTTGCCTCATTAGCGTCGATTTTATGGGCCAAATAATCGTAGCCATGATGATCATGTTCATCATGTTCTACCTGATGACCGTGAAGTTCTATTCTTGGCATATTTTAAAATTATGATGATAATTAAATTTTAATTTATTACGGGCTTACCAAAATTAATCAGATTTATTTTTTTTCACGTCGACGCTTTCTAGAAATCATTCCGGACAGTGAAATCAATATCAATAGAGTGCCTGCACCGAGCAAGGTCTGAACGCTAGTGAAGACCGCGTCGAAGTGCTCCGGGACAGGGATTCGAACCCCAATTTTCGCTTTCAGAGAGCGACGTCCTACCATTAGACGATCCCGGAATCGCTTATCCTCTTTTTCAAAATTCTTTTACCTTTGGCAGTTTTATAAAATCTTTCTAATTTGTACGCCTCGTATTTATCTTCGTAGGTCTCAGAATGAATAAGGGCTAATGGCAAACGATTTTTTGTGGAAAAAACCTTTCCTTTATTATGTAAAGATAATCGTTTTTTTAAATCTGATGTGCAGCCAATATATAAATTCCCGTCTTTTTTACTTTTTAAAACATACACATTATACATGGTCCTACCATTAGCCTCGCCCGTAGGCCGTGGCCTCCGGGCTACGGCCGAGGGACGATCCCGCAAGAATTTTCAGTGCCCGCAAAAATTATACTCTCAAATACCTGCGGATTGCAATCAAACTGCTTAGCGATCCGAGAGCCGCGCCAACGCCGACCAAAAGAATCAATATCTGGCCAATATTTACTTCAAAAAAATACAGCAGGTCAACTTCTGGCAAAAAAGAAGTGATCCTGGGCGAAACGAAATAAAGAACCGGGTAAAGAATTATCAAGGTGAAAAAGGCGGCTAAAATTCCGTAAATCATTCCTTCAACGATAAATGGCCCCCTGATATACCAATTGCCCGCGCCAACCAGTCTCATCACCGAAATTTCATCCTTCCAATTATACATGGTTAAACGGACCGTGTTGAAAGTGATAAAAATCGCCATCAGCGCCAAGACAAAGCTGGCGACAATCCCGCCTCGGCCGATGTTTGAAGCAAGATTTGAAACGCGTTGAATCACCTGTTCGTTTTGATGATAATTGACTTTATTAATCAGAGATGCGTATTTGTCCTGTTCAAGAAAACTAACGATTGCTTCAAATTGAGCCGCCGACTGAGCTTTGATGTTAAGGCTGGGCTGCAGCGGATTGTCATTAAGCTCGCTTAGGCTCTGCAAAAGTGTTAAATTTTCCTTGTGCCTCTCTTTGAATTGTTTCAGCGCCTCATCTTTTGAGACATATTCGGCTGATTTGACTTCCGGCAGTTTAATCAAATCCTGCCTGACCGCCAAGACGTCCTTTTCCGGAGACTCGGAATTAAAATAAGCGCTGATGTCAACTTTATTTTCCAAATCTGTCACGATCGACTGGGTAACCACATTTAAAAGAAGAAGGCTTGTGATTACAAACAAAGTCAAAACAATTATTGAAATGGTGGCAGCCGAAAGCCAGCTGTTGCGCCAAAAATTTTGAAATCCGGTTTTAATAATGCGCAGCAAATTTGTTCGTTGCATAATTGGAATAATAATAAATTTATAATACGTATCTTCCCTTTTCCTCGTCTCTTATTAATTTGCCCTTATCAAGAGTTATGACGCGCCGGCCAAGATTATTTATAATTTCCCGGTCGTGAGTCGCCAAAATGATTGTCGTGCCAAGCTCGTTTATTTTCAAAAGCAACTTAATGATATCCCAGGTGTTCAATAAATCAAGATTGCCGGTCGGCTCATCGGCCAAAATCACAGAAGGACGATGGACCAGGGCCCTGGCAATCGCGATTCTCTGTTTTTCTCCGCCTGATAACTGATGCGGGAAATAATCTTTCTTGTCAGCCAAGCCAACCACGTCCAAAACTTGGGGAACATCCTGCTCTATTTCTTTGTTTGTGTCGCCTGCCACTTCCATGGCAAAAGCAACATTTTCATGAGCCGTGCGATTGGCCAATAATCTGAAATCCTGAAAAACCATGCCGATTTTTCTCCTGATCTTAGGCAGGTCTTTGAATCCCGCCAGATTAAGGTTCTGATTATCCAGCGTGATTTTGCCTTCGGTCGGTTTCTCTTCGCCTATTAAAAGCTTAAGCAAAGTTGATTTTCCCGCGCCGGAAGGCCCGGCCAAGGAAACAAACTCCTGGGGGCGGATCCGAAGATTTATATTATCCAGCGCCACGCAAGGACTATCCGAATTTCCGTTGCCGTTATAAATTTTTGAAACATTTTCAAAATAAATCATTTGAAAAAATTATTTCATTTTAATTTCCGCTTCTATGAAACTGTCCAGTTCTCCATCTAAAACTTTTTCCGGCTGGCGCGATTCTGTTTCTGTCCGGTGGTCTTTGACTAATTTGTAAGGGTGCAGGACATACGAACGAATTTGCGCGCCCCATTCGGCCGTGCCTTCTGAAACTTTTTTGCCGCTTCGTATTTTTTGAGTTTCTTTTTCCTGCTTTTTGAGTTCTAGCGCGAAAAGTTTGCTGTAAAGCATGCTCATCGCCTTTTCTTTATTGGACGCCTGCGAGCGCTCGCTCTGACAGGCAACCGCGATGCCGGTCGGCTCATGGGTTATCCTGACAGCCGTTTCAACTTTATTGACGTTTTGCCCGCCCGGGCCGGAAGAACGAAAAGTATCAATACGCAAATCATCAGGATTAATTTTTATTTCAGTCAGCTTTTCAAATTCGGGTAGAACTTCAACCAAGGCAAAAGAAGTATGACGCAGATTATTGGCATTAAAAGGAGAAAGACGCACCAACCGATGTACTCCTGTTTCTCCCTTCAAATATCCATACGCATATGACCCCCTAAGTTCAATTGTCGCACTTTTTATTCCCGCCTCTTGACCTTCGTGAGTATGCAGAACTTTTGTTGCAAAGCCGTGCGACTGGCCGTATCTCTGATACATTCGCAAAAGCATCTGCGCCCAATCCTGCGCTTCTGTTCCGCCTGCGCCGCTGTAAACGGAAAGAAGAGCGTTATTTGAATCGTATTTTCCCGATAAAAAAGTCTTTAGTTCTTCTTTAGCAATAATTTTTTCAAGCTCCAAATATTTTTCTTCCAGTTCACCATTTAATTTTTCATCTGCTTCGGCAAGTTTTTCCAATTCCGCCAATTCCGTCAGTTCCTTTCCAATCTTTTCCCATCTTTCTTTATCTTCTTTAAGCGCGTTTACTTCCTGCGAGATTTGTTTTGCGTTTTCCTGGTCTTTCCAGAAGTCGGGCTCCCCCATCAACTTCTCCAGTCCTTTAATTTTAACAGCATTTCTCGCCAAATCAAAGATAGTCCGTGATCTTTTGGACCCGGCCTTTAAGATTTTCAATCTGTTTTTCCAAATTCTCAATCATTTTCTTTCCTAATTATATGACGGTGAGAAAAAAAAGACAAGCCAAGTAGTGAAATTTCGGCAGGGACTTTTTTTACGCGCAGCGCAGCTGAAATTCTACTACCTGGCAAGAAAAAAGCCCGCCATAAAAATCAGCGGGCTCTGAATCATCTCTCTTCTTTTTGTTTGAACTCCTCCAAATTCGCGTATCCTTTTTCTTCCAGATATTTACTCAACCCATCAATAATTTGAATCATGGTTAATGGATTTTTGAAACTAGCCGTGCCGACAGCGACGGCTTTAACATTTCTAATTCTAAGGAAATCGAGCGCATCTTGTGTGTTACTAATGCCGCCCATCGCGATTATCGGTAAATCAACCGCCTGCGATACCTCCCAAACTTTTTGCAGGGCAAGCGGCTTTATACACGGACCGGAAAGCCCGCCCTCGATCCATCGATCACCATCGAGACCCGGAGGAATAAAACCCCGCGCTTTAAAAGTATTTACTGCAGAAATCACATCCGCACCGCCGTCTTGCGCCGCTATAGCTATCAGACCAATATCCGTGACATTGGGTGTCAGTTTAATGATTAACGGCAAAGTTATTTCTTTTTTTGTCGCCCTTACCAGTCTGAACAAAAGTTTCGGATCGCAGCCAAAGGCCATACCTTCTGCAACATTGGGACAGGATACATTCTCTTCCAAGGCAGAAATAAGATGTGCCGCTTCCGCCTGCAGAACCTTTCCGACTTTCAAATACTCTTTGATGCTTTCGCCTCCAATGCTTACGAATATAGGCACGCCAATTCTATTAAATTCGGGCAACTTTTCCTTCACAAAAACTTTTACTCCCGGCCCCTGCAAACCGATTCGATTGATCAGCCCGCCTGTCACTTCCATAATTCTCGGCGGTGGATTGCCATTTCTCTTATCTAGACAAATGGTCTTTGTGACGACCGCGCCAATTTCTTTTACTCTGTACAAACTGACGCATGCTTGCTCCGCATCAAATGTCCCTGCTGCGTTCATAACGGGATTTTTCATCAAAATCCCGGCAATCTTAACAGAAAGATTTGGTTTCATATTCCCTCCTTTTGCAATAAATTTGGAATGTACTAAAGGTCACAGAGCCAGCGGTCCCGCCATTGCGGGACGACCTTCTCTTTACAAACCTCGCGTTTTTTTGAGCCGGAGGTGAGAGTTGAACTCACGACCCACGCTTTACCTGCCCGCCAATGCCTGAGCTAATGAGCCGGGAAAAGGATTTTGACCTCCAACCTACGGTTTACGATACCGTTGCTCTACCGTTGAGCTATCCCGGCATAAGACGATGGCAGGCGGGCGAAAGCGTTGCTCTACTTAACCCCGCCAAATTTTGCAGGAGCCACCCGTCGGGATTGAACCGACAACCTATCGCTTACGAAGCGATTGCTCTACCGTTGAGCTAGGGTGGCAAAATATTTGGCGGGGCAAGCTGAGTTACTCCGGCGAATCATATATAACCTACCACAAAAACCGTCAAAAGTGAATTATATTATTCTTGTTGCAAATTCCCACGATCGTACTTATTTGCAACAAGTCACTTATTTAAATAGGGGCTTGACAAGTTTTTTGGTTCTGATAAACTGACCTTATACCTATACCCCAGGTACGGGTAAATAATCATTAAACTGAAAATAAAAATTATGGACAATCCAAAACAAGACGCATTAATAAATTTTAAAAAAGCCCACACGCATCTGGCCAATCTTATCAAGATGACCGAGCAGGACGAATACTGCATCAATATCATGCAGCAGAATCTCGCTGTCATCGGGCTTTTGAAATCCGCCCATCAAATGCTGATGGAGAATCACTTAAACACCTGCTTTAAAACGGCGATGTCAACGAAGAATGAAAAACGAAAACAGGAAATGACGCAGGAAATTTTGGGCGTCACAAAACTTTTTAACAAATAAAAAAATGGAAGAACAAAAAAACTTAGAAGAACAAAAAAATCCTTTATCTCTCCCTTTCTCCGCAATATTCGTGCTGGGGATAATGATCGGGGCATTAGCGGTTTACGGCTATTATAATCTTTCATTTCCCAATTTGAAATCAAGTCTTTCTTCTCCCGGCAGCGCCAATCAGACAGACAATAATTTACCTACGTTCTCAGAAAACGTCCAGTTGCCGGTGCGCTGGGGCGACCTGGGAAAACAAATGGTGGATAGCGGCGTAATTAACGCGCCGGAGCTTGAAAAAATTTATGCATCGCGGGGCGGTTTGGATGATAACGCAAAAAAACTTCTTTACTCATCTGACAATGGCAACCTTGTCATCAACCAGCAAAATTCCGGTTACCTGCTCAATCTTTTGTGGGCACTGGGTCTTGGCAATAAAAATCCTATCCTGGAAAACGGACCAATGAACGACAAGCAGTATGGAGGAGCGGCTAATTTTGCTTCAACCGGCGGTTGGACACTGGCCAAAGGCAAAGCTATGGACCATTACAGCATGTATAATTTTATTAATCTTACACCCCAGCAACAAGCGCTGGTTGAAACGGTCAGCAAAAGGATCTATCGCCCCTGCTGCGACAACTCAACTTATTTCCCCGATTGCAATCACGGCATGGCCATGCTGGGACTTTTGGAACTAATGGCTTCGCAAGGGAAAAGCGAAGCAGAAATGTATAAAGTTGCATTGATTGTTAATTCTTATTGGTTTCCTGATAATTACATGACTATCGCCAAGTTTATGGCCGCCAACGGCGTCAAGTGGGAAGACGTAAATGCAAAAGAAATTTTAGGAGTCAATATGTCAAGTAATTCCGGCTACAGCAATATCGTCTCTCAAACTCAGCCGGTCCAAGGCAGCAAAAAAGGCGGCTGCGGAGTATAAAACATAAACAAATTTTAAATTATGAAATTAAAATTCTGGATAATTTTTGGCGTTATCTTGCTTATTCTGGCCTTGGCCGCGATCGGCTATCAAAAAGCGATTTCGGGAACGCTAAAAGAAAAAAATCCAAAAATTGAAATTTCCCCGTTATCTTTTGATTTCGGCGAAGTTCCTTTTGGCACCATCGCCAAAAAAACTTTTCAGATAAAAAATTCGGGCGACGAAATCCTCGAGATAAATCGCGTATCGACTTCCTGTTCCTGCACGACGGCAAAAATATCCAAAGAAAAGCTTAATCCAGGCGAGTCAACTGATCTTCTGGTCACTTACGACACAGCCGCGATGGGTTCGGGAGCGCACGGCACAGGACAACAAGAAAGAATTATATATATAAGAAGCAACGACCCAATAAATCCGCAAATAGAAACAACTATAAAAGCGTTTGTTAAAAAATAATTTATGCTACCTTTTATCTCCTCTTCTCCGTCTTCAATGATTCCTTTAGTCACGGTCACTGGATTTCTTGACGGCATCCATCCCTGCGCCATCGCCATATTGATTTTTTTTATTGCTTTTTTGCTGACCTTAAGACGCAGCTTCAAAAATATTATGCTGATGGGGTTTGTTTATATTTTTGTCATTTATCTGACCTATCTGGCAGTGGGAGTCGGTTTGCTTTCAGGAATTATGATTTTTGGCGTACCGCATTTTTTTGCCAAACTCGGCTCTTGGCTGCTGATAATTATGGGCCTGGTTTACATCAAAAACTATTTTTTCCCCCAATGGAAGCTGGGTATAAAATTTCCCACTCCTTCAAACGATAAAATCAAAAGTCTTCTGCAAAAATCCACTCTGCCCACGGTGGCGGGCGCCGCCTTTTTAGTCGGCCTCTGCTCGATTCCCTGCTCGGGCGGCATTTACGCGGCAGTAACCTCTCTCCTTGCTTCAAAAACAACATTTTTTCCCGGCTTTTTATATCTCTTGCTTTATAACCTGATGTTTGTGATGCCGCTAATTATCCTGCTTCTTGTTTCGGCCAATCCCTACGCGCTCGTCAAACTGGGCCAGTGGCAGCAGGAACACAAATCAAAACAGCGCCTGGCTATGGGCATAATGATGTCAGCCCTGGGCGCCGCAATTTTGCTATTTTTTGTCTAAAAAATAAATAATTAACTTAAAAAAATATATGAACGAACAAACGACAAATAATCAGCAACCGTCTACAAAAAAGGAGGATTACGATCTTAATAAGCAAAAAAAACAATCAGCCCAAGCCGCCCAGTTTCGCGGCAAAAAAATAAAAAAAGTGTTGCCTATCGTTTTGTCAGTGCTGCTGCTGGGAGGATTAGTGACGTTTATTGTCGTCAAATCGGCAAAAAATTCCAACGGCTCTTCTAGCGGCTCTTCCAATGGCTCCTCTCAGGAGACACAAACCGGCACGCCGAAAATAGAAATCAATCCCCAGAAATTTGACGCGGGCAATCTGCCCATAAATGGCGGCGTCTTCAAAAAAGATTTTGAGGTCAAAAATGCCGGCACCGGCGATTTAAAAATCAATTCCATCTCAACTTCGTGCCACTGTACCTCAGCAGTTCTTAAAATCGGCGATAAAACAAGTCCAAAATTTGGCATGGATGGTTCAGGTTTTTGGTCTGGAAACATTCCCGCCGGCCAAACCGCCCAACTGGAAGTAATTTTTGACCCCGCTTTTCACGGACCGGCAGGGATCGGAGCAGCAACGAGAGTAGTCTATCTGGGAACTAACGACCCTCAAAACAAAAAAGCCCAAGTTGAGCTCGATGCCAATGTTACGCCATAAATAAGCCCTGTAATCCATGTCTAGCCAAATAAAAAAATCCGTTTTCTGGGGATTGGCGGGCACGGCCGGCCTGCTGATTTTTTATTTTGTTATTTTGGACCTGATTTCCGGCTGGAATTTTACCAAAAGCCAGTTCGACGATAATTGGTACTGGATAATCGGATTATCTTCGGGCTTTGGTCTGCAAATCGGAATTTTTAGTTATTTACGCGCGCTCAATAGAACTGCATCTTCTGGAAAAATCATCGCGGCGTCCGGCGCGACTTCAACAATTGCCATGATTTCCTGCTGCGCGCATTATTTTGTCAATATCCTGCCCTTCCTCGGAATTTCAGGCTTGGCCATGATAATCGGACAATACCAAACAGAGCTTTTTTACATCGGTTTGCTGTCAAATATAGCTGGCATAGCTTATATGACCAACAAACTAATCAAACTAAAAAATCTCCAGCCAAACGCATGAGAATCACAAAAATTATACCTCCTGTTCTCGGCTTGGCCTTTGTTGCGGTCTTTATTTATTTTATTGCTATCAAAAATAACGACAAAAACATTGAACCAGCCAATTCGCCATCGCAAAATCAAGCAGAAAAAACAACTCTACAAACCTTAACGAATGACGAAGGCGGAGTGACGGTTGAAGTGACGCCTATTAATTTGGAACCTGGCAAACCGGCGCAATTTGAAATCAATTTCACCACTCATCAAGGCGATTTGAATTTTGATTTATTAAAACAGGCGGTATTAACCGACGGCAAAAATAAACAATATTCACCTGCTACCTGGGATGGTGGCAACGGTGGTCATCATTTGACAGGCACGCTTATATTCTCTGCCCTGCCTGCCGAAACAAAAAATATTAAACTTATAATCAAAGATGTCTACGGCGTTCCCGAGCGCATCTTTGAATGGAGCTTACAATAATATGCCTGACAACCAAAAAATCAATCAACTTTTAGAAAAGGTTGAAAAATTAAAAAAGGAGGGGCAGCTTGATTTATCTTCTGATGAAGACTTGTCAATCGCGATTATGAACCTGGTTTCGATTGAGGAGCATTTTTTCTTTACCGCCTCAAAAACCGGCAAGGAAAAATATTTTGATATGCTTTTTCATGTGCGCGAAATCAGAAAAGAGCTGCTCGCGCGTATCGTCAAAAACCCCGAAGGCGAAGAATGGTGTATTTCAAAGCATTTGCTGGCCGCCTCAATGCGCTTAATTGAAGTCGGCACAAAATATTTAACCGACGGCAAAAAAGAAGAAGCTCAAAGTATGTTTTCAAAAGCCTACGATCTTTATTCTCTATTCTGGGGCATAAATTTAAAACTTATTGATATCGGAGAAGTTAAAGCAATTGACGAAGATAAAATCAACGTGCATGATAAAAGCAACGGCGATCTAATGGAAAAACTTAACGATCTGGTCCAAAAATTAATTGATTGCTGCAAAGAGTAATATGAAAAAAGAGGCATTAAAAATTCATGGGATGCATTGTGCGTCCTGTGCTATAAACATTGAAAACGCAGTCAAAAAACTTCCGGGTATAAAGGAAGCTTCTGTTAATTTTGCGACAGAGACTCTTTTGGCTGAATTTGACGAACAAAAAACCGGATTCGCGGATATTAAAAAAGCAGTTGGCGATGTGGGCTATCAATTGATGATTCCCTCCTCCGCCAAGGCTTTGGAGGACAGGCCGGAACAAAAACCCGCGGGGCACGAGCATCATGGCGTGGCAGGCGCCGAATCTCAAAACACGCATCCTGACGCCAGCATTACAAATACAGAAGGAAAAGAATTTCTCTCCTTGAGGGTTCTGGGCATGGATTCGCCCCACTGCGCGATGGTGGTTGAACAGGCAATTAAATCTTTGCCGGGTATTGAAAAAATTGATGTTGATTTCAACAATCTGCGGGCGAAAGTGGTTTTTGAGCCTGACAAAGTAGGCCTTTCGCAGATCAAAAAAGTGATAAAAGACGCCGGCTACGAACCAATTGAGGAAACTTCCGAAGCAGCCGATATTTTAGAAAAAGAAAAACAAGAACGCCAAAAAGAGCTTTCGCAGCTCAAAAAGAAATTGATTGTCGGCGGAATTTTGGCGGCAATAATATTTTTGGGCAGTTTTCCTGAATGGTTTGGCTTTTTGCCAAAATTTTTAAACAATTATTGGCTACTTTTAATATTGGCCACGCCGGTACAATTTTGGGTTGGCTCACGCTTTTACAGCGGCCTTAAACTTTTGGTCAAATACAGAACCGCCGACATGAACACTTTGATTTCTATCGGCACGCTGGCCGCTTATATCTACAGCACCGCCGTCATAATTTTTCCGCCATTTTTTAGCGAAGGCGGCATTGCGCCAAAAGTTTATTTTGACACGGCGGCAATTATTATCGTCCTGATACTGCTGGGGCGCTATCTGGAACTTCTGGCCAAAGGCCGGGCATCGGAAGCAATCAAAAAATTAATGAAATTATCGGCCAAAACAGCAAAAGTCCTGCGCGATGGCAAAGAAATCGAAATAGCCGCCGAGGAAGTAAAAATCGGCGAAATAATCATTGTCAGGCCCGGCGAAAAAATTCCGGTTGACGGCGAAATAATTGAAGGCCATTCGGATATTGACGAATCAATGGTCACGGGCGAAAGCATGCCTGTTTCAAAAAAAACCGGAGATAAGGTTATCGGCGCGACAATCAACCAAACCGGCTCGTTTAAATTTAAGGCAACGCGCGTTGGCAAAGAAACGCTACTTGCCCAAATTATAAAGATGGTTGAACAGGCGCAGGGTTCAAAAGCGCCGATTCAGCGCCTGGCCGATATTATTTCCGCATATTTTGTGCCCTCAGTAATTGGCATTGCGATTGCAACTTTTATTATTTGGCTGGTTTTTGGGCCGGCTCCGGCATTCACTTTCGCTCTGGTTAATTTTGTCGCAGTATTAATCATTGCCTGCCCCTGCGCGCTGGGCCTGGCCACTCCAATGGCCATGATGGTGGGCATCGGCAAATCAGCGGAAAAAGGGATTCTGATTCGTGACGCCGCTTCTCTTGAAATCGCGCAAAAAATTAATGCAGTGGTATTGGACAAAACCGGCACCCTTACGCAAGGAAAACCGGCCGTAACCGACATACGCCTAACTCAAAATTCAAATGTTAAATCTCAAAACGAAATTCTTCAATTAGCTGCGTCACTCGAAAATAAATCCGAGCATCCGTTAGGACGAGCGATTGTTGAGGCGGCAGCCAAAGAAAACTCGTCATTATTAGAAGTGACAGATTTTGAAGCCATTCCGGGGAAAGGCATAAAAGGCGACCTCAATATAGAAGGTAAAAAAATATCCGCTGCAGTTGGCAGCCGTGAATTGATAAAATTTTTGAATATTGCCGCTGATGATTTGGAAAAACAAATGCAAAATCTTGAAAACGACGGCAAAACGGTAATGATCGTGATATCTGATTTTAAACCAATCGGCCTGATTGCCGTCGCCGACGTTCTCAAAAAAGAAACAAAAGAGGCGATTGAATCGCTCAAAAAAGAAAAACTTGAAATCTGGATGCTGACCGGAGACAATGAAAGAACCGCCAAAGCCATCGCCAAACAAATTGGAATAGAAAATATTATGGCTCAGGTTCTGCCGCAAAATAAATCTTTCAAAATTCAGGAATTACAGAAACAAGGCAAAAAAGTCGCCATGGTCGGCGATGGAATAAACGACGCGCCTGCCTTGGCGCAATCAGATATTGGCGTGGCTATGGGAGAAGGAACGGATATTGCCATGGAATCAGCCAATATCACGCTCATGCGCGGCGATTTGCGCCTGATTCCAGAAATCATAAAGCTTTCGCGCAAAACCATGAAAATCGTCAAACAAAATCTTTTCTGGGCTTTTGCATACAATATCGTCCTTATTCCTGTCGCCGCCGGCATTTTATATCCTTTCGCAAAAATTTTATTGAATCCTGTTTTGGCCGCCGGCGCCATGGCTTTTTCATCCATTTCTGTTGTCTTGAATTCGTTGCGTTTAAAACGCGGTTAATAGATTATTCCGTGTCAAAAATCAAAAAGCGCCCAGAGGCGCTTTTTGATTTGATTGTTACAATTATTTAAACAATGACTATGACCAAAAAAGTGATTATAGTAATAATGAATAGACAGCCGATCGTATAGGCCAGCAATTTAACTGCTTCCGCTTTCTGGCCGTTCAAATAAATATAGATCGGCCGGCCAAGAACCAGCGCGCCGACAATTGTGGCTGAGAGTACGAACAGAAGCAGCAGCGCTGCCGGCCCCCAAAAGCTTTTCATCTGGCCAAATATTAAATTGGCGTTAAACATCAGCCAAGCGACCCATAAAATATAGGCAAACGCGGCAAGCGAATTTATGATACTCCAATAAACTAATTTTGAATTTTTCATATAGTTAAAGTTATTAATTATTTTTTTTATAAATCGCGTAAATTATCACTACGGATAAACCAGTAAATAACTTAATTGCGTTACCAATGATTAGAGGCACGCTTGAAATAGAAATACCGTAAATAAGCCATAAAATGCCAATGACGAATATAGCTGCGAAGGTTAAAGGGGCGATATCTTTAACGCTTTTGGTTCGCAGACTTTTGACAGCCTGAAAAAGCGGATTGAATTCTAATATAGTCGAAACTACTAATATATATTCCAAAGGTGATAAGTTCATTTTTTTAAAATATTAATGATTATGAGCGGGAGACGGGATTCGCACCCGCGACCTTCTCCTTGGCCCCGTAAAAAATTTTACTCTGGTTCGGAGCGGGTAGCGGGAATCGGACCCGCATCTTATCCTTGGGAAGGACATGTTCTACCACTGAACCATACCCGCACTTCGACCTTCGGTCTCAGTGTAAACTTTATCTAAAGAAGAATTTCCACCATTTGGCCAAATTAGATTCGGGTTTTGGCGGCTCTTGAGTTAAATTATCGTTTTTCCCCGTTTTATCATTTCCTGGCAAAACTTCCTGAACTGAAGTCGCCTGCTGTTTTGGCGGCTCTATTATCACGACTTCCTCTCCCGGTTTTTTCATATTTAATTTTTCTCTGACTTGTTTTTCCAAAAAATTCTGGCTGCTCAAATAGTCGATCATTTCAGAAATTTGTTGATCTGATTTGTCAGCATTGGCAATTTGCGCTTTCAAATCTTCAATCTCCTTGTTAATTTTATATTTTTTATAATAGACGCTGACCACGTTGACAACCAGCCAAATCAAACCCAGCATCAAAAAAAATAGAGTAATTTTAGAACCTAGAATCTTTTTAATTTTTTTCCCTTGCTCTGGCATTTAAATATTGATATACTTAAAATATGAAGAAAAGTAAGATTTTTAAAATCGTCTGGACTGTCATAATTGTGTTGGTTGCGCTAAGCACAATATTTCTTTTGATTGCGCCTCTTCTTAACCGATAAAATAAAATTAAAATCTACTTCTTCAAAATCTCCAGAAAAGTCTTCTGCGGGATTTTTAATTTACCGATGGCTTTCATTTTCTTTTTGCCGCGTTTCTGCTTTTCAAGTAATTTCTTTTTTCTAGTATAGTCTCCGCCGTAAAGATATCCCGTCACGTCCTTCTTCATCGCCGCGATGGTTTCTCTGGCAATGATTTTTCCGCCCACTGCCGCTTGAATCGCCACGACAAACATCTGGCGCGGCAAAACTTCTTTTAATTTTTTAACTAAAATGCGGCCTTCTTCATAAATATTTTTCTTTGGCACAATACGCGACAGCGCCGGCACTTCTTCGCCAGCCACTAAAATATCCAATTTTACCAATTCTGCGCTCCGCCAATCAGCTAATTCGTAGCTCATTGATGCGTAGCCGGAAGTGATAGACTTTAGTTTGTCGTAAAAATCAACGATTATCTCGCGAAGCGGCGCCTCGTATTTTATTATAACTCTTTCTGCGCCAAGATATTGTGTTGTTTTATACACACCGCCTGCCGACTGCATCAGCTTCATCACCTGGCCAAGATAAGTGTTCGGACAAATAACTTCAAGCCTAATCCAGGGCTCTTTTATTTCTTCAAGTTTGGCTGGATCGGGCAGCTCCTGCGGCGAATAAATTGTTTTTATATTTTGCGAATATTTTTCTTTAATCTGATAGGCGACGCTGGGGGTAGTGACGATCAGTTCAAGACCATATTCCCTTTTTAGCCTTTCTGAAACGATTTCCAGATGCAGCATGCCCAAAAATCCGCATTTGAATCCCCTGCCCAGGGCTTCGGAGGATTCGGGCTCAAAAACAAGCGAAGCATCGTTTAATTTCAGCTTGTTCAGCGAATCTTTCAAATGATCAAAATTTGATTCTTCGGACGGATAAAAAGAAGCAAAAACCATAGGTTCGGGTTCTTTGTAGCCGGGCAGAGCGCTTTGAGCCTGATGAATAAAATTGGTCATCGTGTCGCCGACGCGGCAGAGGCTGACGTCTTTTAAACCCGTTGCCACATATCCGATTTCCCCTGCCTCAAGCGAATTTTTCTGCGTCAGCTGCGGCCTGAAAATGCCCACTTCCAGAACTTCGGCCTGCGCGCGCGAACCCTTAAGCAAAATTTTGTTTCCGACCGCGACCTTCCCCTCAACGATTCTTACATACGCCAAAGCGCCTTTATAACTGTCATAAATTGAATCGAATATTAAGGCGCGCAAAGGCTGACCAATATCTGCTTTTGGTGAAGGGACTTTCTCAATTATGGTCTTCAATAATTCTTCTACGCCACTGCCTTCTTTTGCTGAAATTTTTAAAATTTCCACGTTTTTATCATTAAAAATATTCCTGATTTCTTCTTCGACTTCTTCCGGACGCGCACCGGGCAGATCAATTTTGTTGATAGCCGGAATGATTTTTAATCTCTGCTCCTGCGCCAGATGCAGATTCGCCAGGGTTTGTGCCTGAACTCCTTTAGTTGCGTCAACTAAAAGAATCGCGCCCTCAACAGCCGCGAGCGACCGCGAAACTTCATAAGAAAAATCTACGTGGCCGGGAGTATCTATCAAATTCAAGATAAATCTTGAATTTGCAAATTCTAAATTCGAATTTCGAATTTCGAAACCATTTGAATTTTGAGAATTTGAATTTTGAATTTGTTTCGGATTTCGGATTTCTGATTTCGGATTTTCCAAGGTGTATTCCATCCTCACCGGCTGAAGCTTTATCGTAATTCCCCTTTCCCTTTCCAAATCCATCTGGTCCAGATACTGCTCGCGCATCTTTCTTTTCTCCACTGTCCCGGTCAATTCCAAAAACCTGTCCGCCAAAGTGGATTTGCCGTGATCAATATGGGCGATGATGCAAAAATTTCTGATATTTTGCGGCATACCAGGTAGTAGAAATTCGACAATTTAAAATTAATGGCTGCCAGCCCCGTAGTAGAATTTCGACAGGAGCAAAGCTCTTTATCCCGTAGAAAAGTCGAAATTTCACTACGGGGCCAGGCAGCAATCGAATTTTCACTACCTGGCATAAAAATGCGTTTCTATTATGTCACAAAATCCTATTTTTCTCAACCCCGTTAGAAGTTTGATATTTATCCATTTATCTCTCAGAAATGAGCCGCAGGCGTTTCGCAAAAAAGTTATATTGTCCTTATTAAACATAGCTGAACTTCTAATGGGGCCAATTTAAAAACAGTCCCGCAAAATGCGGGACTGTTTTTTGTATCAGTTCTATTTTTTATAACTCCTCTGTCTCGCCGACGCCGACATACTCTTCGGTTTTAAAAACTTTCCGCCTTAGGGCGGCTGCCAAATTTATCATTTCTTCTGATTTTAAAAACAAAGAGACCAGAACAAAGGCGGCCGTCGCAATCAAAGTGGCGAATAAAAGCTGCAAAAATATCCCAAAAAAGGTGTGGGTGTCCAAAAATGGCTCAACAAAATAAAGCCCGGCGTAGCCAACCACTCCTGCAACCAATCCGGCTGCCAGATACTTCAAAAGCGCAACAATAATTTTTTTGCCCCCAAGGGGCCCGAAAAATTTTCGCAAAAGTGAGGAAAGGATAATCGTATTAAAAAAAGAGGCAAGAGAGAAACCGAAAGGCAGAGCCAGCAAGCGAATGTCGGTCAAGCCGTTCAGTTTCAAAAGAGAAATTACATGATTGACCAGGGCGCCGTCGCGTTCCAAAAGGTTCAAAAAAAGATAAGTTGAGCCAACGTTGACCGCAATTGATAAAAGGCTTGCTAAAAGCGGAATTAAAGAATTTTTTAACGCAAAAAAGGAACGCGACAAAAGCGGCGAAATTCCCTGAAAGACAAAACTGAAAGCAAAAATTGCCAAGGCGCCGGCCGCCAGCCTTGTTTCGTCCCAGGACAAATTTTGCGTTCCGATGATAAGCCTGACTATCTGCGCCCTGAAAATAAATGTCAAAATCGTCAAAGGAACCAAAAAAAATAAAATTTGCCTGGCTGTATAGGAAAAATCCTGTCTGAATTTTTCCCGGTCCTCTCGAGCTACATGATGGCTTAGCGACGGGAAAACAGAAACCACAAAAGAAATGGCAAAAATGCCAATCGGCACCGCTTCGATATTGTAAACCAGATTGAAGATGGCGACGCTCCCCGCCACCAAAGTTGAGGCAATGACAGTGCCCACCAGCTGACTGATCTGCGAAACGTCAAGGCTGAGTATGCGGGGCAAAATAAGTTTTGAAATTTCCCTCACCCCCCTGTTTTTCAGATCAATAACCGCCTGCCAAAAAAACCCGAATTTTTTGGCGCCGGGAATCTGAATCAAAATATGCAGCAGCGCCCCCAAAATTACCCCGGCTGCCACGCCATAAATCCCCCAAACAGGCGCCAGAAATAAAATGCCAAAAATTATTCCCAGATTATAAAGAAGGGGCGCAATCGCTACCAAAGTAAAGCTCTTAAAAGAGTTTAAAATGCTGGAAAAAACAGAGCTGATGCTAAAAAGCCAGGGTGATAAAACCAAAATCCTTGTCAGACCCACCGTCATCTGATATTTTTGTCCGGAAAATCCCGGGCTGATCAGTTTGACGAACTGAGGCGCCAGCAAAAAAAGCCCAAAAGACAAAAGCCCCATGACAATGATAGTCAGATTCAAAATAGAATTGGCAATGCGCCAGGCTTCTTTTTTGTCGCGGTTCAGATAATCGCAAAAAACGGGAATGAATGCCACAGAAAGAGTGGCTAAAATTAAAAGATTGAAAGCAAAATCGGGAATTTGAAAAGCGGCAAAATATGCATCAAGCCTGTCCCCGGCGCCAAACGCCCCGACCAACATTCTTTGGCGAACCATACCAAGCAGGCGGCTAGCCAAAGAAGCCGCCCCTATTAAGATGGCGGCCGAGGTAATGCTTTGAGTTTTATTATTGAAGATTCCTCCCAGAATCCTCTGTTTTATTTTATCGAACATTTGAGAATTTAAAATCAAATAGTCTGTCCAGGCTCAAATCGGTCTCTAATATTGCCTGGTTTTTTTGCAAAGCAAGACCGTCAGACGGGCCAACAATCTGCCAAGAAACGGGCCAGCTGACCTGCATTTTGAATTCACTGCCCGGACTTCCTGATTGCTTCTGCGCCAGCAAAGAAAAACTGGGATTTGCTCCGGATTTATCAATTTTGAACGGAAGCTGATATTGATAAATCAAGGTAACTGTTTCGCCTGGGCCGACATAAACCCAGTTGCCAAAAACTGTTTTGCCGGATTCTTCAAAAATATCGGTGCCAGAAGCCTGATCTTTTTTCAAGCTTTGATTTTCTGCCAAAACGTCAGCATCGGTTTTAAAGCCGGCTTGCGCATAATCAATCGGCGGCTTAATCTCCTCCCTGGTCTGGCCCGAGGCCGAAAGAAGCGTCGCGCCTCCTGGCACATAAACCCGCAAATAATCCGCATTCACTTTATTAAACCAATCATAGCTTGCGTTGCCTCCTTGATGATGCCTGGTAATTTTCAGGGTGTCAATAATTGAACCGTCTGCCGAAATTTCGCTTGAATAATCTATCTTTTCTTCAATCACCCTGTCGGTTTTGAAACCGTTGATATTTGTGTTAACTACCGAAAAATAATCCTGCGTTGCTTCTTTGATCTGACCGGCCCATCCCTGTTTTTTTGCAAATTCCTCAAGTTGCGGATCGCTGAAATAGACCAAAATGTGCTTTTCTTCCAGCAATTGATTGATGATTTTTAAAACCTGAATATTATTTTTCTTCATCTCCTCGCTGATTCTCTCAATAAATTTTGGCGCAAAATCGGCTAAAATCTTTTTTGGCTGATTAATCTGTTTGTCATAATCGGCCTCTACCTTATACTGCGTAATTTCAAAAAAATTCTTTACATCAAGCGAAACGCCGTATTGGGGCATATCTATTGGACCGGTCAGAACAAGCAGGCGTTCAATGACCGTAGGCGTCAAACTGATTACTCCGTCAGGCGTCGCTCCCCCGGTTTTTTCATAAAACCACATTATTTTTTGAGCCGAAGTCGGAAAATCCGCAAACCAATTGGCATCGTGCATAGACCAGGCAGTCGAAATTTTCTGTATTGGGGTTGGCGGTTCAACCTTTTCCATTAACTGACCGTCGGCGTTGAAAATCCCGTCAACAAAAAGATTTTTGACCTCTCCCTGGTCCAAATCCACCAATCCATAAGTGCCGACAAACCCGCCGGTGGCGCGCATCTCCGCGTTGTTCTGAAAGATCAAAAGATATTTTTTCGCGCTTTGATGGCCCAAAATTTCCAAAAATTTATCCGTCCAGTCAAGCGCCATAGCGGCAGTGGCGGTTATCTGCGGCATTTTATCAAAAAGCTGAGTTAACCTAGGCTGTATTTCACTGGGCAAATCAGAAATTTTTATTTCTTCCATATTTTGTTTGGCAGAAACCAAAAACTTTAGACCTGATTCCAAACGATCGCGTCCCTGCGCAATAATATCCGAGAGAGGCGCCTGACTGCTTTTCGAAAAATTTATATTTCCGTTTTGCAGAAGACCGATCATGGCGGTAAATTCCTGCCCTGCTTTGCTCATATCCTGACCGACTTTAATTAATTGCATGCGCGAAGATAAATAAGAAAAGCCGGGAATCTTTTCAAGAATAGAAATCAGCCAGCCGCCGCTATCTTTAATCTCCAGATCCGCGGCGGCAAAATAATTATAAGCATTTTTAAAATTATCTCCCGCCTGCGAAAAATTGGCTTTCTCCAAAGAATCTTTTGCTTCCATAAGAGACTGATATGCCGCCAGCCCAAAATTTAAAGCAACATCTTTTGCCGTTAAAGCCCGATTGAACCAGCCAAGCAACGGAATAAAAGAAAAGATTAAAAAAGCCGCCGCCAAAAAAATAAGCATGGGCTTTTTTTTGCTTTTCCAGGCAAGAGACTCTTTTACTGCCTGGGCCCCCAATAAAAATTCCGGCGTTAGGAATTCGCTTCCCGGAACAGACTCCGCTTGGCTCTCCGCCTGGGGTCTATTCCAAAAAGACAAATCCGGCTCTTTGCCATAAGGAGTTTGGAGCAAAATCTCCTGGGGCGATTGGCTAACTAATTCATTCTGTTCTGGTGCCTGCGACGGTATTTCGTTTCCAAAATCATGTTCCTCGAGTGCCAAAGCCGCTGGCAGCTGGCGCATGAATAAGTCATTTTCATCAAGGTCCAAAATCGGCTCTGGCGGCGTGTCAAACAATAATTTATGAATTTCTGAAAAATCTAATTCCGGCTCATTCTGCTCGACTTCTGGCTGCGGCATTTCCGATAGCTCAACTTCTGCCGCCGCTTCTTCTTGCGTTTCCTCAATAATATTTTTAATCGGGATGTCATGAACGATCTCCGGCTCCGGCGCTCTTTTTAAAAGCTCATCTGTCGCTTCAATAATATCAAAAATAGAAAGAATATCTGATTCTTCCGGGATGTTTTCATTATAAAGCTCCGCCAAAAAATCAATATTTCTTCCCGATTTTTCCCCGACAGGAGAAATGGCGGCCTGCTGGGGCGACGTGTCATTTAAAATTTCCAGATGATGAGGTTTTGGTCTCAGGTTGATAGTTCTTTGGCTTTTCAGGACAGCTTCATCAATTCTCAAATTCAAAAACTCCTCAATTTTTTTGAATTTTTCCAAATCCAATTCGCCGTCAGAAGTCCTCGGACGAACGTCAAACATTTGGCTAAAGATAAACCGATAGCCCATTGCTTTTAAATTATATCACAATTAAAACAATTAAAAATCCACAGCCAAAAATAAAAAGCCCACCGGAATTTCCAATAGGCTTGTTTCTGGAGCAGGGCCATTTTTTAATAAATTCTGACCAAAGTTTTGCCTTTTAAAAATCGCTGGGGACTGGATTATGTCAATTTTTAATACCCCGATAAGTTTCTAGCATCTCTTCCGCCATCTTTCGCCATGAATATTTTTTTATCTGCTCATAACCGGCCGCTATTAGTTTTTCTGTCAGGCTTTTGTCGCCCAAAACATTATTTATTTTTTCCGCTATATCCTGCGCACTGCCAGCGTCAAAATAAACCGCGGCGTCGCCAAGAACTTCAGGCAGACAGGTGGCACATGAAGAGACAACCGGAATTCCATGAGCCATCGCTTCCAGCGGCGGCAGACCGAACCCTTCACACAAAGAGGAAAAAACGTAAAGCGCAGCATTTTGATATAAATCCGTCAATTCTTCGTCCGACACAAAATCAGTGAAAATTATTTCCTGCTTCTCTCTCGGGCTCTCAAACACGATAGAAACCAACTTCTTGAGGCGACGGTAAAAATAATCTTCTTCGCCCACCAGCACTAACTGTAAATTTTTCTGATAAGTTCTGATTAAAATTTTAAATGCCTCAATTAATCGTTCCAGGTTTTTATGAGGATAAGCATTACCCACATAAAGCAAATAGGGTTTGCCTATTTTATATTTTTCCAGGATTTTACTATTTGCCACAAACGAATTGCGCCAAGCGAGTTGCGTCGTTCCTTCATATATCACCTCTATTTTTTCTGGCTTAACTTTGAAAAATCTCAAAATATCATCTTTTGTGTAATTTGAAACGGCAATGATTTTTTTAGCTCGTTTAATTGCCAGCCAGATAACCAGGCGATAAGCAAAATTCTTTAACAAATAAATTGGCGGATTAAGAGTTGATGCTCTGCGAGTCGGAAAACGCCGTAAAATCAAATCATGAATAGTAACCACAAAAGGCCCGAAATAAAAAACAGGGACATTGAAATGCGGGAAATGCATCAGATCAACTTTTTCCCGATAAATTTTGGAAGGCATCGCAATTTGCTCGGCCAAAGAATACCAGCGATAATCGGCCAATACCTTTTTGAAACGCAGCGATTTTGGCTCATATTCGTCCCAGTTTTCTTTGCGCAAAAAAATCACGTATTGATTTTGCGAATCAATTTTTTCAAGATTTTCAATCAATTTTTGCGTATAACGACCAAGACCTTTGCCTTTTGGCCCTAAAAATCTTGCGTCAATGCCAATCCGCATAATTATGAGGTCAGAAATTTTAAAGTTTCTTCCGCGCACTTGTCCCATGAAAACATTTTTGCTCTATTCAAACTTCTTCTGCCCAGCTCCCTATTCAGATTATCATCGGACAAAGCTTTCTCCATCGCCCAGGCGAGTTCTTCAACATCATAAGGGTCTATCATCAAAGCCGCGTCAGCGACTATTTCGGGCAGAGAAGAAGTATTGGAAGTGATGGTGGGCACCCCGCAGGCCATTGCTTCCAGCGGCGGGAAGCCGAATCCCTCAAAGAAGCTCGGATAAACAAAAAGTTTGGCTAAATTATACAAATAGACCTTATCTTCGGGACTGACAAAACCCGTAAAAATTATCTGTTTGGCATACTTTGAATTTTCTGCCGCGGTAAAAATATCTCGAAATAGCCAGCCTTTTCCGCCTGCCACAACCAGACAAACCTTCTTAAAATCTTTATTTTTTTCTTTCAATATCTCAAATGCTTTTATCAGCCCGACGATATTTTTGCGCGGCTCAATTGTTCCAAAATACAATATGAAGCTTTTAGGCAAGTGGTATTTTTGGGCGACATTTGACATCTTGCATTCTAAATCAGACATTTTTATAAACTCTTCCCCGACTCCCGAATATATTACTTTTATTTTTTCGGGGCTGATTTTATACAAATCAATAAGGTCTTGTTTTGTTGATTGGGAAACCGCAATGATATTTTGGGCGCTCTGGGCTTCTTTTTCAGTATTCATCATAAACTTTTGCCAGACGCGCTTTCTCCATGAAAAAAGTTCCGGATGATATTCAAATGACAAATCATGAAAAGTCATCACTTTTTTTGATTTTTTGCTTAAGGGGGCATTAAAAAAATGCGGATTAAAAAAGACATCCGCTCCTCCAAGCAGCCTGTCAATCTTCGGATAATTCAAATATCGGGCGCAAGTAAATAAAAAACGATTTGGGATTCTGAATTCATAAAGCTTGACATTGCGCAGACCCACCCAGTCATAATTGAATTTTATTTTATGATAGGCGTTGAAAAAGAGCTTAAAATTAATATTTTGGTTTAATCTTAAAAGCCGGGACAGAAGATTGATTGTGTATTCCTCTACCCCGGTTCTGGCTCCTCTGGTTAAAACTCTGATGTCAATTCCAACTGTCATCTTCTTTTAATAATAAAAAAAGAATTCCCAAAATCCATCCTCCGATTAAAGCAATCAACCCATCCAAAATAAAATTCGCCTGATTTTTGGTTATCACCGGCTCTCCTCCCAAAATTGTGAAAACAACATTGCCGGAATTCTCGCTGGCCAGCCCCGCTTTTTCCTGCAGAACGGCAACTAAGGCTCTGGCTACTTTGCCGCCCTCAGAAGGCCCGCTAGCCAGAAATTCTACTGCCACGTATTGGGGAGCCATTTTTTGCGCCTTTATCGGCCCGGAAAATATAGATTTTACGGGCGAGACACCCGCCTTCTGATAAACCGAATTTATGACTTCCGGACTTTCGCTCCATTGCGAAACAGTATCGGAAAATCCATCGGCCGCTTTAACGCTCCAATAACCGTCAAATTGATAATCCTGCGTCGGCTGGCTGACCTTGCTAAAAACCGAAAGCGATAGCGACACACTGTATCCCCGGCTCTGCCAGATAAAAAATGCTTCAACCAAAATAATTATTATGCCGGTAAAAATCAAAAGGAATTTGAAGTTTTTTTTGATGATTAAATAAAGTTTTTTAAAATCCATAAATTTAGTTTTTAGTTTATAGTCTATGGTTTTCTTTATGCTCTGCCCAGCAATTTTGGACGAAATCTTTTATTTTTTGCTTAAAAATTTCTTTGTCAAATTGCATCGCTTCTTCCCTGATTATTTGCGGCTTAAAATCATCTGAATTAAATTGTTTCAGCGCCAAGACCAGAGAATCAACTGTCTGCGCCTTGAAAAATAAACCGCTCACCCCCTGTTTTATCGTTTCCAAAGCGCCCCCGGCCTGGTAAGCGATCACCGGCCGGCCCGAAGCCATTGCTTCAACAGCCGTTATGCCAAAATCTTCTTCCTGAGGAAAAATGAAAGCCTGACATCTGGCATAAAGCTCGCGCAGTCTCGCATCCGAAACCAATCCTAAAAATTCAATGTTGCGCCCGGCCATCCGCCGAAGCTTGGCGGAATCCGGCCCATCGCCGACAATCTTCAGCGGCAATCCCAATAAATTGAAGGCTTTTATCGCAATATCAAGACGTTTGTACGAAAGAAACCTGGCGACTATCAGAAAAAATTCATCGGCCTCCTGCGAAACATAAAAAAGTTTCGCATTAACTGGCGGGTGGATGACAGCGGCTTTTTTTTGATAATATTTTTGGATGCGTGAAGCAACAAATTGGGAATTGGCAATAAATTTATCCGGCCGCTCGGCTGCGGCCTGGTCCCAGACCCGCAGATAATTCATAAAGAACGGGATGGCTGCTCTGACAAAAGAAGGATATCCGAATTCCCTTATATATTTATGGCTGTCATCCCAGGCATAACGGGTCGGCGTATGGCAGTAACAAATATGCAGAGTGCTTGAGCGCGTAATTATGCCTTTGGCAAAACTGGCCGAATCCGAAATTACCAGATCATATTTTGAAAAATCAAACGATTCAATGGCCAGCGGCATCAGCATTAAAAACGGCCGGTGATGCGATCTGACAAACGGAATTTTTTGCAAGAAAGAAGTCTTGATGCGCCGGCCGTCAAATGCCTGGCCGGTTCTCTGACGGTCATAAATCAAAGTAAAAATCGGCGCCTCCGGCCAAATTTCGCAAAATGCCTCAAGAACCCTTTCCGCCCCTCCGTATTGGTTGAGATAATCATGAACCAGCGCGACTCTCATTTATTCAAGCCACCCCCCAAGCACATATTAGTTAATAAATATCAACCTACTATATTATACAGTATCCCAACCGCTCAATTCTTCTTTTTTTCCTCGTTTTTTTTCTTCAATTCTTTGATCCATCGATGCTTTGAATTTGTTTAGATTATTTTCTAATTGTTCAAAATTTTCAGATTGTATCAAGGGCAAAATCAAATCTTCCCTTTTCAGACCGGCATCATTTAAGAAAAAAAATATTTTATCCATTAATAGATCATTCATTTCTGTAATCTTTCTAGTAATAGCCTCCTTTTCGGGAATCTCATCTGCGTATCCTTTCCAACCATATTTATCCGCAAGCAACAGATGTGAATATCCTACCGCTCCGCCTTTACCCATAAGTTTTGCTATGGTTTCATCTTGAAATGTTCTATAGGCATTCCACATTTCATCATTTTCTTCCGAGACTTCGGCTTTTTTATCTTTTACAAGAAATGACCAGGCTATATGGCTTGTTTCATGTCTTAAAAGTTTCTCCCCGTAATCTGTTCCTTCTTCTTTCTTGGGTAATATTATATATGAAATGCCATCTTTAAAATTTCTTGCCTGTGCTTCTGCCTTAATTAAATCGTGAAAGATTTCATCATTTAGATAGATAACGAAAATGCCGGAAGACGGCTCTGCTAATTCATACTTGTTACTTTCAGCAATTGACTTAAGCTGTTCATCTTGGGTTTCAAGATTTATTTTTTGCATCAACAGATCGGCGCCTGTCATTTTTTTTAAAGAAAATTGTAAATGCTGTATCTCTTTATTCTTTTCAATACTTTCCGCAAAACCGCTGATTTTATTCTTAATCATATCTGGCATTTCATCAATCAGTTTTTTGTCTAAATTGCCCTTACCAATTAAAAAATCTGATAAATTTTTATATAAATTACCAACCCTTTCCGCGGTCAAAATGAATTCTTTATTTTCCTTGTTTTTTTCGCCTTCTTTTGAATTACCAAAATATTTTTCTTTTAAAAATTCTGTAAATTCTTTTATTTCACCTTGATATTGTTCTAGTCTTTGAGATAAATCTTTTTTCTGTTCATCAGCTAGTTTTTCAAATTTTTCTTCAGTCATCGGACGATAATCTTCACCGCCGTTATGAATTCTAAATGGGCCTTCGGCACCTTCGCTGATTTTAAGTTTCAAATTTTCTGGCACATTTCTGTCTTTATAAAATTCATCCAATAATTCTGACGTTTTTTTCATCAATTCTTGGTTTTTCTGCCTCCATTTGTCATATTCCGGCGTTTCGCCATTTTCTGCGGCTTCGCCAAGGGCTTTAAAATATGCTTCATTATTTTCACCTCTTTTTATTTCCTCCAAAGATAGACCATATTCATTGGCTACTTTTTGGAATATATTATTTTGGCCGATAAATCTTTCGGCGGGTTCGTCTGGTGCTTCAACACCAACCCAGGGCGCACTATATCCATGATCTAGGTGGCCTTCACAGGATTCGCCTGTTGGCAGTCCGACGACATTAAAAGCCACAACTGTATCTTTTACTTTTTCGTCAATCCCCAATCCTTGTTTATCGCCCCAGCTTTCAATTTCCTTTTGTTTGTTATCCCATTCAATTTCTTTTTGCGATTTTACTGATTCTACTTTTTCTTGATTTCCTTTCGGTATTTCTGTAAATTCGCTTAAATTTTCTGTCAATTTTAGGGATTCTGCATCTGGCGGCGTTTCCTGCTTTGGCTCAAGATTTTTTGATTCTTCCGATAATTTTGGCTGCTCAATTGACATATTTTTAGCTTATACTTTTGATTTTCTAAATAAAACTGCCAAAGGCGTTTTTAGCAAAATCTTGAAATCAAGACCTAAAGACCAATTCTCAATATAATAGGTATCAATTTTTGCTTCTTCGTCAAAATCAATTTCGGAACGCCCGGAAATTTGGGCCAGACCAGTGACGCCTGGCTTAATATTGAAAACTTTTTTGTGCCATCTTTCATATTTTGCCACCTCCTTTGGCTGATGAGGCCTTGGCCCAACCAAACTCATATTGCCTACCAGCACATTAAAAAATTGCGGTAATTCATCCAGGCTTGTTTTTTCCAAAAACCGGCCGAGGCTCGTGCGGCGAGGGTCATTAGCAATCTTATAAACCGGCCCGCTGCGGATGCTTTGTTTCTCTATCAGCTCATTTTCAAAACTATCTGCCCGGCCCGATTCATCATATCCTGAACCGGTGCAGTATTCAGTTTTCATTGAACGGAATTTATAGGTATTGAAATTTTTTTTGGGCCCCACCCTCTCGTTTTTATAAATAACGGGGCCAGGCGAATCTAATTTAATTAAAATGGCAACGGCTGCCATAACCGGGGAAAAAATTATTAATCCAAAAAGGGCACCGAGAATATCAATCAGGCGCTTCAAAATTTTGCCCCAGCCGTCAAGCGCGGTATGTTTTAGCTCAATCAAAGGAATGGCCGCCAAGGTATCAAAATCAATATTGGTTGTCAGCGCCTGAAAAAGATTAGGGACAAATTTAAAATTTATTTTTTTGTCTTCGCAAAAGCCGATCAATTCCAAAACTTTTTCGCGGCCAAAATCTGGGTTGGCTAAAATTATATCGTCAATCAAAAACCCATCGGCTGTTTCTTTGATCTCGTCCATCTCAAGATTTTTAAAATATTTTATCAAATAATAACCCAGAGAAGGCCTTTCTTTTATTTCCTGAATTATTTCTTCCGAAATCCCGTCGCCCCCCACCACCACGACATTGTGCACTCCAAAACGATATCTGCCAATCAGATATTTTTGTAATGCCCGGACAGCCAAGCGACCCCAGCTGACAAAAAAGATCGTCAAAATCCAAGCGGCCAATATCAAAAACCGCGAATCAAAAAATTCGCGTCTGACAAAAATATAGATGATGACTACCATCAAACCAGCAGAAGTAGCAATAACAATTCTAAAAAATTCCTCAAGCAGTTTGTTGTTCCTCTTCATTGAATAAAGCCCGACGATCGCAAAAACTGCCAGCCAAATTAAAGAAACCAGAAAAACCAATCCCAAATATCGCTCAAACGGCAAATTCAGGGTAAATAACACCGGCCGCCATTTGGTGATCAGGCTGCTGGTTCTTAAAAAATAAGCGGCCAAGCCGGCCAAAATCAGCATCAAAAAATCAACCGGGACTAAAATTGCCGTAAAAATTAATTCTGAACGCTTCATAATATTTATAATAATAGTAATCTTTTTTATTAAAAATTGCAACCACCGTTTAAGACTTGACAAAAAAACAAAATAGGCATTATAATATTGGTGTCCAAGCAAGTTGGGTAATCGCTCCGACTTATCGTCGGAGAGGAAAGTCCGAACTCCATCGTTCATCAAAAAGTGAAGATAAAAAAGTAGCGGCTAACAGCCGTCCGTCGAAAGACGCGAGGTGCGAACAGAGACGCCCGAGACCGAAAGGAATTGGGTATCCTTAATGGATAATTCTTAATGGTAACATTAAGACTGAAACGGCTAAATCCTTATTGGGAGCAAGATCAAACCTATGAGATACAAGCTTGTCTCGTAGAGAAAAGTAGATCGCCAGAGCCCTTGAGCAATTGAGGGCCCAGACAGATGATTACCGTCCCGCTTAGCGGGATACAGAATTCGGCTTATAGGCTTGCTTGGACACAAAAAACCAGCTTCAATCAGAAGCTGATTTTTTGTTATAGACATTCTCCAATTCGCGCGAATTGGAGAATACAAAAAAAGGAGCCAAGATTTTTCTTGGCCCCCTCAATTTAAAACCTCACAAAAAGGAACAGTTGAGCCGATTTTACGCCTTGCTCAGGGCATTCGAGGGCTCCCACAGGTTGAGCAATGGGTTGCATGAGGAAACATCCAGCGCATACCAAGTCACCTCCTTCCAGCAAAAATGTAGATATATTATAGCTTCTTACAGATAACAAATCAAGCCACGAATAAATCGCCTTGGCTGACGTCCAGTTCTTGATTAACCAACTTATCCGCTTCTTTGTTTTTCTCACGCGGGATTGAAATAAATTTCACTTTTCCAAAATCAAGCATCAGATTCCAGACTTTTAAAAATAGCGTTTGAATATTTGATTCTTCAATTTTATACTCATGATTAAGCTGTTTTACAACGAGTTCCGAATCAATCCGCATTTCAATTTGCGACTGCGACATTTTATCTTTTCCGTATAGCGCTTTAATTTTTTTCAAAGCGAAAATCACCGCCTGATATTCGGCTTCATTGTTTGTCGCTTGGCCGATTGATTCGGAGTATTTTTTTATCGGCTCGCCTTTGTCGTTACAAACGACAACTCCGATAGCCGAAGGCCCGGGATTGCCGCGCGACCCGCCGTCGGTATAAATTATAAATTTCATAATTTTTTAATATCAACTATTTTAAACTGCAATTCTCTGTTTCCATTCCATTCGTCAATAATCAGCTCAAATACTATATCAACTTTATCGCCGATTTTCAAATCCTGATTGCCGTTTTTGGCCAGCCGGAAGCCAATTGCTTTAAAAATTTTATTCTGTCCGCCAACCGGCGGATTCTCGCTTTTTAGCTCCAGTTTCAAATGCTGGGAGCCGTTGCCGACAAAACGGCAATTAAGAATTTCCAGGCTTTTAAATAAAAATACCGGCGCCGGATTGTCTTTGCCAAACGGCTCAAAATCAACCAGCTTATCAAAAAACTCCCAGCTTATATCATCGGCCT